>Ga0335078_10006592_pt1 | contig 17171 bp, 17 predicted proteins | sample Lox_Sample_32_FD_206711 | JGI IMG/M metagenome (GOLD analysis project Ga0335078, IMG submission 206711) | Soil microbial communities from Loxahatchee National Wildlife Refuge, Florida, United States - Lox_Sample_3.2 | ecosystem: Environmental > Terrestrial > Soil > Wetlands | place: USA... | reverse complement strand
TCGCGCTTGGGCTCCGGGATACGGATTTCCAGGACGCCGTCCTTGTAGGTCGCGGCGATGTCGGCCTCGGTCACGCCCTCAGGCAGTTGTAGCGACCGGGAAAACGACCCGTAACGCACCTCCCGGCGCAGGTAGCCCTTTTCCTCGTGCTTTTCCTCCTCACGGCGCTCGGCCTCGATCCGGAGCATCCCGTGCGAGACAGTCAGCTCGACATCCTTGTCCGGGTCTATGCCGGGCAGATCGGCGCGCACCACCAGCGCGCCGTCCTCCCGGAATTCCTCGACCCGGATCAGGTCCCCGGCCTCTAGCCGATGCGAGAACGCCATGGAGCGGAACGGCATCATCCGCAGCCACTCATCGAACAGGTGGTCGAAACGACCAAACACGTCGGCCGCCTCCGCGTGAGGCTCCCGCCTCATCAGACCTGCCATGATCCTCACCTCCTAGCTGCCAGGCAATGCCACGTCCTGGTGGCGCGCCAGAGACCTTGGTCACCAAACCCGGGCGAGGCCGTACCCCGTCGCCAGATCGTTCAACTCGACCTGCTGACGCCCGGCAAGAACGGGCCTGCGAGGCGATCTCCCTCCGCCGGCATTGCCCGGATCAGGTCCTGGGGGTCGCCAGCCAGCTTCTCCGCTGCCGGCTTCTCAGCCATTCCGCCGCGCGTCCAGTCCCCGGGACAGTTCGTACGGTTTAGCTCCCCCTCACGCCTCGCAGACATCTAAAGGCTGACCAGCGCGGATAGGGCCTGCCTAGAGCCGGAAGTCCCGGCAGGCCGGGCCGGATGTCGGTCCTTCGCGCCGCTTTACCGTCCCTGTGAAGCTGAGCACGCGAAGCCTTCGGCCATGTCCAGGTCCATGGACTTGCGGGGACCGAGCCAAAGACATATGCCGAGCGGCCTCTGCCTGTTGCGGTAGTCAGGACCAAAGGCTCTTGATTCCGGCGGCCAGGCGAGGGAGCGTGACGATTTGCCGTGGCCGCCCGGCGCGGCAGGATACGTAAGGCAGGTGGTCGCTGTGGACGAGGTCCATGCCAGCTGGGCGTCCGATGAGCTGGGTCCGGCGCTGGTCGCCTTCCTTCGTCCCTGCGCCGGGGTCGAGGCCGTCGTGGTCGTGGACAACGTGGCGCTCGGCCCGGCGATCGGCGGCGTGCGGATGAGACCAGATGTCACGCCCGGCGAGGTGGCACGCCTGGCCCGTGCCATGACCGTGAAGAACGCGCTGGCCGGCCTGCCGCATGGCGGCGGCAAGGCCGGCATCACGGCCCCTGGCCTGGCAGCGGCCGACCACGAGCGGGTGATGCGCGCGTTCGCCCGGGCTATCCAGAAGCTCACCGACTACATCCCCGGCCCGGACATGGGAACCAGCGAGACGTCGATGGCGTACGTCCGCGACGAGATCGGCCGGGCCGTCGGCCTGCCCGCCGTGCTCGGCGGGGTTCCGCTCGATGAGCTGGGCGCGACCGGTTTCGGGCTGGCGGTCTGCGCCGATGTGCTGAGCGAGGCCAAGGTGCTGGATCCTGGCGGCGCGCGCGTGGTCATCCAGGGTTTCGGCGCGGTGGGCTGGCACTCGGCCCGGCTGCTCGCCGAGCGGGGCGCGACGATCATCGCCGTCTCCGACAGCCGGGGCGCCACCTGGAACCCCGGCGGGCTTGATATCGCGGCCCTGCGCGCGCATAAGGTTGCCGCTGGCCCGGTGGCAGAGTTCTCCGGTGGCACGGCGGTGCCGCGAGACGACATCATCGGCCTGGACTGCGAGCTCCTCGTGCCGGCGGCACAGCCCGACGTAGTGACCACGGACAACGCCGGCAAGATCTCGGCCCGCGTCATCCTGGAGGGAGCCAACATCCCCATTACTGTCCAGGCCGAAGCCCAGCTATCCGAACGCGGCGTGCTGTGCGTGCCCGACGTGGTGGCCAACGCCGGCGGCGTCATATGCGGAGCGGCCGAGTATCGCGGGGCAGGCCATGCCGAAGCCTTCACCGAGATCGAGGAGAAGATCCGCGACAGCATGACCGAACTGCTCGACCGCCTTCAGCACAGCCCGATGACGCCGCGCGCGGCCGCCAGCCAGATGGCCGATGAACGGTTGCGCAAGGCGTTCGCCCTGCGCCGCAAGTTCTGAGCGACGATTCAGCCACGACGGTTATGGCGGGGGCCGCCCGCGATCCAGCGCAGCAGCATCAGCAGGCCCAGCGGGACAGCTGCCCACAAGAACCACGGGCCGCCGCTCGCCCCGCCGAGCAGCCAGATCACGAAGGCGACGATGCTGATCGTGAGCCAGAACCGCCGGGCCGACTGCCACGCCAGGGCGGACCCGCCCGCGGGGACCTGCACCGGTCCCGGAGCACGCCGCTCCGGGACCCGGCCGAGATCGGTTCCCGGCAGGTCCGTCATCAGGCGGTCGAGCTCATCCAGGGTTGTCGCCGCGTAGACCTTGTCCAGGCGCTCCTGGAATTCCTCGAGGGTCAGCCGACCGGCCGCGTAATGCTCGCCCAGGGCGGTCGCGTTCCGGCTCCGATCCTCATCGGAGGCCCGAATCCCTGGGTAACCGCTCATTGTCGTCCTCTCCGCCTCATTACAGGCTGGTCCCACCGACGCCGGCCGGGCAGAGGCATAGGTCCCGTCACGTCCGGAGGAAGGCCCGGCGACGTGATTTCAAGCGTCCGTCCCGGCGACGCCGACGCTCCCCGGCAGCAAAGCCGGGCCGACAGCGTCCAACCCGGCTGATTCCTGGTCGCCGGGCGTCTGCGGGTACCGGCCTGCCAGCAGCTTGGCGCTTACCTTGATGGCCTTCACCGCGCCGGTGGCCCCGGCCTCCAGCATCAGGCCGATGATCAGCAGCGCCACCCCGAGCGGGAACAGCGTGCTGCTGCCGAGCAGCACGATGCCGCCCCGGGCGATGGCATACGGCGGTGTGCATACGACGGCTCCGAACAGGCCGGTCACGGCGGCCCCGGCCAGCCTGGCGGCGCGCCCGGGCGGGGCCGTCCCGGCCGGCCGGGCGGTCCGTACGCCGGCGATGCGGGCGGGCACCGCGATGTAGCACACCATCATGACGGCCAGGACGATGCCGAGCAGCACCGCGAACCAGCCCTTCCCCCACCGCGGGGCCAGGACCGTGGCGACGGCCAGCGCCAGGCCGATGCCGGTGCCCCAGCGGGTGACCGCACGGACGTGCTGGCGCGCATGGGAGAATCCGACCCGCAGATCCGGCTGACCGGGCCGGGAGATGGCGAAGGCGAACGCGGCGTTGAGGTAGAACGCGGCGATAGTGAGCAGCACCACGGCGGCGAACAGCACCAAAACGACCGGCCCGCGGATGAAGGCGAATTCCTTGCCGCGCAGGACGTGCGCCTTCAGGTCGAGGGTCACTGCCCAGATCCACATGGCCGGCAGGACCTGAACCAGCATCAGCCGCCAGTTCGTGACCAGCAGGCGGAGCCCGTTGAACAGCATGACGAACGCGCCGGCCGCCAGGGCCAGCGGCGCGAGGATCCTCCTGGTCCTGGCCAGCTGAAGGACCGCCTCCTCGACCTTGCCATCGTCGTTGTCGCGGATGGCAGCGACGAGCCGCCGCACAAGCTGCCTGCCTGATCGGCGTCGGCCCTGCCGTACGGCAAGGCCTTTGCCAGGCTGCGCCGGACCTGGCAAAGGCCTCGTCTTATTCACCGCGTGTCCCTCCGCTGCCGCGTTAGGCAGCACCCAGGTTCTCGCGGCTGCCATAGGCGCACAGCCCCCACAGCGCCACGATGTCCAACGCGATGATCAGCAGGGACCAGAACGGGTAGGCCGGGATGAAGAACATCTGGCCGATGGCGTTGAGCCCGACCACGGCCACCGCGAACCAGCGGGCCAGCTGGTTACCCATGAACACCCCGGCCGCGGCCAGCAGCTGGACGGCGCCGAAGACGGTCATGACCCAGCCCCACAGGCGCAGGTCGCCGACCACGTAGTGGGCGTTGCCGATGAAGATGTGCGAGTTGGCGACCGCCGCGATGCCGTCGAGCAGGTTGAAGAACCCGACCACGGCCACCATCACGGCCGCGAAGATGACCAGGCCGAGCCCGCGGCCTTCCGTGTAACCGCCGCCAGCGCTCCTGGCTGGCTTCATTGTCGCCGATGTCATGATGACCTCCTGTGTCGGCATCACCCGGGTCCTATGGCCCGGATGTTCCGCTTACCTTCAACATCTGCTCGCGGGACGCGCCTACTGAGAGGCAAAGGTCCTGATCCCAGGGGCCGATCAGCCCGGATTCCGGGAACAGCCGCGCGCCGGGGGAACGATGCGGCCGGTTCCTCAGGCAACCCCGGCCCGGGCGGCCGGGACCTTGGCACGTCCAGCGGACTACGTTCGGCCCTACTTCCCCAGGCGTCCGTACCGCTTGGGTAGGAGCGTGCCTGATCTGCGCGATTTTCTGTCCCGGTTCCCCCCTGCCGGAGCCCCGGGCGCGGCGCGCGCCGGGGTGCCCGCCGATCGCCGCCGCGAACTGGAGGCCGAGGTGGGGCCGGTGCTGGCGTTGCTGGCCGGGACACAGGCCGAGTGTGAGCGGATCATCGCGCGGGCCCGGCAGGACGCCGGGCAGCTGGCCGCGGAGGCCGCGGCCGAGGCGGCGGCGATCGCCGCCGACGCCGGGCGGCGCGCCGCAGCGGCACGCGAGGACGCGGCCCGGCGGGTGATGGCCGCGGCTAGGGACGAGGCCGCCACCGCCATGCGCGACGCGGAACATCAGGCCGCCGCGACCCGTGAACTCGCGGCCCGGCGCATGCCCGCCCTGGCCGACCGCGCCGTCGAAGCGATCAGGCGGCTCGAGGAGGACGACCGATGAGCGCCGGGTGGGTCGCGGGCAGCGTACGGGCCAGGGCCATGGCCCGCAGCCGGATGGATTCCGGGTTCGCGCGACACCTGGCCACCTGCGGCTCGCTGGCCGACGCGCTGCACCTGCTGGCCGCCACTCCCTACGGCGCGAATATCCGCCGTGACCAGACGCTGGCCGCGGCGCAGCACGAGGTGGCCGGCACCCTGCTGTGGAACCTGCGCGTGCTGGCCGGCTGGCTGCCCAGGGACGGCGTGCAGCTGTTGCGAATACTCGCCGGCTGGTTTGAGATAGCGAACGTCGACGAGCTGCTCCAGTCGATCGCGGGCCGTCCGGCCGGACCCGAGTTCCGGCTCGGCGCCCTCGCCGCGGCCTGGCCCCGGCTCGCCCAGGCGGCGAGCGTCAGCGAGCTGCGGACCGCGCTGGCCGCTTCGGCCTGGCAGGATCCGGGCCAGCCGACGGCGCAGGCGATACGCCTGGGCATGCGTTCGAGCTGGGCGGCGCGGATCGCCGAGCTGGGTGAGCCGGCCCGGACCTGGGCCGCGGGCGCGGCCGCGCTACTGGTACCCGGCGAGCTGGCCGGCTCGGTGCCGGCCCGTGACCGCTGGGTGCTCGCCGGGATCACCTCGCCGGCCGGCCTCTGGCGCGCGGAGACGACCCTGATGGCCAGGGTGGAACAAGACGGCCTGCGGCTGCTGCGCGCATCCGGTCTTGACCGCGGGGTCGTGCTCGGCGCGGTCGCCGTCATGGCGTGCCACGCGCGGCGGATCCGCGCCGCGCTCGAACTCGCCGCGCGCGGCGGGGCACCCGTGGAGGTCTTCGATGAGCTGGGCTGACACTCGTGACGGGGGCAGGCACCACGGCCCGTTCGGCCTATTCCGCCGAATCACGGGCCTCAGCTGGCCGGACCTGCCGGTGCCGGCCCGGATGAGGCGCGTCGCCCTGGTCGCGCCTTACGATGCGCTGCGCGACGTACTGGTCCGGGTGGCCGAGACGGCGGCGGTGGAGCTGGGACCGCCCGCGGGCGAGACGGCCGCCACGGACGGCGCGCCCCCGGACGGCGAGGCAGCGCGCAGGCTGCGCGGTTCCGGGCATCCCGCCCCCGGTGCCGCCCTGTCCGCTACGCGGCCCGACCTGGACTCCCTCGAGCGAGCCGGCCGCTACGACCTGCTGGCCGGCGAGGCCCAGCTGGAGGCCTACGCGGCCGGCGTGGTCCGGCGGCCGGGCGCCTGCGCGCTGGCCGGCTGGATGCCGGCCGACCGGGTCGATGCCCTGGCCGCCCGCCTGGCCGAAGCGGGGGGCGCCGTCGTCCCGCTGCCCTACCCGCGCGGAGCCGAGCCGCCCACCCTGCTGGCCGGACGGCCGACCAGGCGCGCGCTGTCCCCGCTGGTCCAGACGTACGGAACGGTGCCGTACGCCGACATCGACCCGACCTGGCTCGCCTGGGCGAGCTACGTGCTGATGTTCGGCATGATGTTCGGCGACGTCGGGGAGGGCCTGGCGCTGGTGGCGGTGGCGGTGGCACTGCGGGCCGGCTGGCCGCGGTGGGCCCGCCGGTTCCGGCAGGCCTGGCTCTTCGTCGCGGGCGCCGGGGTGGCGGCCACCGGGTTCGGCGTGCTGTACGGGGAGTTCTTCGGGCCGACGGGTATGGTGCCCGCGGTGTGGCTGGATCCGCTGGATCGTCCCGTCACCTTGCTGGTGGCGGCGGCCGGCGTCGGTGCGCTGATGCTGGCCTGCGCGTACGCGCTCGGCACGGTCAACCGGTGGCGGGAGGGGGGCTGGGCGGCCGCGCTGTACGCGCCGTCGGGCGTGGCCGGGACGGCGCTCTACCTCGGGGCCGGCCTGATCGGCGCCGGGTGGTATCTCCGCCAGGACGTGATGCTCGGGGCGGGCGCGCTGGTCGCCGTGGCCGGGCTGGCGCTGGCCGCGGCCGGCTTCGTTGCCGGGGCCGGAGGCGGCGGGGCCGGCTGGACGCAGGCCGTGGTGGAGCTCTTCGACCTGGTCATCCGCATCGGCTCCAACCTGGTCTCGTTCACCAGGCTGGCCGCGTTCGGCCTGGTCCACGCCGCGCTGGGCCTGCTGGTATGGCAGGGCACTCAGGCTCTGTGGGGGAAGGGCGGTGCGGCCAGCGTGGCCGCGGTCGTCGTCTTCGCGGCGGGAACCGCGCTGGCGTTCGGCCTGGAGGCGCTCGTCGCCGCCGTTCAGGCCCTCCGCCTGGAGTACTACGAGCTGTTCTCGCGGGTCTTCGTGACGCAGGGACGGCCGTTCACGCCATGGCACGTACCGGTGGAGACCGGCGCCGCGGCTGACCCGAGGGCTAAGGAGCTACAAGCATGAACGTTGCCTGGATAGCCGGATTGCCGCTGATCGCCGTGGCGGCGCTGCTGGCGCGCGTCGTGGCGCGGCGAGGCAGGACCGGGATGACCATCCTCGCCGGGATCGGCGCCATGCTCATGGCGGGCGCCCTGGTGCTGCTCGTCGTCGCGCTCACCGCCCGGTCGGCGGGCGCCGCCACCGGCCCGGCTGCCGTGGCGGGCGCCAGGGCCGCCGCCACGGCCAGCGCGACGGCGCCCGCCAGTTCGGCGGCCTTGCTCGGCGCGGCGATCGCGGTGGCCGGCTCGACCATCGGCGCCGGCATCGCGGTCGCGTATGCCGGGGCCGCGGCCCTGGCCGCCATCAGCGAACGGCCCGAGGTGTTCGGGCGCGCCATGGTCATCGTCGGCCTCGCCGAGGGGATCGCGATCTACGGCCTGATCGTCGGGATCATCCTGATCGGAAAGGCGTGAGCGGCGATGGCCAGGGCCGCGGTCATCGGGGAGGCGGTGCGGACGGCGGGCTTCGCCCTGGCCGGCGCCGTCGTGACCACGGCGGAGACCCCGGAGGAGACCCGGGCGGCCTGGCGTGCGCTGCCCGGCGACATCGCGGTGCTGATCCTGACCTCGCGCGCGGCGGGCTGGCTCGGCGACCCCGCGTCGCTCCTCAGACGACGCGACGTGCTCGTGGTGGTGATGCCGGAATGACTGGTCACAACGGCGGCGCCGCGGGCGGGGAGCAGGCCGCCGCGCTCGCCCCGGTCCGCGAGTACCTGCTGCACGCCGCCCGGGCCGAGGCGGACCGCATCCTCGGCCAGGCCCGCGGCCAGGCGGACCAGACGCTGCGCCAGGCACGACGCGACGCGGAGCAGGCCGTCCGGCAGGCCCGGGAGGGGGGCGAGGCGCAAGCCGCCCCGGCCGCCGCGGCGGAACACGCGCACGGCCGGGAGCAGGCCCGGTCGATAGCGCTCGGGGCGCAGCGCCAGGCCTGCGAGGACCTGCACGCGCAGGTCCTCGCCGCGGCCGGCCGGCTGCGGGACGAAGCGGGCTACGAGCGGCTGATGGCCGGGCTCAGCGCGCTGGCCGCGGGCACCGCCGGGCCCGGCGCGACCGTCACGGCGGACCCGGCCGGAGGCGTGGTGGCGCGGTCCGGTCACGCCGTCGTCGACTGCTCGCTGCCCAGGCTCGCGAGCCTGGCCGTCGACGAGCTGGGCGATGAGGTGAGCGAGCTATGGACTCCATGAGCCCGGCGGTGGCGAGGGTAGCCAGGGTGAACGGGCCGCTGGTGGAGGTGACCGGGCTGGCCGGGGCGGCGATGTACGACGTCGTCGAGCTCGGCGGGCACGGGCTCCCGGGCGAGATCGTCGCCATCCGCGGCGACGTGGCCACGGTCCAGGCCTACGAATACACCGGGGGCCTGGCCCCCGGTCACCCGGCCGCCTCGCGCGGCGAGCCGCTCTCGGCCCGGCTCGGGCCGCATCTGCTCGGCGGCATCTTCGACGGCCTGCTCCGCCCGCTCGACGGGGCGCCGGCCTGGCTCGAACCCGGCTGCTCCTTCGCCGATGCCGTCCCGGAGTACGAGTTCACCCCGGAGGCGGAGACCGGAGCCGTCCTCGGCGAGGGCGCCAGCCTGGGCGCGGTGGCGGTTCCCGGCGGTATCGGGTACCGGGTGCTGGTGCCGCCCGGGCTGCTGGTGCCCGGACGGGGCGGCGTGGTGGAGAAGATACGCGAGGCCGGACCCGTGCCTGCCGACGCGGTGATCGCGACCGTGGCGGGCACGGACGTGCGCATGACATCGTCCTGGCCGGTGCGGCGGCCGCGCCCGTACCGGCGCCGGCTCGGCGCGGGCCCGCCGCTGCTCACCGGGCAGCGCGTGGTGGACGTGCTGTTCCCGCTGGCCAAGGGGGGCAGCTGCGCCGTGCCCGGGGGGTTCGGCACCGGCAAGACCGTGCTGCTGCAGCAGATCACGAAGTGGTGCGACGCGGACGTGATCGTCTACGTCGGCTGCGGCGAGCGCGGCAACGAACTCGCCGATATGCTCGCCGAACTGGCCGAACTCGACGATCCGCGCAGCGGGGGCAAGCTGACGGCCAGGACCGTGGTCATCGCGAACACGTCCAACATGCCGATGATGGCGCGCGAGGCCAGCATCTACAGCGCCGCCTGCGTCGCGGAGCACTTCAGGGACATGGGACTGGACGTGGTGGTGGTCGCCGACTCCACCTCGCGGTGGGCGGAGGCGCTGCGCGAGTTCGCGTCCCGCAACGGCGAGCTTCCGGCCGAGGAGGGATACCCGGCCAGCCTGGCCTCGGCCCTGGCCGCGTTCTACGAGCGGTCGGGACGGGTCCGCACCAGCGGCGGGCGGGAGGGCTCGGTGACGATCCTGGGCGCGGTCTCCCCGGCCGGGGGTGACATGACCGAACCGGTCACCGCCTACACGCAGCGTTTCGTCCGCGGCCTGTGGACGCTGGACCGGGACCTCGCCTACGCCCGCCACTACCCGGCCGTGTCCTGGTCCGGGTCGTTCTCCCGGGACGTCGAGGCGGTCGCCGCCTGGCACGCCGCCGCGGGCGACGCCGGCTGGGCGGAGCGCCGGAGCCGGCTGGCCGCGCTGCTCGCCGAGGCGGACCGGATCGGCTCGCTGGCCGAGCTGATGGGCGCCGCCGCCCTGCCACCCACCGAGCGCGTCACACTGGTGGCGGGCCGGCTCATCCGGGAGGGCCTGCTGCAGCAGAACGCGCTCAGCCCGGTCGACACCAGCTGCGGCGTCACCCGGGCCGCCGCGCTGGCCGACGCGGTCCTGCTGGTCGCCGGGCGCTGCCTGCAGCTGGCCGGTTCCGGGGTCGCTCCGGCGGAGATCGAGGACCAGGACTTCTCCCCCGTCCTGCGGGCCAGGGAGGAAGCCGCGACGCCGGAGACCGTAACGGCCAGGGCGCGGGACGTGCTCAGCCGACTCGACGGGCTGCTGGCTAGCCAGGACGGGGGCACGGCATGACCAGCTGGGCGCGGCGGGAGTACACCGGGATCGCGGAGCTGCGCGGTCCGCTCCTGGTCGTACGCGGTGTCGACGGCGTGGGCTGGGACGAGTTCGCGGAGATCCTGATGGAGAACGGGCCGACGCGGCACGGGCTGGTCCTGGAGGCCGACCGCGACCTGGCGGTCGTGCAGGTGCTCGAAGGCACCGAGGGCATGCGGACGACGGCGACACGGGTGGCGTTCAGCGGCAGCCCGCTGCGGATCCCGGTGGGGACCGGATGGCTCGGCCGGGTGTGCGGCGGCCGGGGTGACCCGCTGGACGGCGGGCCGCCGGTCACCGGCGAGATCATCATGCCGGTGGCCGGCGCCCCGGTCAACCCCGTGCTGCGCGAGCCGCCGGCCGACCCGGTGCTGACCGGCATCTCGGTGATCGACGCGCTCACCACGCTGGTGCGCGGGCAGAAGCTGCCTGTCTTCTCCGTGGCCGGCCTGCCGCACCTGGAGCTGGCCGCGCAGCTGGCCGCGCAGGCGTCGGCCGGCGGCGAGCCCTTCTGCGTGGTGTTCGCGGCGATGGGCCTCACCCACGCCGACGCCGCGGCCGTCCGGGCCGTGCTCGAGGAACGCTCCGCAGCGGGCGAGCTGGTGCTGCTGCTGAACCTCGCGGACGACCCGGTCATCGAGCGCATCCTGACCCCGCGGCTGGCGCTCACCGTGGCGGAGCAGCTCGCGTTCACGCTCGGGCGGCACGTGCTCGTCGTCATGGCCGACATGACCAGCTACTGCGAGGCGCTGCGCGAGGTGTCCGCGGCGCGCGGCGAGGTGCCCGCCCGCCGGGCCTATCCCGGCTACCTCTACAGCGACCTGGCCTCGCTGTACGAGCGCTGCGGCCGCATCCGGGGCCGGCCGGGCTCGGTGACGGTGGTGCCGGTGCTGACCATGCCGGCCGGCGACATCACCCACCCGGTCCCCGACCTCACCGGCTACATCACCGAAGGCCAGATCGTGCTCTCCCCGGAGATCCACGCGCGCGGGGTGTACCCGCCGGTGGACGCGCTGTCCTCGCTGTCCAGGCTGATGCGGCACGGCGCGGGCCCGGGACGGACCCGGGACGACCACCTCGACGTGGCCGCGCAGATCCTGGCCGCGCTCGCCAACGCGCGGCAGGCCCGCGAGCTGGCCGAACTCGTCGGCAGTGCCGCCCTGACCCCGCTCGACCAGCAGCACCTCCGGCTCGAGGCAGCCTTCGAGGCTCAGCTGGAGAACCAGGGGCCCGCGGAGAAGCGCGATCTCGAGGAAACCCTGACGCGGGCCTGGCAGGTGCTGGCCGCGCTGCCGCGCCGCCAGCTCGCCATGCTGCCAGCGGACATGCTGGACGCCTGGTATCCCGGCGGCGACCCGTGAGCGGGCCGGGATTCACCGTGCCGCCGGGCCGGGCCGGGCGGCTCTGGCTGACCCGGCGGCTGGCGGTGGCCCGGCGCGGCGCCGACCTGCTCGACCGCAAGCACCGGATCCTCCTGGCGAAAACAGCCCGGCTGCGTGATGCCGCGGCACAGACGGCCGCCGAATGGGACCGTTGCTGCGCCGACGCCGAACGGTGGCTGCTCCGGGCCGCGATGCTGGGCGGTGAGCGGGCGATCAGGCTGGGGGCCGCCGGTTCCGCCGCGGAGGTGACGATCCGCTACGCCGTCACCATGGGCGTTCGGCACCCGGACGGCGTCACCTGCCGGATCCCGGCGTCCGCGAGCTGGGACGGGCCGGCGCTGGCCGCGGCGCGAGAGGCCCACGGCCGCGCGCTCGAGGCCGCGGTCAGGCAGGCCGCCGCGGCCGGGGCGCTGCGGGCCGTCGAGGCCGAGGCGCTCGCCACCCGGTACCGGCTCCGCGCCGTCAAGAACCGCTGGATCCCGCGCCTGGAGCAGGCGCTGGCCGATGTGACCCTCGCCCTGGAGGAGCAGGAGCTCGCCGACTCCGCCCGGCTGCGCCTGTCCGCGCGATCGGGCCGGGGCGGGCGGGCCGCGGAGGTGACCCCTAGCTCTCGGGCCTGATCATCGAGACCAGTGATGTGGCCGGCGAGACCAGCGCGTCAACCCCCCAGGATTGGTTGAAGAGTTCGTCGCTGGCCGGATCGTTGACGCGGGCGATGACCCGCGGGACGTTGAAGCGCTTTTTGGCAAGCAGCGAGATGAGCAGGTTGTCCTCGTCGGATCGCGTGCAGGCGACGAGGACATCCGCCTTCAGCGCCCCGGCCGCTTCGAGGGTCGACGAGACCAGCGCGTCCCCGTAGATGGCGCGCAGGCCGACCTTGGCGAGCGCGGATTCGCGCCCGGGCTCGGTGTCGATGACCGTGACCTCATCCCCGGCCCGGTGGAGCGCGTCGGCGACCTGCTCGGCCAGTCCGGTCCCCCCGATCACGATGATCCGCATCAGGACCACTTCCCTCCGAGAAAACTCCGCAGCCGGCCGAGCGAGACCGCGGCGACGATGAAGGACAGGACGTCACCGTCCTGCAGCGGAGCCGACGGCTCGGGGATACTGGAGTGCCCCGCCCGGCTCAGCTCCACCACGCCGATCTCGCCGGGCACGTTGAACTCGGCCACCCGCCGCCCGGCCAGATAGTCGGGGATCCTCGACCGGACGAGCAGCGTCTCCCCGTTGCCGAAGATCTGATGCGGCTCGAGCGTGCGATGGTGCAGCAACTGGATGAGCCGGTTGACGGTGGTCTGCACGGACCCGACGGTGGCGATGCCGAGCTCGGTGTAGACCGCGGCATGAGCGGGATCGTGCAGCCGGGCCAGGACGTGGGGCACCCGGTAGGTGTCACGGGCCACGCGGGCGGAGACGATGTTGGCGCTGTCGTTCGGCGTGAGGGCGACGAATGCTTCCGCCTGCGCGATGCCGGCCGCCTCGAGCACGCGCGGATGGATGCCGTTCCCCGGCACGAACCGGCCGCGGAATCCGGCGGGCAGCCCGCGTTGGGCCGTTTCGTCCAGCTCGATGACGGTAACCTCGTCGCCCTCGGCGTCGAGCCTGGTGGCCAGCGCCCGGCCGGTTCTCCCGCAGCCTGTGATCACGACGTGCATGGCTCCTCCTTGGCGGCCAGTGGAGTTGGAGTGCCCGCGGGCGGCCCCGCCCGCGGGTTGCGCCCGTGCCCGGACCGCCCGTGCCTGGACCGTCTGCGCCTGGACCGCAGCAGCGCCTTGCGGGTCTCCTCCGCGATCAGCAGCAGCGCTCCGAAAGCAATCAGCACGCCCCAGTCGATCGCGCTCAGCGGCGCGGTGTTGAAGACGGACTGCAGCGCGGGAACGTAGCTGATGCACGCCACGAAGAAGATCCCGAACAGCCCGGCGAACACCAGCGGCTTATTGGAGAAGACGCCAACGCGCAGGATGCTCTGCTCCTCGGTGCGCACGGCGAAGCTGTTGAAGAACTGGCTGACGACGATCCCGGCCTGGGTCATGGTCAGTGCCTCCCGGTAGATGGGGTTGGCGGCGGTGAACGCGCTGTACGACAGGTGGGCGCTGTCGATGCGCCAGAAGAACGCGGCCACGACCCCGGCCGCCTGGATCGACCCCAGAAAGCAGAACCGACGGACCACCGCCCAGTTGAACAGGTGCTCGCCCGGCGGCCGCGGCGGGCGGGACATCGTGCCCGGCTCGGTGCGCTCGGTGCCCAGGGCCAGGGCAGGCAAGACATCGGAGCCCAGGTCGATCGCGAGCACCTGCAGCGCGCTGAGGGGAACCAGCGGGAAACCGACGAACACCGCGACCAGGATCGGCGCGAGCTCGGCCAGGTTGTGGCTGAACAGGTAGATCAGGAACTTGCGGATGTTCTGGTAGACGGTGCGGCCGAGCTCCACCGCGGCCACGATGGAGGCGAACGAATCATCGAGCAAGATCATGACGGAGGCGGCCCGGGCGACGTCGGTGCCGCCCTCGCCCATCGACACGCCGATGCTGGCCCGTTTCAGCGCCGGGGCGTCGTTGACGCCGTCGCCGGTCACCGCGACCACTTCCCCGCGGTCCTGCAGCGCGGCGACGACACGCATCTTGTGCTCGGGCCTCGCGCGGGCGAACAGCAGCTGCTCGCTCCCCAGCGCAGCGTCGGCGAGCTGCTCGTCGCCCATCGCGTCGAGATCGGCGCCGTTCACGATGCGCACGGCGCCGTCGCCGACGATGCCGACTCGCCGGGCGATGGCCTCCGCGGTCAGACCGTAGTCACCGGTGATCATGTAGATGCGGATGCCTGCCCGGCGGCACGCGGCGACGGCATCGACGACCTCGGGCCGGGGCGGGTCCGACATGGCCACCAGGCCGAGCAGCGTCAGCTCGCGCTCGGCTTCGGCACCGGATGGGTGATCGGTCGCCAGGTCCCGCCTGGCGACCGCGAGCACGCGGAGCCCGTCGGCCGCCATCGCGTCGTTGGCGCTGGTTACCTGCTTGCGCAGCGTCTCGTCCAGCGGCACGTCCCGCTCGAGCCACCGGACGGCGGCGCAGCGTTCCAGGATGGCCTGCGGCGATCCCTTGACGCATGCCTCGTAGGAGCCGTCACCGAGCCGGTGGACCGTGCTCATCAGCTTGCGGTCGGCGTCGAAGGGAAAGGTCGCGACCCGCGGCGCGCGGTCCTGCTCGGCCGCTAGGTCCACGCCGCCCTTCGCGGCGGCGACCAGGATCGCTCCCTCGGTCGTATCGCCCAGGACCCGCCAGCCCTGCCGCCGGGCCGGGTCGGGCGGCAGGAGGCGGGCATCACAGCACAGGCCCCCGGCCCGCAGCACATCGCCAGCGCAGGCCGCATCGGTGACCTCACCGTCCGGCGCATAGCCCACGCCGGTCACGTCATGCTCCCGGCCCGACTCCCATACCACCTGAACTGTCATCTCCGCCTTGGTCAGCGTGCCCGTCTTGTCCGTGCAGATGACGGTGGTCGAGCCCAGGGCCTCCACCGCGGTGAGCCGCTTGATCAGGGCGTGGCGGCGGGCCATCCGCCGCACCGCCACTGCCAGCGAGACCGACATCGTGGCCGGCAGCCCCTCGGGCACGAGGGCGACCATGACCCCCAGGGCGAACACGAAAGAACCGACCACATCGTTGCTGGCCAGAGCGCGGATGGCGAACAGGCCCAGCCCGGCCGCGATCGCGACCGCGGCTACCCGCCGGGCCATCACCGTCACCTCACGCTGCAGCGGGCTGTCCTCGCTCGGCATCTCGGCCGTCAGGCGGTAGATCCGGCCGAACTCGGTAGCCAGCCCGGTCGCGAACACCACGGCCCGGCCGCTGCCGTTGACCACCGAGGTGCCCATGAACACGCAGTTACGCGCGTCGGCGGCCCGGTCCTGGGGCACCGCGTCGGAGATGCGCGGTGTCGGGCGGCTCTCACCGGTCAGGGCCGCCATCTCCACCAGCAGGTCATGCGCGTCGATCAGCCGGCAATCCGCCGAGATGGCATCCCCCGCATCCAGCATCACCAGGTCGCCGGGAACCAGGTCGACGGCGGGGATCTCGGTCAGCTCACCGTCACGGATCACGCGCGCGGTGGCCGGGACCAGCGCCTGCAGCGCCTCGGCCGTCCGCTCCGCGGCGTGCTCCTGTGCGAACCCGATCACGGCGTTCAGCAGCACGACCCCCAGGATCCCGATCGCCAGCACGAGGCTGGCGGAGTCCCTGGGACTGCTGAGGGCATAGGCTCCGAAGGTGATCCCGGCGGCGACCATCAGCACGACCGCGAACATGTTGGCGAACTGCGCCCCGAACTCGGCCAGCACCGGCCTGCGGCGCGCGGCAGGCAGCTGGTTGGCACCGATCTCCGCCCGCCGCGCCGCCGCCTCATCCGCCGAAAGCCCGTGGCCCGAGCTTCCGAGCGCGGCCAGGACCTGCTGTCGCTCTAGCGACGGCACCCCCGCCACCATCAAACGCTCGCGCACCTGACCAGCGAACAGCACGTACCCCGCCCGCGGGAACGGGCCAAGGTCCCGCAGGGAGCGGAAAAAGGTACCGAACGGGCTGGCCGACCCGCCTCACCGCCGGCCAGGGGGTTGCCCCCGGCAGACCATGGCCCCCGGCCCGCATGGGGTGCCAGGGCGAAGGTCACGCCACGATGTGCCGTCCGTCCCTGCCCGTGCCGATGTGACCGTTATGCGATCGATATGAAGGCACAGCCGCCACGAGAGGCCGTCACGAGAGAAAGGCAGACAAGATGAGCACCTTGCTGCGCAGGGACCCGAGGGTGATGTTCCCGGAGCTGGTCGAGTGGTTCGAGGAGCCCTTCCTGACACTTCGCCCCTACCTGGGCCAGCCGATCAAGATCGAGGACTTCGTCGAGGGTGACCACTACATGGTCCGGGCCGAGCTGGCCGGAATGGACCCGGAGAAGGACGTAGAGGTCATGCTCGGCTCCGGCTATCTGACCATCCGCGCCGAGCGGCACGACAAGACCGAGGGCAAGCACCGGACCGAGTTCCGCTACGGCTCGTTCTCCCGCAGCCTGCCGCTGCCGGCCGACGCCAACGCGGACGACGTGAAGGCGAGCTACGACCACGGCATCCTCACCGTCTCCATCGGCCTCAAGACCGAGAAGAAGGACGAGGTCAAGAAGATCGAGGTCAAGCCGGCCAAGTAGGGTCCCGCGCCCGCGCCATGGCACCGGCCGCGCCCTGCCGGGCGCGGCCGGTGCCGTGGCGCACCGGTCACGGCATATGTGTCCCCCCGGGGACTACCGCTGCATCATCAGCCGTGCCGCGACAACGGCAGCTGATTACTGTCCGGGCTTCGACGCCGGACTCGGCTCGCGGAGCAGGCGCCCGCCGGGCGCTCACCCGGGCCTGGCGGGCGGGCTGTGGCTATGGATGATCCTGGTCTTGTCCTTGTTCCAGGCGGTGGTCGTGCCATCAGGGTTCAGGACCACGGTCCAGCCCCACTGGTGGATGACAACCTGGTGGTGGAAGAAGCAGAACAGGGCGCAGTCCTTGACGCTGGTGGGGCCGCCGTCCCTGCGGTGCCGCAGGTGGTGGACCTCGCAGCCGGCCGCGGGCTGGTCGCAGCCGCCGGGGAACCGGCAGTGCTGGTCCCGCAGGATCAC
>Ga0335078_10006591_pt1 | contig 17172 bp, 12 predicted proteins | sample Lox_Sample_32_FD_206711 | JGI IMG/M metagenome (GOLD analysis project Ga0335078, IMG submission 206711) | Soil microbial communities from Loxahatchee National Wildlife Refuge, Florida, United States - Lox_Sample_3.2 | ecosystem: Environmental > Terrestrial > Soil > Wetlands | place: USA... | reverse complement strand
GCAATAATAGCTACAACCGTTGCGCCTATCAGGCTTCCAAAAAGCGAATCAAACTGTTCTCTTGGCCTAGACACTCTTCTTGCTTGCTCTGTCGTTGTCACATTGGGAATTGTTTTTGTCAGCCTGAATTAACTCATAGTTGTTGTAGCCGCCACTTTTGCGAAAGAGATTCATAAGCCTGAATGGTGGTTTAAAAAAAACGAGGCACTCCCGGGCAGGAGTGCCTGTTTTCCGCAGCGGGAAGAAGAATCTTTACTTGGGGTTTGACCGCTAAATTAGGAGGCTGCATTAGGGCATGCGAGTCGTGCTTCGCGATTTGTGGCAGCGTGGGATAACTAAGCGGCAAGATCTTCTTCCCATGTCAGGGGGCTGTTTGCGGGTATGCAAACTCTTCATTCTTCGGCCCCGCAAAGTGCCTTCCCTACTTTCAAGTTTGTTTAATGAACTATTTGTCTCCTTCTACAATATACTAAGATCGTGCCAGAAAATCTATAGGGAAATAGCTTGTTTTTGCGCACCGCGAGTCAAACCTTATCGCAATAAGAGATCGGCAGTCGCAAAATGAGATTATCCTCTTACCACAAGGCAAAACGCGTTTGAAATGGATACTGGCCTAGGTTATATTCCGAATTATGCATTGGATCCTTGATGGTTACAATATAATGCTTGGTGATGAAAAATTAGGAAAGGCAGCCAGAAACAACCTGGAGGGAGCCAGAGATGAGTTGATTCGTGAGATAATCGGCGCAGAAAACTTAAGAAGAGAAAGTGTTTTTCTTATCTTCGATGGGAAGTCGGGCGGGCCGACGGAAAAGATCACTCCTAATCTGCAGGTAAAATTTTCAAAACCCGGCGAGACTGCCGACGATGTTATAAAGAGTATGGTTCGCAATTATAAGAAAAGGATCTCTGTTCTCGTCGTTTCCGATGACCGGGCAATTGTCAATTACGCAAAGCAATGCGGGGCAAAGGTCGTCAGTAGCACTGACTTTCTCACGTTGACGCGCGCAAGGAAAAGCAAATCAAATGAGCCAGAATCCTTCTCCGAAAAGCCCACGACTCCCACAAAAACCGATCTTGAATTATTGAGACTTTTCAAACAAAAGAAACAATGAAACTTCATTCTATCCTGGTGGCAATGCTAACTCTGACATTCCCTTGCAGCGTAGTCCACGCCCAACTGAAGGTGCTTGAAGGAAACGAGATTTCCCTCGGCAGAATTTACCAGACCGGCGGAAACGTTAACAAGACAATTACTATCAAAAATATTGGGAAGGAAAGAATCAGGATTGATCAAGTAGGCACAAGCTGCGGATGCACCGCCGCAATGATTTCTGACAGCTCTTTGGATCCTGGAGCGGAGACTAAAATAAAAATCCAGTTCGATCCTCTAGGTTCCATAGGCGAAGTGACAAAATACATTTACATTTCAAACTCTGACCCGCAGAGCCGACTGATAAATGTCAAGATGACGGGCTATATCGTCTACGCGCTGCAATCGATTCCGGAAAATGCAATATTCTACAGAACGAAGATTGGGTCGGTCGACAGTGTATCCGACACTCTGAGGAATAATTCGGATGAATCAATTCAAATAACCGGAATTGAGACGCCAAGCAGCGAGATCACCTTCAAATTGGATAAGAGAAGATTGGGACCGAGCGAGATTACTGTGTTACACCTTTACCTTAAACCGAAAGAAGAAGAAAATATCAGCGGCTTTATCCAGGTGTTTTCGACTTGCAAATTGCAGCCGGTACTACAGATAAGAGTTTTCGCGGGAATGATTCGCAGGTAGACTACGCGGAAGCCTGTTTCCTGTTTGTCAGGAAAAGCGGCTCTGCCCCGTCAACGACGACTTCTTTCGTTATGACACATTTGTTAATGTTCGACATCGACGGGAGATTGTACATTATTTCGAGCATTTTCTCTTCGAGGATTGAGCGCAAGCCTCGAGCACCGGTTCCGCGCTCGGCGGCTTTCCCGACTATCGCCATAAGAGCCTTGTCTTCAAACTCCAGGTCAACCCCTTCGAGCTTGAAGAGTTTCTTGTACTGCTTCACAAGAGCGTTCTTCGGAAGAGTGAGAATATCGCGCATCGCTTCGTTGCTGAGCGTGTGCAGAGTCGCAACGACCGGCAAGCGACCGATAAATTCGGGGATCAATCCGAACTTCAGGAGGTCATCCGGTTGAACCAGAGGTAGAAGTTCATTCACCTGATCATCCTTGACGGGGTGAATCTCCGCTCCGAAACCCATAGGGTTCTTGCTCGTCCGACGACCAATTATCTTTTCAAGCCCTTCGAAAGCGCCTCCACAGATGAACAGAATATTTCTGGTATTGACATTGATGAGCGGCTGTTCGGGATGCTTTCGCCCGCCGCGTGGTGGTACACCTGCGATCGTGCCCTCGAGGATTTTCAAGAGGGCCTGCTGAACCCCTTCGCCGGAAACGTCGCGCGTAATTGACGGCGTATCACTTTTCCTTGCTATCTTGTCGATCTCATCAACGTACACGATTCCCCGCTCAGCACGTGCAACATCATAATCCGTGTTCTGCAGCAGGTGAACGAGAATCGTCTCAACATCGTCACCAACATAACCCGCTTCAGTTAACGTTGTGGCATCTGCAATGGCAAATGGGACGTTGAGTATTTTCGCAAGAGTCTGAGCGAGAAGAGTCTTTCCCGTTCCCGTCGGCCCAATCAAGATGATGTTGCTCTTCTCAATTTCGGTATCATCTTCAGAGTTTAGTCCGGGGGGAAGGGAAATGCGTTTGTAATGGTTGTAAACTGCCACGGATAGTATCTTCTTAGCGTGGTCTTGTCCTATTACGTACTCATCAAGCGCTTTTTTTATCTCGACAGGCGTGAGCGGAGCTCTCTCGACGTAGCCTTCCGCGTGCTGCTTGTAAACGGGGATATTGCTTCGCAGAATTTCAACAGAGTGCTCGACACAAACATCGCAAATATAAACATCACCCGGTCCCGCAACTAAGCTCTTTACCTCTTTCGCCGAGCGTCCGCAAAAAGAGCAGTGCATGTCTTCCTGATGCTGCTTAGCCATTATAGCTTACTGTTCTCTCTTTTCCCGAAGTGATCCATTCGGAATGCCTTTTTGCCGTTGTCCTTTCAAATCTGCAATAACCGTCGGAACTGAAATTGCAAATAAGATAATAAAAATGAGCATAACAATCAGAAGCAAACTGCCCATAAATTTTTTTATAACTCCAAGTTAATTTCACTTAATTATTCTACCTTTCCCGCTCCAATATCGGATAAGTTTGATGATGCGGGATGCCGCGTAACGCGGCACTTTTCATCGTCAGGTATCATCGTGTTTATTTCTTTTTGTCTTCCCTTTTCACCAGAACGCTGTCAATCAAACCATATTTCACGGCATCTTCACCGGCCATAAAATAATCTCTATCGGTATCTTTTTCAATTTGTTCCACGGGCTTGCCGGTATGATACGACAGGATCTCGTTCAATCTCTTCTTAGTCTTGATGACCTCGTCGGCTTGAATGCTGATGTCGGCCGCTGAGCCCTGGAAACCGCCCCATGGCTGGTGAATCATGATGCGGGCGTTCGGAAGCGAAGCTCGTTTACTTTTCGTACCGCCCGTCAAAAGCACGGCTCCCATACTCGCGGCAAGCCCGACGCAAGTCGTACCTATGTCCGGTCGAACATATTGCATCGTGTCATATATTGCCAACCCTGCCGAAACGCTTCCACCAGGACTATTTATATACAGATTTATGTCCTTGTTGGGATCTTCACTCTCGAGAAAGAGGAGCTGTGCAATCACGAGACTTGCGACAGTATCGTCAATTGCCGTCCCGATGAAGATAATTCTCTCCTTCAACAATCTCGAAAAAATATCATACGCGCGCTCACCCCGCCCCGTCTGCTCGATCACGTAAGGAATTGTCAGCTGATCATATATTTCCATTCCATTAATCCTCATGTTCATGTGTTGGATTCTTCTCCACGACTTTCACTTCGGCATTGTTAATAATAAAGTTGAACATCTCGTTAAACAACATCTTGTTCTTCACATCGTTAGAATTCTTATAGAAATCCAGAAGTCTGTTCCGGTCCACTCTATATTTCGACGATTCATTGTCCGCAGTGCGCTCAAGGATCGCTTCATCAACCTTCAATCCTTCCTTTTGAATGATAGCGGCGGCAAGAAGATTCCACTTGACTGCCCGGATTCCGGCCTCTCTGTATCTTTCTTTGACGAAGTTCTCGTCGACTTCCTGGGTTCCCGATTGCTTCTTAAGCTCTTCGATCAAGTCGTTCAGATAATCGTCAACCATGCTCTCGGGGATTTCAAACGTGTTCTGCTTTAAGAGCTCGTCCGCAATTTTGTCCCTGAGCTCCTCTTCTGCCTTATCCTCATAATAATGCTCAAGCTCTCTCTCGATATCACTCTTCAAAGCTTCAAGCGTCTCCATCTTTCCGCCGGAAACTTTCTTTGCGAATTCATCGGTAAGTTCGGGCATAACGAACTTCTCGAGGGTCTTTACATAAACCTTGAACGGCTTCTTTCCACTGGCATGTCCGTCCTTGCCGAAAATTTCCTGCTCGATGTTGAACTCGTCTCCTTTTTTGCTATTCAACAATCTTGAATTCATTTCGGTCAACTCCGGTGCCTTTCTCCGGAGATCGATCTTGTAGTTTTCTCTTCGCTGGCCGATCAACGGTACCCCGTTCTGGTCGATCACTTGCAGATCGACCGTCGCGGCACCCTTCTGATCGTCGAGATGATCGACTTCAATTTTTTCGGCATTCGCCTCTTGAATATGCATCAACTCATGATCAACAGTCTCGGGCAGGATCCTGTACATGGAACGTTCAAGCTTCATGCTTTTGTATCCAGCCGGCTCAATTGCCGGGACAACTTCAAATGTTAGCCGGAAATGCAGAGGCTCGCCTGACTTTCTCGAATCAAGATTGTAATCGACGACGCCGGCCACTTTGGTATTCTCTTTTTCAAAAATCTCCTTCACAACTTCGTTGACGATTTCCGGAATCGACTCGGACTCTATTTCATCGCCGAACCTTTTCTTGACTATTTCAATCGGAGTTCTTCCTTTTCTGAAACCCGGTATCACCGCCTTCTGCTGGAACTCATTATATGCCGACTCCAGTTTCGTTCTGACCTTGTCATCTTCCACAGTCGCAGTAACTTCAAGTTGCTTTTTCAATCCGCCAAGGTCAGTAATCTTATAATTCACATTCTCTCCTACATATTAGAATTTGTTTCCGTTTCGCGGAAACACTCAAAACGCAAAGTTCACCAGGACAAATTAATCGTTCCGTGCAAGATCTCCTTGTCTCCGCGGAGCTTGCGTCCACAGCATATAATGTGCTTCTTCCTCGTGGGCACGGAGGGACTCGAACCCTCACAGGGTTACCTACTAGCTCCTAAGGCTAGCGCGTCTGCCAATTCCGCCACGTGCCCGAGGTTCTCGTGGCAGGTTAAATATAACTCCCGCCCACCACTTCTTCAAAAGTCCTTGAAATTAAAACGTTTTTGATGGTTCTATATCAGAGGAACGGGTTAAAAGAATCTTAACGTTGGGCACTTCCCTATAGCTCCAAATCGGCCAACAAGAAATTTTCTCGCCGGATTGTACGACTTGTTTACTCTTGGTTTTGAGTGGCACAATACAGCGTAGACTTTTACTGATGAAGTAAAGATTTGGTGACTCACAAGAAAATCCCGCCATCAGTTCAGGTGGCGGGAACTGAATAAAATCATGTTTGCGAAAACACTACTTTATCAATAGCATCTTCTTCGTCGTGACAAAGCTCTTACCATCGTTACTCCGGATATCTATTCTGTAGAAATAAATCCCGCTTGGCAAGCTGCTTGCGTTGAGACTAACACTATAGTATCCTGCGCTTTGCTGAAAGTTTGCCAAGGTCGCCACTTCTCTTCCAAGTACGTCGTAAATTTTCAAACTCACATGACCGTTCGATGGAAGTTGATAGTCGATTGTCGTGGCCGGGTTGAACGGGTTGGGAAAGTTCTGGGAAAGTGCAAAGGTCTTCGGCAGCGATCTTTGCTGTTGTTCCTTCGTCACGATAAAGATCTTCACCGGCCGACTCAGTGAGCTCACGTTCCACGAGAAATCGAATGCTGAGATCGCAAACCAGTAGTCCAGTCCATTAGTGAGACCCATTACAGAAGTACTGTCGACATCGGGAACGTAAACCGGAGAATTGCCCGTGCTCGTATCGGCAAGAAAATTCGTGCTATCGGTCGAATAGTAAATCTTATATCCCGCAATATCACGCACACTGTCGGCTGTCCACATCAGTTTCACGCGTCCCGGCCCCGAGCTATCGGTCTTAGCTACAATTCCCCGCGGAGTGGGAGGCGCAACAGTGTCCGGCACGAGTATACCAACCGTCACGACATTAGTGTCGACAAAAGGTTGCATAAGAGTAATGGTCAGCAAGCCGAACCCTGATGAGTCTTTGTTTGCCTGCAAATTCCAGGACAGGCTCAGATGGCCGCTACCTGCGAAAGACCCGACTGTCGTATCTATCACTCCTGAAAGCAGCCTCAACCCGTTATTCGAAGAGACCCCGATGTTCAAATTACTTATGCTATCGGAAGTAGCATTGAAGATATTTGCCGAAACGGTAAATGGATTCGGCGAAAGTATACCACCTTGCAGCTTCAGTGCACCCGGCGCGGAAATATAAACCGCATAAGGAGGGTTCATGTAGTTGTTGGTTAAGAGATACCTGGACGCTTCGTTGTTCGATTTGTTATACTCGTTTATCGAGTTATTCGGATCAACCTTGACAAAAATGGCGTGGTACTGCGGTCCCGGTGGTACAACCATGGAGAACGACAAATCCGAACTACCGCCGGCAGCAATCGTTGGAGCGGTCTGATTCGTTAGAATGGGTGCATAGCCAAGATCGGGATTCCCGTCGTAAGCCACTACAGCAATATTTGATGCAGCGGCAGTTCCATAATTATGAATCGTTAGGTTCACTCTAATGCTTTGCCCGGTTTGGAAACCGCTGTCCGGAGAGAATCTGATATCCGACTCTGCGATTGCCAGGTCGGGCAGATTTATGCCTGAATTGTTTAATGGTACAAATGCTGCGCCCGCACCACGAGATGCTTCCACGACGGAGACGCCATTCGTACTCTGGACTCGGTAAACATTGTCTCCAGTTGGAAGAGTAAGAACCAGTACACTATCATTTTTCAGAATCGCATCCTTCAACAGGATTGGTGACTGGTAGGGATAAGAAGTGTCTCCCAGCTGAGTAACTCTAACCTCATTATTATCCGTGTAAGAGAAGACACATAGATCACACTCCGTTGTCGGAATAACGAACGAAGTCCCGATGTTTTTTCCGGTGGAGTCTGCAGCCTCGGCAAGGTAATAATAGTACGAAGATATCCTTTCCCAAGTCTCCTCAAATGGGATGTCTGCCGCCGTTAGCGTTCCACTCGATGTCACTTTCCAAAACGTGTCGTTCAAGATGCCGAGCGTCTTCACCTGCCAATGATTGAGCGTGTCGACCAATATGGTGTCACCGTTAGACAAGTTCGTAATAACAATTGCGTTGTTGTCGGAATATGAAGTCAGGGTAATTGAATTCTCCAGGCCTGAAGTGTAGCCGGAAAAGCCGTAAAACAGGTTACCGGCAAATGTCCCGTTCTCGGAAGGGACGTAATAACCCTGATCGGTGTATGAGAGGGCCGAAACGGGTTTGTCACTCGTGACCTGAATTGCTTTACCCTGTACCAATGAAACATTCGGAAAGTCAAAGTAACCGGTGGTATCGATGGATCCCTGGTACAACAAACTTCCCGTTCCAAGATCCTTTATAGTAAACTGCGTCGTGCCGCCGTACGAGAAAAGGATAAAATGCGGATCGAAGTCGGGGGGGCCCTTCATCATCCACGTATCCAACTTCGTGCTGACGCCGCTTCCATTTGCATCCGTGGCAAAATATCCGCTTGCATAAGTCGTGATCGCGTCTCCTGTGAGCGCTGCAAACGGTTTATTTCCGCCGATGACATAATATCCATTGCCCGGAGAAAGAGTATCAAACGAGTCCGCGTTCAGGACTGTATCTGTAATTGTCTTGCCTGACGAATCAGTTATCGTGACTCGCGTACTATCGAAATAGGAAAAAACAGCGATGTCGTGAAAAGTATAAAAAGCTGCGGAGTAAGACGAACCGTTAGTTTTTTTCGGAGCGAAGAAGTGCTTCAACTGTGAGGCCGGAGGATGATTATCACCGGCATATCGCTGCGGCGCTCCAGGATGCATCCAGACCTTGCCGCTCGAAGTTTCCTGTTGAGCAAGAAGCAGATGCCATGGAAGGAGAACAATACATAGGAGAATGCTCTTCATCTACCGTCTCAATTTCGCCGGTGATCCACGTGAAGGAAAGCAAAGATTCAATCGATCCATTATTGTAATAATATTCGCCGGACTTGAGACAAGCAAGGAATCGGATAGGAATCGAACAAATACACGATGGTAGACCCAGGCACAGTTTGAACACGCAATTTGATTTACTATATCTTTTCACTATTTTCACATGGAGAAGGACGATTCAAGATGGGACCAGCCGGAGAAATAAAATTCACACCGCTCTCGAATGTCGGAGAATTCAAGCTCATCGACAAATTCAAATCGATCGCATCCAGATTCACGAACCCTATCGTGGTTCAAGGAATCGGCGACGACGCCTCGGTAATCAAATCATCGCCGGACAAACTTACTTTGGTAACTGCCGATATTCTCATTCAGGGGGTCCACTTCGATTTATCATACACATCGATGAAGCATCTCGGGCAAAAGGCTGCGATGGTAAATTTGAGCGACATTGCGGCGATGTCAGGTCTGCCTATCGCCGCGGTCGTCTCTCTTGGAATTCATCCGAACATAAGTGTGGAAATGGTCGAAGAATTCTACGAGGCGCTCGCCGCCGAACTCGGCAAATTCAATTGTGTGATTGCCGGAGGAAACACTTCTGCTTCGCCGATCGGTTTCGTCATCGATATCACCTTGATCGGAGAAGTCGAGCCCGACAGGCAAGTTCCAAGAAACGGAGCGAAAGCAGAAGATGTAATCTGCACGACGGGGGACATCGGACGTTCCAAAGCGGGCCTGAAAATTCTTCAACGAGAAAAACAGAAATATGTGGAGGCCGGCCAGCCCGCAGATTTCCTGCCGAACTTCGAGGGATACGATGATGCCCTTCAAAAACATTTGCTGCCTGCGTCGAGGGTCGCTCTTTCAAGAACACTAACTGAAAAGATCAGGGTTCACTCGATGATCGATATCAGCGACGGTTTGGTCTCCGACATGCTGCATATCTGTGCGGAAAGCTCGCCCCACGAAGGGCTCAGCCTGACCGCCGAAATCGAGGAAGAACTGATTCCAATCGATCCGATAACCAGGAAAATCGCGCATGAATTTGGTGAGAGTCCGTTGGATTACGCCTTGTTCGGCGGCGAAGATTACGAGCTTCTCTTCACTATCGCCGAGAAAGATTTCAGCAAGCTATATTCACTGGAGGGAAACGTGCGCGCGATCGGAAGGATGAAGGCTCCAGGTCCCGGTCAGGGAAATGGAGAGCCCAAAGTTGTAGTCAAGCGACAGGACGGAAAGACGGAAGAATACAGAGATTATTTGTCCTACCAGCATTTCAAGTGACGGGAACAAGAACTATAAATCACTTGCCCTAAATTCCCAACAATATCCAAAATTCAAAAAGAAGAAACGCTTTTATTGAATTTTAGTAAGCTGGATTTGCCAGGAATCCGCATTTGCCGCGAGTAACTTAGCCGATCTTATTCCGGAAAGAAATAAGGACCGGGAAAAAGATCTATCCTAAAATTCTCTTTGCAATAGAGCTTACTGCCGCCGGATCGTCCGAGATGACTCCATCGACACCCATCTTTATCATCTTCTCTATTTTTCGAGCCCCGTTCACGGTATAGACGAACACTTTGATCCCGAGGTTATGAAATTGTCGCACGGTAGTTCGATTGAGGAACAAATGATTGAGAACGATTCCCTGTGCACCATATTGAAGCGGGAAAGAACGAGGAGTCGGATTCAAGTTGTGTCTGTAAAGCGGCGCAAAACGAAGCTGGGGCGCCTTGTAATGCAAATAGCGCAGAGCCTCTAAGTTGAAAGAAGAAAAGATCACATCATCACCCATCCGGTGTCGCTCAACTATCCTTTCACATTTATCAACGAGACCATACACACCATTATGCCGGCGGTGCTTCATTTCAATGTTCAGTCTTACTCGCCCTTTTGCCATCTCGAGAACCTCATCGAGAAGCGGTATCCGCTCTTCTTTGTATTTGTGGCTGAACCAGATCCCAGCATCCAAAGATCTTATGTCGCCGAGGCTTTGCTTCTTGACGAGGCCGTTACCGTTGGTTGTTCTTCCAAGCCGGTAATCATGGAACACAATTACATGGTTATCACATGTCATCATGACATCCATCTCCAGCATGTTTGCACCGGCTTCGATCCCTTTTTCGAAAGCCACGATCGTATTCTCGGGTGCAATTGCTGAAAACCCTCGATGCGCGACATTATAAAATTCCACCCCGTCTCCGAATATTGAATAGCTCATAATACTGCGCCAGAGGCGCATCAGCCTCCGTTAAATAGCTCACAGCTCGTGACTGACAGTCTCGAGCCGTGAGCCATCGGCTATTATTATTTCAATTTCAATCCCGATGCTGCCTTCTCGAAAGCCTGCTCGAAATCTGCGTTGTACTTTTTCTGGCTCAGTTCATTCCAAGTCAAGATGACTCTGATCCAATTATTATTCTTGACCACGAAGTAAACGTGCCTTTGGATACTCTTTTGCGGCGAATAAGAAATCAAGTACGCGTCAAGACCGTTCATCTGAACTTTCCGACTTTTTGCATTCGGGTAATTACCTTTGTTCTGATCGAACACCTTGTCAACACTCAACTTCTTCGCGTCGAGCACGTCAACCCGTATCGTACAGTCTTCAAAGTAACCTTTGATAGAAACGGACGCCTTCACGTCGCCCGATGCTCCGGACGGAACAGCTTTGAAATTCTCAGGATATTGAATGGAGAAATAATCATTCTGGAAAGTCGCAAGGGTCGAAGATGGTACAAGATCCTCGGGAAGCTGTTGCTGTGCCACTACTTTCGGAATGACATGGAAGGTCGACGCCACGCTGTCGAACACGTTTGAATAGTTTTCAAAATCATCGTTGAATCCCTGACATTCGATCCCATATTCCATGCTGTCGATGACGGCTATTATCCTGTAGGAATGTATGGTATTCTTATCGTCGAGCCTCATCGCATACGGAATCTTCACAGCCGGTCCGCCAGCAAGTGTCGTCTGCACATCCGGATCGATCTGTGCCTGCTCTTGCCTCAGCTGGGCTTTGAAATCACCCGCGACGGCATCGAGTGTTCTCGCTCCCGCTTCCTGCGCATAAATGAAAATTCTGATCGCGGGTTTGGAGTTCGAAGTCGGATCCGCAAAACGATTCCACGCATCCTGAGAGTTATATATGTTCAACTTTCCAGGTTCTGCAGATTGCTGCCAGGTTGACGGAATATTGACCACAAAAAGATTTGATCCGTCTCTATACTCTTCCATAGGCGGCACGGCGACCGGCGCGCTTTTCTGACAACCTGCAACCACAATCGCCAACAAACCAAGAACAAGAAAACCTCTAGACTTCTTTGCTTTCATAAAGCGCTCCTCTTTCTTATTGTACGCATGTCTGTCCGAAAATATATCAATAGTCCGACCAACATACAATAACGCTTAAATAGATCAGATGAATCTTATCCGTCACTTTAGAGTTTTGACACGGCCATGTTTTGCAATGGCAAAAGTCATACTCCATTAGTTAAATTCTTACCTGAACTAAACCAACACGAGAGGCACATATGAAACAGGTTCAAGCTTCAAGGGCAGGGAAAATTTCTCATGTTTACCGTTGTGAATCATTTCTGCTCATATCGATCGCCACAATGATTGCCGGCTGTACTTCATATCAAGCCACGCGATCTTCGTCGAACTTGTACTTCAATCCGGACACCGTAAAGGCGGGACAGTTCGACAATGGGAAGATGTGGACATTCGACAATCCCCCGACCCAATATTTCAAGCAGGCTTACGATTTTGTCCCGGACCAAGACTGGTTCAACAATGCTCGTCTCGGAGCGCTGAGGCTCGGACCCTACGAAGGCTGCTCGGCATCGTTCATATCCGAGGACGGCCTCGTTCTGACAAATCACCATTGCGCCCGTGTTGCACTTGAGAAGGTCAACAAGGCCGGTGAAGACATTCCCGATAGCGGGTTCTTCGCACCCACTCTCAACGATGAAAGAAAAGTGGACGGTATGTATGCCGATCAATTGGTCCTGATAAAAGATGTAACTAGCGAAGTTCAGGCCGCATTCGAAACCGGAAAGACAGCCGGAGAAAAAATTTCAAACAGCGCAGCAGAAATACAGAAAATCGAGAATGATTATTGGGAGCAATACAAGAAGGAACAGCCGGCCGATTCGATGGTCTTCCAGGTAGAAAATTTCTACGACGGTGGAAAGTATTCCTTGTATGGATACAAGCGCTACACGGATGTGAGATTAGTCTTCGCTCCACAGATGATCATAGCATACTTCGGAGGCGACCCGGATAACTTCACGTATCCGAGATACGATCTCGATTTCACGCTCTTCAGAATTTACGATAACGACAAGCCGTTGAAGAGCGAGCATTATTTCAAATGGAGCCAGGACGGCGCTAAGGAAGGGGAACCGGTTTTTGTGATTGGAAATCCCGGCAGGACAAGCCGGCTCCTGACAGTTTCGCAGCTTGATTTCAATCGTGATCACAGTTACCCATTCATCATCAATTTGCTCCAGGGACGATATGACATCTACGATGAGTATATTCAAAAACATCCGGATGCAAGGGGGAAATATGAGACCCAATTATTCTTTGCCTCAAACGCTTTGAAGGCGTACAATGGATACCTCGGCGGACTGCGTGATCCATATTTGATGGCAAGAAAGAAAGCCTTCGAAAAAGAATTCAGGGAAAAAGTAATTGCAAATCCTTCATTGGCAGAAAAATACGGCTCGGTGTGGGATGGCATCTCTGCGATTCAAACCGAGAAAGCGAAATTATTTGCAGAGGTGAATGCATATAACATCACGGGATATGGAAGAACGCAATACTTCTCGATTGCAGCGCGCCTGATTCAATTTGCGCACGTTATGGAAATGCCGGATTCGACCAGGCCGAAGAATTATCAGGGTGCCGCGCTGGACACAATGAAATCCAGGTTCTTTCCGGCAGATTTCAACTCCGATTTAGAAAAGATGACCTTATCATTTCAGCTTAAGTTAATGCAAGAAGCCCTCGGCACAACCAGTGCGCCCTTCAACAATCTCCTGGGCGGAAGGACGCCTGACGAAGCGGCAGACTTCCTCGAAGGCTCGACCGGACTCGGCGATAGCGCGAGTGTTGCTAAAATGCTTGATGGCGGCCCGGAAGGCATCCTGAAGTCAGCCGATCCTTTCATCCAATTTGTGCTTGGGACACTACAAGCCTCGAACGACCTGCGTGCGCAGTACGATAGGCTGATCGCGCAGGAAGGCACCGAGTCTCAGCTCCTCGGCAGGGCGATCTACGATGTTTATGGCTCGACAATTCCGCCGGACGCGACATTCACGTTAAGAATCGCCGACGGAGTCGTTAAGGGATATGAATACAATGGTACAATAGCGCCGCCGCATACGACCTTCTACGGAATGTACAACAGGTATTATTCTTTCGGAAAGAAGTATCCATGGTCGCTTCCGGGAAATTGGCAAAACCCTCCTGCAGATTTCGACTTGAGCACCCCGTTTGATTTCGTTTCGACAAATGACATCATCGGCGGCAATTCGGGCAGCCCGGTGGTCAACGAAAAACTTCAGATCGTCGGATTGATTTTTGATGGAAACATCGAGAGTCTGCCCGGCGATTTTATTTACGTCGATACGTATAACCGCTCGGTGGCCGTTCACTCCGACGCGATCCCCGAAGCGTTAAAGTATATCTATCATGCGGATAGGCTTGTGAATGAAATAAAAGACGGAAAGATCCCGCAATAAAACTCTGAAGTCGAAAAGATTATCTTGAGTGTGACCGTTACGAAAGTGGCGGTCACTTTTTGTTATTGAGTTATTTCCGAGTATTCAAGCATCTGATCCGTCAAACTCAGCGGATATGCAACTTTGACGTCGAAGATTCTGCCGCTCTCGTCTTTTGTCGCACGGAGAGACGGCATGACAAACGCGGTGTAAGCCGAGATTTTCAACTTCTTAACGCGTTTCAAGACTTCGTCTCGCCAGGCGGCATCGATTTTCAGACCGTACTTGTCGACAAGAGCCTTTCCTGCTGATAAGTCGCCTTCGGCTTTTATCCTCATGACCTCAGCCAGAAGCCTGCCCACCGCCTCACGCATCTTCTGATAATCTGTGATCTTGAAATAAGTTTTGTTTCTCTTCTTCTCGACTTCTATCGCATCGGAATTCCGCATAATGTAGTTGACGACCATTTGTCGGTTCTTCATGTGGTCTTCTTCAAGCTGGTCACCGGTTGGAATCCTTCTCAGCTGCAGAAATACATTCCTTACGTAAGCATCATACATCGCTTTTCCGACTTCTTCGCTGTCGACCATCTTAATTTGTCTCAATTTCGGGTCGAAAACATTCCAGAGCGCAACAAGATCGGCGCGGCCTTCCTCAAGGGTCGAATAGTACCCGGGTAAATGATCCGCAGGATCGCCTTTCAAGCTATCGCTGACTTTACCCGATCCATGACCCAGCACTTCATGCATCGCCGTGTGCAAGTCGTCTGCAAATTGGCCATATTGTTTTGCCCTTCTGATTTCACTCCGGTCATAACAGAATTCCTCGAGAAGTCCTTTAGGCTCCGATGCCTTGTATGCGGCGACAACGTTGTGGAGCATGACACTCTTCGAACCGTGCGTCTGACGAATGCTCTGCTCATTCGGAAGATTAATTCCTATTGCGCTGATAGGCCCTGCGTCGCCAGTCTCGACGATGACGTTGACTACATTCGCTACCGGCGCCACCACATCCTTTTTCTTATACTCATCCTTCCATGGAGCACGGCTTTCGAAATACCGCGCGTTTGACGCAAGCTTCCGCATCAATTTCGTCTGCTCCTTGTCGACAAAATAAACGACGGATTCGAACTTGCCTTTTTGCCCGCGCGGGTCCATATAGACCTCGATGAATCCGAGAATGAAATCGACCTTCGATGAATCCTTAATCCAACTGACACTAAACTTTTCCCAATCGGCTGGATCGCCCGTTTGAAAATAGTCTATAAGATGATCAATTGTCCGGAGTTGATGCTTATGCGCGGCATATTTTTTTGCCTTTTCAAGATTGACAATGATGGTGCCCAATTCTTTCGAATACATTCCGGGCGGAACCCCGTCCGTACCGGCTCTCCAGACAATCTCCCTTATTTTACCGCTATCGGAAACCGCTTTCGAGTTCAGCGGGTTCTTCTCGTTGCCTCCGTTAGCCCATTCATCAACCTGCGACGTGGTCAATCCTTCATAAAAATTGTTTGCGCTTTGCTCGATGAAATCGTGACCGGGTGTCTTGTCGGTTACGACGGGCATGAAGTTCGGATCAAAAATCACCCGTTCCACCTTTTTGTACTTCTTGAGACAACTTTCCGATTGCCCACACGATTTCTCGCGGTTTTTCTCCGCTATCGAGAGTGCCGTCTCGAATTCCACTGGAGTGCATGCAGGGACGAACTTTCTCGCCGTTGCGTAATCGTACATGCCGTTGTTAATCCAGAACAGCTTCGTGTACGCTCCAATTGCTTTCCGGGTTTTCGAAGGAATACCTTTCGGATAGGAGATTACCTCCTCGCACATGCTCAAGATTTCAAGCGCGTACTTGTTTGTCTGGTCGATGGCAATCTTTCTTCCCGCGACGGCTGCCTGTGCCATGTAGTAAGCGAAGATTTTCTCCTTCTTCGTTAACGACTCAAAACCGTCGGCGTACAATTGTACCGCTCTCGCATTCCCGATCCGCTCGAGCTCGTAAACCCGCTTTGGATTCGCCGACTTCTTTTTCTGTGCCATGGTGATCTATAACGTTGTTAATGTATTTGCCGAGATAACGACAAAACGCTGCGCACCCGCCCGCTTGCTTGCCCTGAAAGCAGGAAGCGACCGCTACCTTAACTGCAACGGCCGCTTCTCAAAGATTCTTTTTACGCGACGGCCTTTACCATCTCCGTTAGGAACCTGTAAAATTTCTCCACGCTCGCGATCTCGACTTTTTCATCCGGTGAATGCGGTCCGATGATGGTCGGCCCGAATGAGATCGTATCGACATCTCCGCCGACTCTGTCGTTGATAATTCCACATTCGAGTCCGGCATGTATCGCCTTCACTTCCGGTTCTTTTCCGAAAAGATTCCTGTAAACCTCTTTGCCTTTCATCAGCACGGCAGAACCGACGTTCGGCTGCCAGCCGGGATAACCATCGCTCACTTTTATCTTAGCGCCGGCAAGCTGACCGACCGCAGCCACTTGTGCCGCGATCATCTCTTTCTCAGACTCAATCGAGCTTCGTTGACTCGTTACGATAACGACTCCTGCGCGCTCGGTCCTTACGACCGCGACGTTAGTGGAGGTCTCCACCAGATCGTGGATGTCACCGCTCATCCTGATCACTCCGTGCGGCAGAGCCGCAAGCGCTCCGAGAACTTTTTTCTTAGTTGCATCGTCAAAAGCCTGCTTTACTTTCTTGCCATCTTCGACGACTACTTTTACATCCGCATCGACGGATCTGAATGCATTATGAAAAAGTTTCTCACATTCGGCGGCGATTGTCCGGACTTTCTTTGCATCTGCGACAGCGACAACGATAGTTGCGTCGGCTTCGCGCGGAATCGCATTATGTTTGCTTCCGCCTTCGAGGGAGACGAGCTTCATCTTAGTCTTTGCATCGATAGCCAACAAAGTTCTCGTCAGAAGCTTCAACGCGTTTGCCCTTCCGAGATGAATGTCGACTCCCGAATGCCCGCCTTTCAATCCGCGCACCATCACGT
>Ga0335078_10006590_pt1 | contig 17174 bp, 13 predicted proteins | sample Lox_Sample_32_FD_206711 | JGI IMG/M metagenome (GOLD analysis project Ga0335078, IMG submission 206711) | Soil microbial communities from Loxahatchee National Wildlife Refuge, Florida, United States - Lox_Sample_3.2 | ecosystem: Environmental > Terrestrial > Soil > Wetlands | place: USA... | reverse complement strand
GGTCTTCAGTTTGCCCACGCCGGCAGCATTCGGATTGCGCCGGCGGCTGTGAGCCAATCGAGATCGGACAAGAAATCTGGCGACAGCGGGCCGGTTTCGAAGTCCGAGTACGTGTGCCCCATGTGCGCGGACGTGCGGCAAACCAAGCCCGGCCCCTGCCCGAAATGCGGCATGGCGCTGGAACCGGAGATGCCGGCCGTAGTCACACGCACCGAATACACCTGCCCGATGCATCCCGAGATTACTCGCTCCAGCCCGGGGAGCTGCCCTATCTGCGGCATGGCGCTCGAGCCGCGGACGGTAACGGCGGAAGAAGAAGAAAATCCCGAGCTGCGCGATATGACGCGTCGCTTTTGGGTCAGCGTGGTCCTCACCGCTCCGCTGCTGGTCATTGCCATGGCGGATATGTTGGCGGGCGTGCCCGTGCAGCGCGCACTTCCCGGCGGCTGGCTGCCTTGGATCGAGCTTGGGCTGGCGACTCCGGTGGTGCTGTGGGCGGGATGGCCGTTCTTCCAGCGTGGGTGGAACTCGATCGTGAATCGCTTCACTAACATGTTCACGCTGATCGCTTTGGGAACAGGCGTCGCGTACCTGTATAGCCTGCTTGCCGTTCTTGCGCCGGGAATGTTCCCAGCTTCGTTGCGCGTGATGCAGGGCCGGCCGCCCGTCTATTTTGAAGCCGCGGCGGCGATCACCATGCTGGTGCTCTTCGGCCAGGTGCTGGAGCTGCGCGCCCGCAGCCGCACCGGCGCCGCGATCCGCGCGCTGCTTCGGCTTGGGCCAAAAACGGCGCGAGTGTTGAGCGGCGATTCCGAACGCGACCTACCGCTCGAGCAGGTCAAGGCGGGGGATCGCCTGCGGGTGCGGCCGGGAGAAAAAGTTCCGGTGGATGGCGTGGTGCTTGATGGCGCAAGCGTGGTGGATGAATCCATGATCACGGGCGAATCGGCGCCCGTGCACAAGCGGCCCGGCAGCAAGGTGATCGGGGCCACGGTGAACGGCACCGGGTCGTTTGTCATGCAGGCCGAGCACGTGGGAAGCGAAACGCTGCTGGCGCAGATCGTACGCCTGGTCGGCCAGGCGCAGCGCAGCCGCGCGCCCATCCAGCGATTGGCGGATCGCGTGGCGGCCTGGTTTGTTCCCACGGTTATTGCCATTTCCGTGATTACTTTTCTGGCCTGGAGCCTTCTGGGACCGCAGCCGCGCCTGGCTCACGCGCTGGTGAACGCCGTCGCTGTGCTCATCATTGCCTGCCCCTGCGCCCTAGGATTGGCAACGCCTATGGCGATCATGGTGGGCACGGGAAGAGGCGCGGCGGCCGGGGTGCTGATCAAGAACGCCGAGGCGCTCGAAACGCTCGAAAAGATAGACACGCTGGTGGTGGACAAAACCGGAACGCTGACGGAAGGGAAGCCGCGCGTCGTGTCGGTCATTCCGGCGGGCGGGCAAGATGAGAACGAATTGCTACGCCTCGCGGCCAGTTTGGAGCAGGGCAGCGAGCATCCTTTGGGCGCAGCGATAGTCGAGGCTGCCCGGCAGCGCGGATTGCAACTCGCCGAGGTGCACGACTTTCAATCGCTTACCGGGCTCGGAGTGAAGGGAATGATTGGAACGCGGGAAATTGCCGCGGGAAGCGAGCGCCTGCTGCGGGACCTTGGCGCGGGGGATAACGATCCGGCGGCCAGAGCGGACGAACTGCGGGCGGAAGGGCAGACAGTTGTTTTCGTTGCCGTGAACCAGCGATGGGCAGGAGTGATCGGGGTCGCGGATCCCATCAAGGCGTCAACGCCGCAAGCCCTGCGCGATCTGAAGTCGGAGGGAATTCGCATCGTCATGCTCACCGGCGACAGCCGGGCAACGGCAGCGGCGGTCGCGGGAGAGCTCGGTATTGAGCAATTCGAAGCGGAGGTTTTGCCACAACAAAAGTCCGAGTTGGTGCGCGATCTGCAGCGGCAGGGAAGGACGGTCGCCATGGCCGGCGACGGCATCAATGACGCGCCTTCATTGGCGCAAGCTGATGTTGGCATTGCCATGGGCACGGGCACCGACGTTGCCATGGAGAGCGGTAGCGTGACGCTGGTGAAAGGCGATTTGAGGGGCATTGTGCGCGCCCGCCGGCTGAGCCGGGCCACCATGCGAAACATCCGGCAGAACCTTTTCTTTGCTTTTATCTACAATTCGCTGGGCGTTCCGATTGCCGCCGGCGTGTTGTATCCGTTCTTCGGATGGCTGCTGAGCCCGATTCTGGCGGCAGCCGCCATGAGCTTCAGCTCGGTTTCCGTCATTGCCAATTCGTTAAGGCTCAGAAGCGCCAAGCTTTAGCGCCTCAAGGGGTTCGAATGCGGTCCGCGACCTGGGGAACAAGCGGTTGGAAGTAAGCTAGGTTCCAGGTGTAGATGGTTTCTGCCTTCGCTTTGAGAGCGGGGCGCGCCAAAAGGGCGTCGTAAATTCGCCCACCCGTAATTTCAAGATCCGCTTCCAATGCCATTTCGAGATCGCTGGCTAACTCTCTCTTTCTGGGAGAACGAAGCTCGGACCGCGCCATCGGTATCAAGGCAGCAATTGACACTCTCCGTATGTTGCTAAAAAATAGAAACATCAATCTACCGGCTTCTCGGAGGAGCCCTTATGGCAGACGAGGCTTCACCCACTGAATATCAACCTGAAGGGGAAAGCAACACAGTCAAGTGGATTCTGTTGGTGGTCGCGGTGCTGTACGTTGCCGGCTCGCTGTACCTTCTCTTCGATCAGCGCGCGCGTTTGGACCACATCGGTCAGGATCAGGGCGCGCTCAAAGGCAGGATTGCCGAGCTTACGCAACGCATGGAAGCTGCCGAGGCGAACGATGAAACTCTGGCCCACCAGCTTGGCCTGACCAAGAAAGAATTGGCCCAGCGCGCCGCCGATCTGCAGCGGCAGCAACAGGCGGCGGAGCAGCGGCTGGCCGAATCGCAGAAAGAACAGATTACCCAGGTGAATGGTGAAGTGGCCGGCGTGAAGACCGACGTCACCGGCGTGAAGACGGACGTCGCTTCCACCAAGACCGAACTGGCATCGGCCGAGGCCAAGCTGCAGTCTGCCATCGGCGATCTAGGCGTGCAGAGCGGGCTGATCGCACATACTCGCGACGATCTCGAAGTCCTGAAGCACAAAGGCGACCGCAATTATTACGAATTCACGCTGATGAAGGGCGCCAAGCCGCAACCGGTTTCTACGGTGAGTCTGCAACTGAAGAAGACGGATCCCAAGCGCGGCAAATTTACTCTGAACGTGACCGCCGACGACAAGACGATTGAAAAACGAGACCGCAACCTGGCCGAGCCAATTCAGTTCTATACCGGGCGCGACCACCTGCTCTACGAACTAGTCATCTGGACTGTAGAAAGCAAGAAGGCCTCGGGCTACCTGAGCACGCCCAAGAACGCGCCCGTGCCGGTCACGGCCGGACAGTAGCGCACGATGTTTCCGGGAACGCACGTCCTGCTGGAAGTGGCGCTACGCACGAGCGTCGTGTACCTGGTTGTGCTGGTGGGAGTGCGGCTGAGCGGCAAGCGCGAAGTGGGGCAGATGACGCCCTTCGATTTGACTCTGCTGCTGCTGATAAGCAACTCCGTGCAAAATGCCATGACTGGCCCGGATACTTCGCTGCTGGGCGGCGTGGTGGCCGCTTCCGTCCTGCTGATTTTGAACTATCTAATCGCCGAGCTCTCCGGCGGCAATCGCCGCTTCCGCAAGCTGGTGCAGGGGCAGCCGAGCCTGCTGGTCCACGACGGGCAAGTGATTTCTTCGCACATGGCGAAAGAGCATGTCAGCATGGATGAGCTGGAGCGGGCGCTGCGCGAGCATGGCATTGCGACCTGCAAGGACGTCGCGTTGGCGGTGCTCGAAGTGGATGGGTCGATCAGTTGCTTGAAATACGAGGAGATTAAGCCTGACGCCCATACCCACCTGGCCCGGCGGAAGTTTCTGCAGAAGCACCAGTGAACGTGAGCCGCCGCGATGAAGGTCTATTGCGTTAACACCACCGGAACCGGCTGGTCATAGGGCTGGATGATCGCGCTGACCGATTGGCGCTGATCGAAACCAACCTTCGTCACGGGAAAACTCACAATGATCGTACCGCGAGCTTCGGCTCCTGGCGGGAGTTTGGTCTCCGGCATGAGCGCCGGCAGCGCGCCTCGCTTGAGATCGGGAAATGCCTCAAAGTAGCGATCGAAATCGGCGACGGAAGCGGCGTCATCGCTGAACTCGCCGGAGGCTGTTTTCAGCGTGCCTTTCATGTCATGGATCCACAGCGCTTTGCGACCGGTGTTGCGCAAAGTCACGGTGAGCGCCACGAGAACCAGGTTCTGCCCCGGCACTTCGATGGCAGCAACGTTGTCAATCTCGCCCCCGCCCTGCGGCTTGGCCCGATTGAGCAGAGAATAAAGGCCCACGATGACGATCACGGCTCCCAGCGCAATCAGCACGATCTTCGTCGGCGGCAGGTTTTTCTTGGCCGTGCCGAATTCTTCGCCGATGTTGAACGGAATCGGAGCGAGAGTGGCCGGTGCTGTGGGTTGAGCCGGCGGTGCGGGCGGGGAAGGAATATCTTCAGGCATGGCGACACGGTGCAGAGGAATTGTATCTTTTCTGGCGGAAAATCGCCGCAATAACTCAGATCAGACCCAGTGATGCTTCATCGCTGTGGCGAACTTGGCGAGGGGCAAGGCGTTCAGCACGTCATCCTTTGTAAGCCAGGCGCGGCGCGCCTGCAGAATTCCGAAGCGAATTTTTTCCAGATGTGAGGTGTGGTGAGAATCCGTGTTGATCACGATTTTCACGCCGTATTGCCTGGCCAGGCGCAAGTGGCGGTCGCACAGATCGAGGCGATCCGGATACGAATTCAACTCCATGGCCACTTTCTTCTGCGCCGCGGCTTTTATGACGGCGTCGAGATCGAAGGCGTAGGCATCGCGGCGTAGCAAAAGGCGCCCCGTAGGATGCCCGATGAAGGAAGTATTGGGGTTCTCGATAGCCTTGAGCAGCCGGTCCGTCATTTCGGCCGCGCTCTGGTTGAAGTGCGAGTGCACGCTGGCGATCACCAGATCCATCTGCTCCAGGACAGAATCAGAAAGATCGAGCGAGCCGTCGGCCAGAATGTCCACTTCAATGCCGGCGAAGATTTTGATTCCGGAAAGCTTTTCGTTGGCGGCGCGAATTCGCTTGATGTGCTCGACTGCGCGTTGGTCATCCAGGCCATTGGCGAAGGCGAGATTTTTCGAGTGGTCGGTGATGGCCATGTATTTGTAGCCGCGCTCTTTGGCTGCTTCCGCCATTTCCTCGATCGTGTTGCGGCCATCGGTTTCGACCGTGTGCATGTGCACATCGCCCTGCAGGTCGCGTTCGGTGATCAGCGCTGGCAACGCGTGGCCTGCGGCTGCGTCAATCTCGCCCTGGTTCTCGCGTAGCTCGGGCGGAATGTAGTCCAAGTCGAGCTTGGCGTAGATTTCTTCTTCGGTGGCGCCGGCAACCGGCTTTTCGTCTTCCAGGCGCGCCAGGCTGTATTCGCTCAGCGTGTAGCCCATTTTGAGAGCACGCTGCCGCAGCGCTACGTTGTGCGCCTTCGAGCCCGTGAAATACTGCATGGCGGACCCGAACGATTCCGGCGGAAGCAATCGCACATCCACCTGCATACCCCCGCGCAGGCGAAAGCTGACCTTGTTTTCCCCGCGAGCGATGATCTCCATCAACCCGGGCAGCTTGATGATGTGATCAATCAGCTTCTGCCGCTCCACGTCATCGCAGCAAGCTTCGCCGGTCACCAGGATGTCGAGATCGCCGACGGTCTCGCGCCCGCGGCGAAGGGAACCGGCCGGCGTGACTTTTTCCACTCCCGGAAACTCCCCCAGATGGGCAATGATTTTGTTGGCCTGGTTCTGCGCGACATCAAGTAGAAAGCGCCCGGCGATGCGCTGGTAATCTTCAATCGCCTTGAGCAGCTTTTGCTCCTGCTTTTCGCCCATGCGCGGCAGCTCGCGAATCTTGCCTTCGCGCGCGAGCTTTGCCACGCCCTCCACGTCGCTGACCTGATAGGCGCTCCAAATCAGAGCGATCGTTTTCGGCCCCAGGCCCTGAATCTTGAGCAGCTGAAGCATCGAGGAACGGTACTTCGTCAGCAGATCGTCATGCAGCGTGAGGCGCCCTTCTTTCAGCATCTCCTGCAGGTTTGCCAGCATGCCTTTGCCGATGCCGGGAATCCCCAGGATCCTTTTGGGCTCGCCGATCAAGTCGGCAATCTGCTGCGGGAAGGCCTCAATGGATTCGGCGGCGTTGCGATACGAGCGGATGCGAAACGAATCGCCGCCATCAATTTCCAGAAGATCGGCGGTCTCATAGAGCATGCCGGCGATGGCCTTGTTGTCCATGCGAGTTTCGTCACAAGATTAAATCAAGCCAAGCTGTGAAGGGGAAAACGAGAAACAGATGGTAGTCGCGCCGAAGCGTTGCCGGCCTCTACACGGATTACGGGGTTGCGCGCCGCTCATGCGCGCCGCGCGCATCGGTTAAAGTGATGCTTTAAGATGGCTTTACAACATTCGCAGCTTGCGGACCCTTCTGGCCCTGGACGATCTCGAACTCTACCTGGTCACCTTCCTGCAGGCTCTTGTAACCCTCGGAGCTGATGGCACTGTAATGTACGAAGACGTCCGGCCCATCGTCACGGCCTATAAAGCCGTACCCTTTAGCGTTGTTGAACCACTTCACGGTACCCTTAAGTCTTTCCACGCTACGCCCCCTCGGGCACGCACCCTTTTGCTCCGAGGCCCGTGCCGATGCATTTTGATGCAATTGTCGGGCTATGGTTGGGGGCTGTCAAGTTTGCATGTCACGGCAAGACCATTGTTTACATCCTCATGGGTTCTGGCGGAGGGCCAGCCAGAGCACCCCGGAAATGGTCTTGGCGTCGCGGATGGTGTTGCGCATCACCATGCCTACGGCAGTCGAAAGTGGCACCATGCGCACCTGTATGACCTCATCTTCTTCGGGCTGCGCCGCACCCGGTTTGAGCCCTTTTGCCAGGTAAATGGACATGGTTTCAGCCACAAAACCGGGACTGGCGTAGAAAGTGAAAATTCGCCGCCAACTGCTGGCGGTGTAGCCGGTTTCTTCCAGCAACTCACGTTTGGCAGCGGGCAGTTCCTGCTCGCCGCGGTCAATGCGGCCGGCGGGCAGCTCCCACATAAACTGCTTGGCCGCATGCCGATATTGCCGCTCGAGCAGAACTCGCGGCTCGACTTTGGACTCGTCCACTGCCAAGACCACGACCGAGCCGGTGTGGTGCACGATATCGCGGCGCGCCCGGACGCCGGTCGGTTCCAACACCTGATCTGCGGTGACCCAGAAGGCGGGACCGCGATAGACGACGCGAGAAGACAGAACCCGGCCTGACTTGGCGGAGGAAGATTTGCGGCGGGATTGTTTCGTCCTCATCATGGCACCACTATAAGCGAAGCGGAGAGCGGTTCAGTTGTGGGAATTGTCGAAACGGGCGGCGGGCTGGTCAGGCGGCGCGAGCACGCGCCTGCTATGCTTCCGCCGTGCCTCGAAAGAAACCCCGGATTGCGATCGTCGGCGGAGGCAAGGTTGGCACTGCGCTGGCGACGGAACTGCATCGCTCCGGTTACCGCATTGACGAAGTTATCTGCCGGGACTCACCGGCTTCTCTTCGGCGAGCCTGGGAATTGGCAAGGGCGCTTGATGCTCGCGCAAGGACTGCCGCGAAAGCCAGCCTGAATGCGGACGTGGTCTGGTTTTGCGTTCCGGATCATGAAATCAAATCTGTCGCGCAGTTGTTGGCCGGACGAAGCTGGCGCGGCAAAGTCGCCTTTCATGCCAGCGGCGCTCTCGCCAGCGACGAGCTTCGGGTTTTGAGGCGGCGCGGCGCGGCGGTTGCGTCAGTTCATCCGCTCATGACGTTTGTGCGTGGTTCGAGGCCTTCGCTCGCCGGCGTGCCTTTTGGCATTGAAGGCGACGCTCGCGCCGTGCGCATGGCGCGGCGGCTGGGCCGCGATGCGGGCTGGGAAATCCTTCATGTTCCTAAGTATGCCAAAGTGGCTTACCACGCGTGGGGAACATTTGCATCTCCGCTTTTGCTGGCGACTCTGACGACGGCGGAGGGTGTCGCGAAGCACGCGGGCATTTCTGCCGCGAAGGCGCGCACGATGGTGCTGCCGATTGCCGTCCAGACTCTGGCGAATTATGCAGGTTTGGGCGCGGCGGGTTCCTTCAGCGGCCCAATCGTGCGTGGCGATGCCGCGATCGTTCGCAAGCATCTGCGGGCACTGAGAAAAATTCCGGAAGCCCGGGAAGTTTATGTTTCGCTGGGCCGCGCCGCCTTGCGCTATTTGCCGGCCAGGAACCGCCAGCAATTGATCAAAGTTCTGCGCGATTCGGCCAACAGCCGGCGTCGCGGGAGATGGTAGCTGTTTACGTCACCATCCGCCGTTCAATCCTGCGGGCGCGGCCGGTCGTTTCATCGCAATCAATCACCACCGCGGACAGGCGGACATCGCCGCTCGCGGGCTCAAAGCGGACGGGCATATTGTTGAGAAATTTGCCGATGATCTGCTCTTTCTGCACCCCGATCACGCCATCATAGGGGCCGCTCATGCCTACATCCGTGATGTACGCCGTACCTCCAGGGAGGACGCGCTCGTCTGCCGTGGGAACGTGGGTATGGGTTCCGAGCACGGCAGTCACTCGGCCATCGAGATACCAGCCCATCGAAATTTTTTCCGAGGTTGCTTCCGCGTGGACGTCCACGATGACGACTTTGGCTCTGATCTCTTTCAGCAGCAGGTCGGCGGTGCGGAAGGGATCGTCGTTTGAGGCCATAAACACGCGGCCTTGCAGATTGATTACCGCATAGGGCACATCGCGCTTGCGGCCTTCATAGAATCCGTGGCCAGGCAGGCCTGCCGGGTAGTTGGCCGGACGCAACAGGCGCCGGGAGATGCCGTCACCACTCTCCGCCATATCGAAATAATCAATGATCTCGCGCTTGTCCCAGACGTGATTGCCGGTGGTAATGACGTCAATGCCCAGCTCGAAGAGCTCTTCGGCGAGCGGCGGCGTGATGCCGAACCCGGCGGCCGCGTTTTCCCCGTTGGCAATGACGAGATCAATGGCGTTCTCCTTCAGCAGTCCTGGCAACCGGTCTTTGACGATGGTGCGGCCCGGCCGGCCAAAAATATCGCCAATGAAGAGAATGCGCATGTTTTCTTTTGCGATGGTACCACGCAAAGTTTGAGCTGAACCCAGTTCGGTTCCCGGGGGCCAAGCTACTGCGATGGCTAATTCGGATTCAGGCGGGCTGTTTTCAGGAAGTCGTAGTTGCCGGAGGGATTGAGCGTCAGATTGGTGATGCGTCTCGAGGAGACCAGCACATTATCGAAGAACCACAGATCAATGTAGGGCAACTCTTCCGCCAGAATTTGCTGCACTTCGACGTAGAGTTGGCGCCTCGTGTTCTGGTCGAGTTCATGGCGGGCCTGGTCAATCAGGGCATCAATTCGCGGGTTGGCATAAAAGCTGCGATTGGCGCCGCGCGGGGTGAAGCGCGAAGAGTGAAAGACATATTCGAAAATATCCGGGTCTTCGTTGCCGCCCACCCAGCGCAGGGAATACATCTGGAACTCTCCATGCGTGACGTCGGCGAAAAAGGTTGCGAACTCGAAGGTGCGAATGTCCAGCGCGATGCCCACGGCGTGCAGTTGCTGCTGCAAAACCGCGGCCAGCACGCGGGTGCTTTCTTCGGTCGAGGTTTTCATCGTGAGGTGAAAGCGGGTACCGTTCACCGCCGGGTAACCGGCTGCATCCAGAAGCTGCCGGGCGCGCGTTGGATCGGCGGCATAGGCCGGCACATCGTTGTCATAGGCCCAGCTTTCCGGGGGAACGATGCTGTCGGCCGGGCGAGCAAAATCGCGCAGCAGATATTTGATCAGGGGTTTGCGGTCAATGGCATAAGCGAGCGCCTGGCGCACGCGAACATCTTTCAAAATCGGATCGCGAAGATTGAACGCCAGATAAGCCAGCACCGTTCCTGGCGCGCGCAGGATCTGCAATCCCGGCTCGCGCTGGAGGGTCAAGACCAGATCCGGCGTCAGCGCGTTAATGGCGACGTCGGCGCTCCCCTTGCGCAATTCCAGGGCACGCGTCGTGGTATCGGGTACCACCGCAAAACGGACACGGGCGATCGCGGGTTTTTCGCCCCAGTAGTCCGGGTTGCGCTCGATGATGACTTCTCGATCCTGCTCGGCGCTGACGAAACGAAACGGCCCCGAGCCCACCGGACGCCCGGCGACCTCCATGCCGCTTCCGTAGGGCACAATGCCCATGGCTGCGCCTGAAAGATTCCACAGCAGGGTGGCGAAGGGTTCCTTGAGATGAAAAACCACGGTGAGATCATCGGGCGCGTCAATGTGGTCCACGTATTTATAAGTGGCGGCTTTGGTGCTGCGGATTTTTCCGCTGAGCAGGGAATCGAAGGTCCACTTCACGTCGCGCGCGGTGAGCGGCCGTCCATCGTGGAACCGCACGCCGGGATGAAGGTGAAACACGTAGGTGAGCGGATTAGGAATTTCCCAGCGGTCGGCCAACCCGGGGCGAACGTTCAAATGGGCATCGCGGGTGAGCAGATCGTCGAAAATAAGTTCGTCAATGCGTTCCGATTGCGCGTCGAGACCGATGCGCGGATCAAGGTTGGTGGGGCTGCTTTCGATGATCATGACGACCGTACTGGCATCGGGTTTTTGCGCGCAGCCAACCAGGGGAAGCAGCGCGAGCAGGCAGGCCAGCAGGCGCAAGCGAACCGGCTGCGACGTTTTGACGCGAGTCACCGGCATTTCAGGGCCAGGGCGTGAACTTGGTTCACGCCGTTTGGTTTGTGCGGTCCGATGTTGATTCCCCGCGGCATAGCGATATAAACCGGCATAGCCGAATCTACGGATAAGAGATTTTCCCCAAAACTGCCGCTCTTTTCGCGCCAGTCGCCGCGGGCACGTTCGACGGCCGCCGGCCCCAGGTTTCGTAGGCCAAAACCGCAAAGGCGACGGCCTCCTTGGCTTCGGCGGGCAAACCAAATTCGTCCGAAGTACGCAGACGCATTTTCAGCGCAAGCAGTTCGTTGGCCAGCATCGCCATGAGCGTGGAGTTTCTGGTTCCCCCACCCGAAACAATCATCTCGTGGAACTGCCCTCTCGGCCGCACAAAGCGCTTTACCGAATCTGCAATGGAACACGCGGTCAACGCGGTGGCGGTTGTGACGACATCCTGTTTCTTCGTTTTCCGCTGCGCTGCGCAGCGTTCAATAAACATGCGGACGAATCCGCGGCCAAATTCCTCGCGGCCAGCAGTCTTGGGAGGAGGCCGGCGAAAGAACTTCATGCGCAGCGAACTGCGCAAGACGTTTTCTAGAACCGTGCCGGAAGCGGCCAGCTCGCCATCGCGGTCGTAGGGCATGGCGAAAAGCTGCTCGCTAACCGCGTCCATGACCATGTTTCCCGGCCCGGTGTCGAAAGCAACAAGATTTTCGGGCTTTGCCCCGGCAGGAATTGCGGTGAGGTTGGCGATGCCGCCGATATTCTGCACGATGCGACCCACGCGGGCGTCACGGTACAGAAAATAATCGAGGAAAGGAACCAGCGGCGCGCCTTTGCCGCCTACAGCCATGTCAGCGGGGCGAAAGTCTGACACGACGGGAACGCCGGTTCGCGCGGCAATTACGGCGCCGTCTCCGGTCTGCCAGGTGACGGCGAGTTTGCGTTCGAGAAAACGGGCGGGCTCTCCCTGATGGTAAAGCGTCTGGCCGTGGCAGCCGATCAGCTCGACTTTGATGCCGGAACGGTTCTGCGTTTTAAGCGCGGCTTCCGCGTAAAGCTCGCCGAGCAGAAAATTCAGCCGCGCAAGATCGGCCACGCTGATCTGCCGGGCGTTCATCGCGGACAAAACCGCCCGGCGGACATTCGCAGGATAAGGAAATTCGGAATGTGCGAGCAGCTTGAGGTTGCCGCTTGCATCTCCAGGGCGCGATCTGGCGGTAGGCCTACTGAGGCGAACCAATGCAACATTGATGCCGTCGGCCGAGGTCCCACTCATGATTCCCGCGACGATCATGTTCGCGCCCCCGCGATCCCCTGCAGCCGGACCTGCTCAGCGAACTCCCACAACTGCAGCTTCAATCTTTGCACTTTGTCAGAGGTAGGAGCGGACGATTTGTTCTTGAGCTGTGCCGACTTGCGCTTGAACGCCAGGATTCGCGCCGCCGATTCTTTCACCCGCCGCGCGAAACGCCGATCGCGTTCCGCCTCGTGAACCAGACCTTCATAAGCCTGCGTCACAAACTCTTCCCGATGGCAGATCAGACATAGATCACCGCCGGCACGAACGAAGGCCGAGGCAGCCTCCTCGATCGGGGCGGCCTTGAGCACGCCGCCCATTTCCAGATCGTCCGAAACGATCAGGCCGCGATAGCCGATCCGTTTGCGCAGAGTTTCCGTGATCCACTTGTTGGAAAGCGAAGCGGGCAAGCGGTCGCGGGTCACCCGCGGATAATTGGCATGCCCCACGAGCACCATCGGAGCGTGGCGGCGCAGATTGCGGTAGGGAACGATGTCCTCGCTCCACAGCCGGGCGAGAGATTTTTCCACTGCCGGCAATTCGTGATGGGTATCGAGATTCGCCTCGCCCAAGCCAGGAAAATGTTTCGCCGCACCCAGCACTTTGGCCGCGCGCAATCCGGCCAAAAACTCGCGCGCATAAGTTGTAACGGCCTCCGGGTTGGTCGAGACGGCCCGCGAACTCATCACCGCCTGCGAAGCTTCCAGCGCGAGGTCTACCACCGGCGCAAAGTCGGTGTTGAATCCCAGCGCCCGGCAGCAGTTGCCGATGATTTTTCCATGCCGGCGAAAAAGCCGGCGATCGCCGGTCAAAAAAACATCAGCAGCCGAAGGCGCCGGCCCCAGCACGTCGCGAAAGCGGTCCACGCGTCCCCCTTCGAGGTCCACGCAGGTGAAAAGCGGCCTCTCCACACAGCTCTGGCAATCCTCAAGCAGGCACCAGGTTTGCGCGGGCTCGGCAATATTGCGGGCGAAGAGAACGACTCCGGCGGGTTGTATCCGCGTGAGCAGCGAAGCCACGCCGGGCGAGAGTTTTCGCCCGTCGAAGCCAACGATCAACAGCTGACCGATAAGTTTCGAGTCGCGGATTGGCTGCTTGGAAGGCGAGATCTTTATGGGCGAGATCGGGGGCAAGAACGCTTCACTCCACCTGCTGCTTCAATTCGGCCAGCAGATTCAGCGCATCGAGCGGGGTGAGGCGGTTGAGATCGAGCATGCGCAGTTTCTCGAGCACGGGTTGCGAAATCGGAGTGAAGATGGTGAGTTGCGCCGTGGGCGGCGTGGCGCCGGGCGAAAGATGCCCTGTGACCCGCTGCTCCGCGCTCTCATGCTCGGCCAGAACGTCGCGCGCCCGCTCGATGACTTCATTGGGCAGGCCGGCGAGCTTGGCGACTTCGATTCCGTAACTGCGATCGGCCGCGCCGGGCTCAACTTTGCGCAGGAAGACAATTCCTCCGCCGGTTTCTTTCACGGACACGTGAAAATTCTTCACGCCGGACAAGCGCTCAGCCAGCTCCGTGAGTTCGAAGTAATGGGTCGCGAAGAGAGTTTTGCCGCGGGTGCGGGCGTGAATATATTCGATCGCCGCCCAGGCGATGGCCAGGCCATCGTAGGTTGCGGTGCCGCGCCCGATCTCATCGAGAAGAACCAGAGAGCGCGGAGTGGCGGCGTGAAGAATTGCCGCGGTCTCGGTCATCTCCACCATAAAAGTGGAGCGGCCGCGCGCCAGATTGTCGCTTGCGCCAATGCGGGTGAAGACGCGGTCCACGACTCCCAGCCGTGCCGCGCGCGCCGGCACAAACGAGCCCATCTGCGCCAGAATCACGATGAGCGCGGTTTGCCGCAAATACGTGGATTTGCCGCCCATGTTCGGCCCGGTAAGAACGAGAATCGTGTGCGTGGTCGAATTGAGCGAAAGATCATTGGGCACGAAGCGCTCGGCGCCCAGCGCCTGCTGTTCCACCACAGGATGCCGGCCGTCGACGATCTCAAGATCGGCGGAATTGTCAAATTGGGGACGACAATAATTGCGCAGCGCAGCCACGTGCGCCAGAGCCGCGAGCACGTCCACTTCGGCGAGGGCCAATGCGGTTTGCCGGATGCGCCGCGCCTCGGCGGCGATAGCCGTCCTCAGTTCGGCAAATACGCGTCGCTCGATCTCGACGATTTTCTCCTGGGCGTCGAGAATTTTCGCTTCGTATTCCTTCAGCTCGGGCGTGGTGAAGCGCTCGGCGTTGACCAGAGTCTGCTTGCGCTGATAATCGGGCGGAGTCAGGTGAAGGTTGGGCCGGGAAATCTCGATGTAATAACCGAATATGTTGTTGAACTTGACTTTGAGCGAGGCAACGCCGGTGCGCTGGCGCTCGCGCTGTTCGATCTGCGCCAGATATTGCTTGCTGTTGCGGCTCAAGTCGCGCAGTTCGTCGAGGGCAGGGTCCACGCCGCAGGCGATCACGCCGCCATCGCTCAGCGAAATCGGCGGTTCGGAGACAACGGTTGTTTCAATTCGCCCCCGCAGATCGCCTAGTTCATCAAGCGACTGATGCAGCGCCTGCAGTCGCTCGGCAGAAAAGCGCCCTAGCGCGACTTTGACGGCGGGCAGTCTCGCCAGCGATGCCGCCAGCGCCAGCACGTCGCGCGGATTGGCCGTTTCAAGGGTGACCCGGCTCAGCAGGCGCTCGAGATCAAGAACGCCATCGAGAGCGCGCCGCAGCTCCTCGCGGCCCACCGTTTCCTTCACCTGCGCTTCGACTGCATCCAGGCGCCGATGAATCTCTTCCCGATCAATCGAAGGCCGCAGCAGCCACGCCCGCAGCAGGCGCTTGCCCAGGGGCGTGACCGTGGCGTCAACGGACCGAAATACCGTGGTCTCCGCGTCGGATGCGGCAAAGAGCGGCTCAATCAGCTCCAAATTGCGCACGGTGACCGCATCCAGCACCAGACAATCCTGGCGCTCGTAAAAGCCAATGCGGTCCACGTGGTCGAGTTTGCCGCGTTGCGTGGAGCGAACGTAATGCAGCACCGCGCCCGCTGCGGCGCACGCGGCCGTTTTACCGGCTAGGCCGAATCCTTCGAGCGACAAAACGCCGAGATGATTTTCGAGCAGCGGAATGGCGTGGTCGGGCGCGAAGACCCAATCGTCAAGCGGGGTCTCCACATAACCACCCGCACTCACAGCCAGGCGGTCTTTTCCTTCAAACAGCGGCGCCGAAGAGGCATAGAGAACCTCCTTCGGCCGCAACTGTTGCAATTCTTCCTGGATTCTTCGGTCCGCATCCTGGCCGGTAAATTCCGTCGCCCGAAATTCACCGGTGGAGAGGTCCAGGGCGGCAAATCCCACGCGCTCGCCTGCCTTCGCCGTGGCCGCCAGAAAGTTGTTTTCCTCGCAACTCAGGGCCGAATCTGTCGCCGTGCCCGGCGTCACCACGCGCGTCACCTCGCGGCGCACCAGCGTTTTGGCCAGGCGCGGGTCTTCGGTCTGGTCGCAGACCGCGACTTTGAAGCCCTTGCGAATGAGCTTGGTAATGTACCCATCCGCCGCATGGTAGGGCACGCCGCACATGGGTACGGCCATGCCTTTTTCCTTGTTGCGCGAAGTCAGCGTGATTTGCAGCTCGCGCGAAGCGGTGAGCGCATCCTCGAAGAAAAGCTCATAGAAATCGCCCAGGCGGAAAAACAACAGAGCGGTAGGATGCTCCTTCTTGATGGCGGCATATTGCCGCATCAACGGCGTGGACGGCTCAGTCATCTCGCGGGAGTGGATGGGTGGATTATAACAAACGCCGGCCGCGGCCTTTTCCTTCTAAAAGGCGGTTGACGTGGAGTTCTCCCGGTGGTTTCCTTACAGACCGTGGAATTGCGCAAAGATCCCATTACCCGCTCCTGGGTCATCACGGACGATGTCACCGACCCGGCGAACACCGCAGAGACCGTCTGCCGCTTCTGTCCAGACTCGCCCAAGCCGCTGCAGGTCGTCTCCAGCCTGTCGGATAGCGAAGGCCAGCCCTGGTCCTCCCGGGCGGTGGTGCATCCCAATCCGCTTTACCACGTGGAAGGCGATCCGGCCCGCAGCGGCGATGGCCTTTACGATCGCATGCGGCCGGTGGGCGCTCATGAAGTCCTGGTGGAAAATCCGCAGCACGACCGCCAACTCTGGCAGGCGAGCGATGCAGAGACCGCGCAGTTTCTCTCACTCTCGGCGCAGCGCATTCATGACCTCAAACGCGACCAGCGCCTGAAGTACATCAGCGTCTTCAAAAACTACGGCGCTAGCGCGGGGCAGGAATTTGCCCATCCCAACTCGCAGCTAGCAGCCACAACCTTCGTGCCGCGGCGGGTGCTCTATGAATTGCGCGCCAGCCGCGAATACTTCAGGCAAAAAGAGCGCTGCGTGTTTTGCGACATCATTGCCCAGGAGTTACGCCAGAATCTCCGCCTGCTTGAGATGCGCGGCGATTTTGTTGCGCTCGGTCCGTATGCTCCGCGCGTGCCTTACGAGACCTGGATTCTACCGCGTATCCACGAAACCGCCTTCGAGCGATTTGCTCTGAACCGCCCCGCCAGCCTGCGCGATCTGGCTGCCCTTTTGCGCCGCACTTTGGTACGTATTCGCAGCTTTACTGAGGATTTCCATCTGGTGCTGCACACCTCTCCCAACAGCCGCCACCCGTCGGCAATCCTGGGATATTGGGACACGCTGGACGAGGACTATCACTGGCACATCGAGATTCTGCCGATTTTGCCGGAAAAAGCGAAATCGTACACCTTCAAAGAAGTGTATTACTCGCCGCTGACCTCAGAGACGGCAATGAAGCGGTTGCGGGAAGCAAACCCCGGATAGAAGTGACCTTGTGGCCCACGAACCCGCTCCCCGCCGCGTCAAGACCTACACCAGCACCCAGGGATACGTTTATCAGTACTATTTTGTGGGTAAACGCGCGGCGCTGCCGGATGATCCCGAATCGCCGGCCACCGAATTTATCTTTGACGTCACCGCGGATCGCAAGAGCATGTTCG
>Ga0335078_10006589_pt1 | contig 17174 bp, 21 predicted proteins | sample Lox_Sample_32_FD_206711 | JGI IMG/M metagenome (GOLD analysis project Ga0335078, IMG submission 206711) | Soil microbial communities from Loxahatchee National Wildlife Refuge, Florida, United States - Lox_Sample_3.2 | ecosystem: Environmental > Terrestrial > Soil > Wetlands | place: USA... | reverse complement strand
CCGCTTGTTTCGAGCGCGATTATCCTGCTATCGTGCGGACGATGATTCCGGGCGCCAACGCAAACCTCGCCCCGGCCGTCGACTGTCCAAAATTTATTCACTTTCAAGTGATCGCTTACAAGGGGCGGATGGGCAAAGTAGTGACCTTTATATTTGGCACGGATCCGGCGGGCGGCCTCGAGCGCTACATGCGAGTCCATGCAAGGGCGGCCCTTCAAGCCGGATTCGAGCCGCACTTATTCTGCGTCGGGCGGTCAAGCGCGGTCTTCGAATCGGACTTCGGAATCATTCATCGAGTAGCGTCTCCAGTACGTCCATTTCGTCACCTTATGAGCCCCGCGCATGGGCCGTTCATTGTGCGGGCAGTCCGGCGCTTCTTATCGGGCCGGCCCGGGAAACATCTGGTTCATGGGTTCTCAACCTGGGGCTGGACCGCGGTCGCGGCCAGTCGATCGGGGAATCGAAATGGCGCTGCGGCTATTCCGGTAGTCAGCTCGTGGGATACCATGATCCAGGAGACTCAAGCAAAACTTCGAGGGCTCGATCAATCATACAGCCGGTTTGAGCGCCTTAAGCAGCGCGTAGAATCCGCCTGGAATTACACCATAGTCGATCGCCGCGAGCGCCAGGGCTATTTCGGCGCGCACAGAGTCTTCGTCAATTACGAATCGATGCGAAGTCAATTGATCAACAGGTATGGAATGGATGGGACCAGCATTGTGAAGCTTCCTTATGCTCCAGAGACGGCGTTTCTCAAGCCCGCCCAAGGCCCTATCCCGGATAGCGTCGCGGCCCTTAAATCAACGGGTGCGCCTCTAGTCGTATCGGTATCAAGGCATGATCCACGCAAGGGTATACCGATCCTGTTGCGGGCTCTGGCAATCGTGCGCGCCTCGGGCTTGCCGTTCCGGGCTTGTCTGGTTGGAAAAGGCCGGCTAATCGAAGCACACCGGCGTTTGGCTGCTGATCTTGGTATTGACGATGTTGTGCGCATAGAGGGATTCGTGCGCGAGCCCTACGAATATCTTCGGCACGCGGATATCTTTGTGCTGCCGTCGCTTGAGGAGGGAAGCGGGTCGCTGTCCATGCTGGAAGCAATGCAGGCCGGGGTCGCCGTGATTGCGTCCCGGGTCGATGGCATACCTGAGGACGTAACAGATGGCGAAAACGCGATCCTCGTCCCGCCCGGTAATTGCGCCGGCCTGGCGAGCGCAATCACCCGTTTGCTGACCGAGCCCATACTTCGCTGTAGGCTGGGTCGACAGGGGCGATCAACCTTCGAGTCTCGATTCACCGCCGCGGTGATGACTGAGGGCTTGGCGGCCGCATACGCCAAACTAGGCATTCTCCCGTGAAGGGTACCAGCACGTACCAACCAATCCGGTCGCCGTAGGCAACGACGCGTTGTCGTAGGCAATGGCCGCTATGCCGTCGGCCCGTGGTCGCAAACCTACCGAAACCATCCCACTCCACATTTCCTAGCGGCTCTGCCGCCTTCAGTGCGGTAAGGCTTGCCTTACCGGACCGGGCCCATCGCCCTCACATTTCCCAGCGGCTGTCCCGCCCTCAGTGCGGTAAGGTTCCACCTTACCGAAACCGTCCCACCCCCATTTCCCAGCGGCTGCGCCGCCCTCAGTGCGGTAAGGTTCCACCTTACCGGACCGGCCCCCATCTCCCTCACATTTCCCAGCGGCTGTGCCGCCCTCAGTGCGGTAAGGTTCCACCTTACCGGACCGTGCCCCGCAACTCCCTTACTGCCTTCCCTCGCTCCAGCGGAGCGATATGTTTGTAGAAACACGACACCCGCAATCCCTCGCTCCGGAGGAGCGCAATGTTTTGAACACTTGACCGTCTTCAGACAGCCATTGGATGATTCGCCGACAGGAGGTCGATTATGGCTGATACCTATACTCAGATCATCATTCAACTGGTCTTTGCTGTCGAAGGCAGACAATCACTTATCTCGCCCAATTATCAGGAGGAGGTGAACAAATACATCACCGGCATCGTCACCAACAAGCGCAGCAAAATGCTCGCAATAAACGGGACGCCCGACCACATTCACATCCTGGTCGGCTTGAATCCTGCCCAAGCGATTTCGGACCTCGTCCGTGACATCAAGACAGGCAGTAACGAGTGGATGAATGAAAAGCGATGGTTCAGGGAAAAATTTTCTTGGCAGGAAGGCTATGGGGCGTTCTCGTATTCCCGGTCCCAGTTAGATCGAGTGGCCAAATACGTGATCAATCAGCCAGCCCACCACGCGAAACGAAGCTTCAAGGACGAATACTTTGCGCTGTTGCGGAAATTCGAAATCGAATTCAAGGACGAATACGTCTTTGACTGGGTTGAACCAGCGTGAAACATTGCGCTCCTCCGGAGCGGGGAAGGTAGGCGGGCCGCGTTGCTACAAACGTTGTGCTCCTTTGGAGCTGGGATGCGCCGCCGCAGTCCAATATAGGATGACAGATGCCGGATAAGCTTGAGGTACAGGGCAGCTAGATAAGAACAATCACTATGTATCAGGAGGACTACATCTCGCTGACCGATATCGCCCGGCATCGGAACAAGCTTTCCACCTTTCCACCTCTGGCGGGCTCCCGCAAACGCTAATGGAGCGGCGTCAGACATTACGGCGAACATTAACAGCGTTTTAAGCGCTCACAACCTGACTACGCTCCCTCCTGGAGTCCCTTCCTATCTTGCCCAGATTGGAACAAATGTTGGGAAAACTCTCGGCCTCCTGACCATCGGTGCCAACGTCTTTAACCAGGCTGGCCCTGCTTTGAGCCAGTGCGACAATCTATCAACCGACCAGCTGAACCGACTGGGCGCGGACCAATACATTTGGCAGCTTATTCAGCAGTCGATCGAACCCCTTTACAGCGGGCTGAGCGGCCTCGTTAAATACACATGAGGATTGCATGGGAACAAAGGTGATAGCGCTTGCCCGTATGTATGCCGTCAGCTTGGTCCTCGGTTTGTTAGTGTTGCAAATGTCGAATCAGGCAGGCCAGCAAGTGCGGCAACAGCCGCCCGAGCAGGTCGCGGGTCACGATGTCTTGAGGGTAATCAGCGTTCCGGCGCATTTTGTGCCGCCCCCAAATTTCATTTTCGCCGACAGAGCCGGTTTGATCTGGTTTGGCGCCGGACTGTATACCTTCCTCTACGACGAGGCGAATCGCTGGTGGGAAGATCGCACCGAAGCCTTTGGCAAAAAGCAATCAATCTGGCCGCTCGTGGCGGCTGGGGAAGACGGACGTGGAAGGCTTTGGGTCGAGTATGGGCTGAGCGGCCAACTAGCTTTTTACGCCAATGGGAAATGGCACCGTGCCAGTGAGATATGCCCGCCAGAGATCAGGTCGCTGGGTCACACGCTGATCCCCGGCAAGGACGGCCGGATTTGGCTTGTCTCTTTGGCGGGGTTGCTGGACTACGACGGCGCTCACTGGAACGGACCGTTTAACCCAACGCAGGCTGCTCTGGGCCAAGGCGGCTCATCATCCACGGCTGGCGGGCGATCCCCAAAACCCAAGAGTGTCTACAATCGAGATGCTTTCGATGAGGCGGCAAAGTGGATTGCGGGGTTCTGGAACGGCGTCGAAGACAGCGATGGAGAGGTTTGGCTGAGTGGGGAGCGGGCGATCTGGAGGTTCGATCCGAAGACGGGGAGTTGGAAGTTCTATTCTGTGATCTACCCCCAGGCCATGAGTCAATCCAGAGTATTGCAGGACAATTCCACGGCAGTATGGTTCTGGGAAACTACAGGGCACGTCGCCAGATACGACAAGCTTGCTGATAGGTGGGCTCGATACGACATCAGCGGGCGACTTACTAAGATGGGTGCCCGGATCGAGGTACTCTGGCCCGACCGGCCGGGGCGGGTGATCATCGGGACGTCCGAGGGCAACTTTGCCCTTACCGAGAGTTCTGGGGAACTGACTCCAATGGCCCTTCAGGCGTCGGGAGAAGATCTCCACGGCGAGTCGGGAATATCGGCCGTGGCGGAAGACCGACAAGGAGGCATCTGGGTTGCCTGGAGCGATAAGATATTCGTACTCAGGCAATGAAGTACCCGTAGCGGATGCAGTTGACGGCGACCGCGTCCTCGGGATGGTCGGCGTTCTTGGGAACCCTCCAACCAATCCTGGATTCGGCTCCGGACAACCCACCTCCGCCGCCCAAGTGAGATGAAAACCGAATGAGATGTCTTTCCACGGCGAGCATCCTGTGTCTTCTGGTGGTTGGCGCAATGGCGCCGGCCAGTTCCCGGCCGGCTGTGTGCCAGGAGGTCCCCTTACCCGAAATAGCCGGCCATCGTATCCTAAGGGTTCTGAATCACTCAGACAGCGCTCTGGGCTGGGGCCCGCTGACCCATGTTTCGCCGATCGTGGGCTTTGAGGACTCCGATCACCAGTTCTGGTTTGGAGCCTCCCAGGGTGGCTTGCGGGTCGTAAGGTACGAGGAGGTCAATGGACGGTGGACGCGTTATTCAGACCATGCCCTGCGCTCTAGCGGCGGCGTCAATTTCTCCAGCGACGCACTACTGCCCATCGGACTCTCTGCCATCGCGCAGACCGGAGACCGCAGATTGTGGTTCTCAGGTAAGTACGCAGGGTTGCCACAGGCGGTCGCTGGCGGCCGGGTCCCGCCACCGGAGTTCACATACTTCGATGGAGCCCGATGGCGAATAGGCGCTCCAAAACTCACTAACTACGCTGGGACAGTGAACACCGGGATATTCAGTGGCCGTGAAGGTCGAGTTTGGTTCTGGAAGAAATCCGAACTTGTCAGTTACGATGGGTACCGGTGGTCCGATCCGATAAAGCTCGATCAAGTTCTTCCCAATGTGGCCGATCCGTTCTACATTACAGCCGGGGTTGAGGGACATGACGGGCGGGTCTGGCTGCAGACTCATCAGGGCGTCGTCAGCTCGGACATGTCCAGGCGGAAATGGTCTTGGCGCCCAGAGATTCCCGCGGCCGCCGGTGAGACCGTTTACCAGGATCACTGGGGTCGCCTCTGGTTTATAGCGTTTCGGTCCATCGTCACCTTCGACCCGGAAAGCAATCGGCTCCTTCCCGTTCTGGGGCCCGGACGGGAGCCGTTAACAGGGTCATCCCGTACGCTGACGCGGTATGCCAGGACCACGAGGGTCGGATGCTTTTCGGATTCAGCATTGGATCCGGCCTGGCTGTGTACAACGAGTTCAGCCGTGAATGGCGGTGGTTCGACTTTGAGCCGCTGGGCCTGTCAAACAACATCTCAACCATATTCGAGGACCACGCTGGGCGAATCTGGATCACAACGGGGCTTGGGGCTCTGGTCTTGGAACCCTGACAAGAGACGGTGTGGTTTGCCTTGGGACGGACAGGGCGATCGTAACGGTCGATCCAATAACCAGCTCTTGGGCCATACATCCGCTACCCACTTCAATGATTTCGGCGGTAGCGGCTAACCAGCTCTTGGGCCATACATCCGCTACCCACTTCAATGATTTCGGCGGTAGCGGCGTTCGAGGATAGCCAGAGGCTGTTGTGGTTTGGAGACAAATTTGGGCATGTTGTGTCATTCGAACGAGCGTCCGCGCGATTTACAACCTACGACCTGGCAACACTGCTGTCCCGCTACAATGCACCACCCCTCACAACGCCCGCGGGCGCTAACGGGCAGTCTGTTACACCGCCGCTGTGGGTCTCACCAAAGGGCCCACTCTATGAGCACTTTCACAAGTTTCCGGCGCCACTTCGGATACGCGCGATCTACCAGATGTCTCGGGGTCCGATGATGTTTGGAACGGAGTCAGGCTTGGCAATCTTCGACAGGGAGCGAGCGAAGTGGGAATTCTTCGGACAGGACCAACAGCGTGCTTCCCGGGCGAGGCGTTCTAGATCTAGCAATAGCAGGTGACCTAAAGGGCCGTGTCTGGATCAGAACTCTGTTTGGCGGCGTAATCGGTGCGGTGTGAGGCCGTAACAGGCCCGGAGGACGGATCGGCTCGCTACTGTAAATGGCCGGCCACATGGTTGTCAGCGCGCCCGATCCACGATGTTGCAGGGAAAGCGCTCGCGCAGCGCACACCGTCGGAACAGCAAAGGAAGCCGATGACACGAAACGCGCCCTCCGTCACCCGCCAATGTGCCGAAAGCACCGAAACTCGGCCCCAAAGCTTCGAACTTCGAGACCACGGGATCTGGATGACCAGGAGTGGGATTCTCGCTCTCGAACCGTAGCGCGCTATACGAGGACAGTCAGGGCCAAATCATGGTCGAGACAAAGGCTGGCGACGCATCAACCGAGTTTAACAAGGCGGTGGTACCGGCCGACCAAAATGCAGCACGGGCGTGCGCAAATGCCGATCCTTCGGTAAGCCAGGCCTGGCAAAACAACGCCATTGAGGATCAGTCGTTCCAGCAGGGTTGGAGCGCCTTTTGGCCGAACTTGACACTGCTCTAAGTAAGGCGCCGCCGCCCCATTCGGGCCTGCGGTCGAATCGCGGCGTTTGCCGTAGTTGTGGTCGGGAGGATTTGGAGGAATGAGCCGTTCGGTTAACTTGATTTTAGCGCTACTGCTTCTCGGCCCTGCTGCCCACCCAGCAAGCTGCGTGCTGAGGCCAACCGGGTCCGGCAATGGCGCAGGCCAACAGGTGGCCGGGCACCGTATACTAAAGATCTTTAACAGCCAGAACAGCTATCTAGGTGCTTTCACAGGCGGGGGGCACAGACTTGACCCGGACGTGGTTTTCGAAGATAGTCACGAGCGATTTTGGTTTGGGGGTAACAGCGGGCCCCTGGTAGCGATGTACGAGGACCGGACCGGCCGGTGGAACGTCTTTACCGCGGATCCGGAACCAAGGGAGACTTTTATTGACCAGACTGGCGCCATCCTGCCGACCGACACCGTGACTACAATCGTCGAAAGCAGCGACGGTCGGATCTGGTTCTCAGCCTCGTTCGGCGAAACCCTGGAAGCAAGGACCCGGGCGAAACAAGGTGGCAATGGAGTCTACGTCACCTACTTTGATGGCACGCGGTGGGGCATACCCAACGTCCCGCTGGGTACGGACGCCACCCGCGGGCAAGCCGTCTGCGGCCTGGGTGCCTTCCCTGGACGCGATGGTCGAGTCTGGTTTTGGAGGGATAGTCGGCTGACAAGCTACGACGGCCGAGGATGGTCACATACTATTGAGTTGAAGGATATCTTCGGGCCAGGATCCGGGCGCTGGTTCATTAGCGCTGGGGCTGAGGACAGGCAGGGCCGTTTGTGGCTACAGACTGAGCAAGGCGTAATCCGGTCTGACGCCGCCCGTCGCAATTGGGCAAGATTTCCACAGATCTCCGGAACTCAAATAATCTATCAAGATCACGAGGGGCGTCTTTGGTTTGGCGGCTACCGCTCTCTTGTCGCGATCGACACGAATGGCGAACAAATCCGAGCTTACTGGCCCCCGGCCAGTCTGCGGGGATTGGGTCCCGACTCGTACTTGCTGGTGACCGGCATCTGCCAGGACCGGGAAGGAAGAATGATCCTGGCCCTCGGTCAGAGGTTGCTCACCTACGACGAAAGGAATGATAAGTGGGAGTCCTTCGATATTGAGCCCCTGGGGCTTGGAAGTCTCGCCTGGAGGATTTTGGAGGACCACAGTGGCAGAATCTGGATCACTACAGGCGGAGGAGTGCTGGTGCTTGACCCGTAGCATCTGGCCGAGGGAGTCCAATCGCACTGATATTTCGGGTCCCAAGCTCAAGGAGCTAGCTTGGAACAGTGTGAAGGCCGCCGTTTTTAGCTAGCCCTCGGGTTAGCCCACGGACGGCTACAATACGCAGGCGGCTGTGATCGCTCAAGACCGTGAGGGGCGCAATGCTTGCGGTTCGCGTTACGGCGATGGTCTGGGTATGTACGATGAGGCAAGCAGAAGAAGGCCGTGGGTCGATCTTGGCCAACTGGATTTGTCGAACAATATCACCGGGATCATTGAGGACCACGCCGGGCGAATTTGGGTCACAACCGACTTGGGAGCGATGATATTGAAGCCTTAGCCAGGCACAATCTCCCGGTTGCGGTCGGACTCTGCCTTCGGCCGATAGGCGGGAAACCTGCCAGCCCCCGGGTGTATCTGACCCCTGGTGCTCCGAAGTGGACGGAACATCTTAGATGGCTGCCAACACGTGTGCTGGGCCACGCGTCCGACAGCACCTTCACTCTGAATGCGACTGGCAAGTCATACCAGACTCCGTGGAATCGTTGCGGCCGTTGAGACTCGCGGAGGCTGGCCCGAGCCTACCCTGCGCAGGCGGGCAAGGCCAACGCGGGACCGGCCAGACGCTCATTGTATCGGACGAAATCGCTGACCGAGACCTGGACTTTCTCCTAGCCGCCACCACCGACCAGCCAAGCCAAAGTTAGACTTGGCCAGCCTGAGTAGATCTCCCAAGCCAGAGTGGTCAACTGTGTTCTCCGGGCTAATCAGCCAGTAGCTACGTTTGCGAAGAATTGTCTGAGGCTGTAAACTTCCGTCCAGGTCTCGACCGCCAGCATCAAAGCAATCCCGGTTACCTACACCCACGCTGGCCCTTTCCAACCGCCGAGCGGATCAACAATGTTCTGACCTGCAGCAGCCAGTATTCTGGAATACTACATTGGGACCCGCCAGACGTTTGAATTTATTAAGTTGACTTGTCGGCGGCGGGCGGAAACTATTATGGGAGAAACCCGACCGGAAGAGATCTCTCGCGCCTGTGTTCTCACTCTGATGATGTTGACGATTGCACTGACCACCGTGCTGTCCGCGTGCTTGACCCACGAAGCACAGGGAACGGCCTCTGGTGAAGGAACGCCTTTGGAACAGCGAAAGGTGCCCGATGACATTATGCCTGCTCCGTCGCCGGCCGCTTCGCCGAAAGCGACGAAATCCGGCCCCAAAGCCACGGCCTATAAGGATGAGTACGTTGACACTCAAATATTGAGCCCAAAGCGCTGGGTCTTTGCCGACTACAACTCGATCTGGAGGACCGTGGACGGCGGACGAACGTTCGAGCGATCCTATGTCTCGCAGTTCCCAGAGCTGCCCCATCGATTTGGGGGGCTGAGTTTCTCTGATCCGATGCACGGATTCGTGATCGAGCAAGGTCCCGGCTGGTACCTGGGCGCCTCATCGTCGCGCACCTCCTCAATATCGTCAACTACTGGAAAGCTTATTCGTACGACCGATGGGGGCTCCTCATGGAACATAGTGGGGCCGATAAGTTCCGGCAACGAGCGCTCGTTCTTCTGGCATTGCTACTTCGTAAATCCACTGCATGGCTGGGCCGTGGGTGCAAACAATTCGGTGCCGAGCAAGGGGATTATCCTATCAACACGGGACGGGGGTAAATCCTGGGTCCGGCAAACTCTGCCTCGCCAGCCCGCGGACCTGCGGTGGTCACTTCATGGCGTTTTGTTTTTGGATGACAATATAGGCTGGACATGTGGACCAATGTTCATGTTTTGGACGGTGAATGGCGGCCGAACCTGGAATCAGGCCCACGCCGAAAACTGGGACTACACGGACCTCGGATTTTACCGGCCCGGTGTCGTTTGGGCATCAGAATGGGAAGGCACCGGCTTTGCCATCTCCAGGGACTGCGGGCGAAGGTTCAAGGTGTTTGACGGTCCACGATCCAGTTTCTACGGGCACGCTAGCATAGTCTTTTTTGGAGCTCGAGGCATTATTGCCAATGATAATCTGTACGTGACTTCCGATGGAGGACAAAACTGGAGTGTGAAAGACCTCGGTCCCGACGCTCATGATGTCTTTTGGTTCAAAGCCGCGAGGGCAATGGACGGTAGCCTGGTGGCAATTGGAAGCAGGGAAAGCGTTGTCGTCGCGTTCAACAGCCGCGACGGCGGTTCCACTTGGACGAAGATCCATTGAGCCAACCCTGACTGAAGAAACCTCAGAACCTTTCGCCGTTGTTCAGCCGTGAGCCTGGCAGGTCTGTCCATTATGCTTTGAAGTTCCGGGGTCACTTTTGCTCCTCGGTGGCTACAGTACACGGCCCCAAACGGGTGGTTATCCGCCCCGCTCAGCATTATACGAGACATCGGTCTACTTTGAAGACGACGGCTGGCGCTTTCCCGTGCGCTTGTGAGGAATACCCGGTGACTTCGGCGAGGCCGGGAGGTTGTCGGGCAAATCCAGATCGTCGTCTATCAAGACATCAACATAAACGCCTGCCAAGTCACCGTAACGTAGAAGAATTGGAAGCGGCGGCTCCCGCTTGTCAAGCTCGAACGCCGATACCTCCTCGCGAACCAACTCTCCCGTTAGTCGCATACGAACGATGATTTCGTCTTGGGACATCGTGCCCCGGATGGTCCGCAGCTTCTCAGGCAGCCGTGCGGGCCTTTTTCGCGAGCGCCGCCCCATTAGCGACGCCTCCAGAGTCCCAAAGAAACGGGAGAATTCCGCTTGCGTTTCGGATTATTTAATCCTATACTGTTCCCGCTGCAAAAATGGGCCGGGAGTTCGTGGGTGATGAACTCCGCCCGGCGAATCATACGCGGGTTAGAGGAATGCGAATCAAACGGCCTCGCAGTCAGTTTTCAAAATAGCGGGGTTACTGTGCCGGTCAAAAACATAGCAGAGCCGGTGGCGCATTGTCACTGGCTTTGGTTAGAGGTTCGCCCGTGGCCAAGCCAGTCTACCGGGATCGGTGTGTGTGACGGGAGCACACTGCAACATAGAGAAACGCGGTAAAGAGTTCGGAGTACAAGCTTCAGCTTGCGTCTTTTCTCCAGCGGATAGGCTAAAGCTCGTACTCAGAACTAGGTCGGGCGCGCCGCGCCGAAAAGGAGGCACCGGTAGCGGCGGTCACGAAAGGGAAACTCAGTGTGCCAGCAAGCTCCAATACCCACGAGCTTCCCAGCGGGGGGACTTCCAGGATTGGCTTCCTACAGGGGAGCTTCCAAGATGGGGCTTCCAGAACTAGGAGCCTCCATAACTGGGGAGCTTTCTGAATGGGGCTTCCAAGATGGGAGAAGGGGGCCCGCGTGAATTACCTGGTGCGTTCGCGCGGGCCCGCCCCCGGCATCAAGAGTTCGAAATCAGGGGAGTAGAATGCCGTCACGATCTGGATCAAAGAAAGGAAGAGCGGCAGGGGCCGGCACGGTTGGTACATCCGCCGGCTCCCGATCGAAAGTGGTAAGCATCGAGCGTTGGAAATGCTCGCTAAAGGAGCAAGAAGAAAAGACGCAAGCGCGAACGGCCGAAATGTCGAGCGCCGATAGGACTCAGCATTCGAAAACCAGAGCGCGAAAGCAGGTCGAGCTTTTGACGCTTATTGTATCGGACGAAATCGCCGACCAGGACCTGGACTTTCTCATTGCCGCCACCGCCGGCCTGCCCAGCCGGACCAAATCGGACGCTCCTTAGAATCCGCGCATCTTCTCTGTGAAACTCCGCCTGTCTCCGCGGCCCTCTGTGTTGAATGGCGTCCAGCAACCGGTTTCATCCAAATATCGGCTGGCAAACCTGGCCACAGTTACTTCTCGCCAGAAACCCCGCGCGTCTTCTCTGCGAAACCTCGGCGTATCTCTGCGTCTCGGCGGTGAAGGTTTTGCGCAACCAGTCTCATCCAGATCTCGGCAACAAACTGGCTCCTTGGTTACGTGCAAAATCTCATATACTAGCTTATCATAGCATGATGTAGACGATCCCGTGCATTTCAAAGCTCAGCCGACTACTGACCCAAATCACGATTGGAGGCATAACATGATCGACAAAAACGATGCGACTCTCCTGGGACCGCCCGCGTCTCGCGGGCCCGCCCCCCTTGAAACCAACGACATTGACACACCCTGCACGATCCAAACCGGAACACTGGAGCCTCCCTCCGCCCCAGATCTCATAACTCCAACCCCTTCAGAGATTTCCCGTGATGCTTACCAATTTTTTTCTGCATCAAACAGTGGCAGCACTGGTAACACTGGCTCATCAGCCAATTTTCGCCGAGAAAATGGCCAATTCGCTCCCGGCCATCCATTCCGATTCCAGCCCGGCCAATCCGGTAATCCAAAGGGCCGTCCGAAGCGGCCGAAACCAACGCCACTTTCGGAGGCATTGCACGAGCAACTAGCCAAACCAGTTCCAAAGGCGCCCCACATCAACTTTTCCGAGCTTATTGCACGGCTAATCCTGAGCGCCGCTCTTTCCGGCGACATGAGAGCGATTCGGGAAATGCTCAACCGAACCGTAGGACGACCACGGCTTGCGCCGAAGAACCCTCATCGTATCGCTGAGCTAGAACAATGGCCGCAATTCCGCGAGGCCATCCTAAAGGCCGTCGAACACGATCGCGGCGCCAAGGCCTCGATTCGCAAGGCCATATCGCCATCGAAAGCGTTGACTTAGAGGACTAATCACAATGTTTCACTCCATCCTCAAACCCCAGCAACCGCAATCGCAAATCCCACAGACGGGCAGTCGGTGGATGCTTCACGCCAGCCTAAGAACGCAGGAGAAAGAAATTCCTTCCTTGCCGCCCGCAGGGCCTGCGAAGCCGCGCCCAGGGGGGCGCTATTCGGCTGATGGCTGCACAAACGTTTTTCCCAAGGATGCTCGGGAAGTGGGCTCCGGATTCCGGCGTCTATGGGCAGCTGCAACGATGATGGCTTAGCGATACGAAAAACACGGCGCGAGTATGACGCTTACCCGGGATCTGATCGACGCATTGAAAAACATTCGGGCCACGCTTTACGATCTCGATGGCAATGCCGGTACAGTAGTAGAGCGCAGCCTTAACCAGCAAGGATCTTCACACAGAAGGATACAGAGCTAGCATGGCAACTAAACCCCAAAAGAAGAGATTCCTTGACCTGATTCGTAAGAATATCGATAGAAGCGGACATCATATTTACGTGATCTCGGGCGGAGCAAACCCGCGTTTTGCCTATACAATCGGTGTCAGCGAATCGATTGGGACCGAGCTTATATTGGCGGGGTCTTCCTTTTTTTCGAATGATGACGTAATGGAGATCCTCAACAATATTGCTGCGCAACTCAAACGTGATCGCGAGGCCTTGAACTTCGAAATCGAGGGCGGCGGCCTGTTCACTCTGCGTGTAGCGCACAGTAGCTCGCTGAATGAGTTGATCTTAGGCGCGTTCGATTATTACCAAAAATCCGATATCGCCGCGCTTCAAATCGTTCCCGATAGTGCTCATTGGACAATCGATATCCCGGACCTGACTAAGCCATGGAACGCAGCCCAGGAACCAGCGTGGCGGTGGCTGCGTGAACCGTGGACCTACCCGGTGCCTGATGACTCGACAACAGTAACCAATCTGGCTGCCCTTCGCGGAGAGCGAATCACTGAGGCCTCCCGCTGGGAGGTAGACGAATGGGAAATGTTCGCTGGGGCGGGACCGGATGTTCCTCAGGACGAGATGCGGTTGGTTCCGATAGGGACATTGGTGGCGGCGGATGAATCCCTTGCTCCGGTTGTGCATCTCGCGGTAGGCGAGGGCCTTTGTCGCGACCCTGAGCCCGGATCGCAATGGCGTCCCTGGTTATCACGTGAGCCCGGCCCCACTCTACATTGATCCCATAGAACACTCCGCATGTACACTTGCGCCCCGTTTTTGGTCGTAGCGTCCGGCCTCTTGATTGAAAAAGCCCGGCACGTACCGTTCAGCACGCTAGCGAGCGCCGGGCTGAATCCAAAAACGTGGGGGGAGACGCTATCGGTCTTCTTTCCCTGTGTAAGGCGCCTTCGTATACTGTCGCGCCAGATCGTGCGAGTCAAAGATGTTGTCACGTGCTAAAACGGTTTTGTACTCGGCCAGCGCTTCCGCTCGCTTGCCCGAAAGATCCAACGCCTGCCCCGAGTGCAAATGCGCCAAAGAGACCAGCCCGGCCTCAGACGACCGCCAGTCAATAACTTGCTTGTAGCGGGTTAGGGCACCCGCATAGTCGCCGGCCCCAAACAACGTCTCCCCCCACTGGTAACACACCAGATCAGTTGCTTCAGACGACACGCGGCTGTTATTAAGCATCGCCCCGAACGCGGAGGCGGCCTCTTCGTGGCGGCCGGTCAGATACAGCATTCGCGCACGCTCGATGCCAATCAGATAGTTCTGAGGATACTTGTCGGCTAGCGCGACCAACAGCTCAAGGGCGCGCTCAGGCCGCTTCTCACGCCCATAGATCCCGATCAACACAACTCGCGCGTCATCAGAGGCGTACTTGCCCTGCTGGACGACGGTCTCAAGTTCCTGGATACCGCGCTCTTTTGAGCCGCGTAATCCTGCTAGTCTTGCCAGGACCCTCCAGGCGAACGGTAGACTGTCGATCACATATTCGTAAAGCCCCACGCTAAGGTAGGCGTCGTAATAAGCCGGATCGAGCTTCAGGACTTCCTTTTGGAGCTGGATCGATTTATTCGCGTCTGAAATCGCCCGCGTAAAGCTGCGGCCAACGGTCGCCTTATACCCCGCGCTCAAGCCCAGCGCCGAGGCCCTGTAATACAAGGCCTCAGTATCGTTTGGATTTTTCTGGAGCAGATCCGCGCAGATGGCAAGGGCTTGTTTGATGTAGCCTTCAAATTCGCGGTCGCGGTTACGGTCGGTCACGTCAGGTTCCGCCGTCTGGGTAAAGAACGAGCTTGAAGAATAGAGCGATGTCGATAGCCTGCGGCTGCGATTCAAAGTCTCGAGCCACAGATTGTTCGCCAGATAGACATACCCCGCGGGATTGTTCGGGTCGGTCCTGGTCATTTGCAGGAAGAGTTCGTGGGCCTTTGAGTAGTCCAAATTGTAAACGGCGGCGCTGCCCTCCAGCCTGAGTTTGGTAATCTGATCTGATTTAGAGGCAGGACCCGTTTGGTCGCTATCGATTCGATGGGCCGCAAGTCCTGAATAACTAAACACGCTAACAGCACAGACTGCGGACAGAAGATAGGCACTTAATTTCATCAGCACACTCCTTATTCTTGTTTTTCTCTATCCAGACTAAAGAGACTGTGCTCCCACGCGGATGAGCAAGAGTTCCTGCCAGAATTTGCTTTAAGCTCAGTGCCGTCCGGTGAGAGGTTGTGTTTTAGAAAGGCACGGAACGGGATCGTCAGAGAGAATTCTAAGCGCGCATGTTGACCGGGTACAAGTCAAAGCGAGGACACGGAGGACTCGCGAAGACCGCGTGCACGGATGACCGGGCTGTTGCGGATTCCGGTCACCACGGAAGAAATGACCTAGTTAAAGGCTGTCGATTCGATCTCTGCGCCGTGCAAACCGCCGTCATTCATATGCCAGCGCTACTACTGGATCGGAGCGGGCCGCCCTGAGGGCCGGGTATAGCGCTCCGAGTGCGGCGGACAGCAGTCCGAGGCACAACGAATAGACGAACCAGCGTGCTTCGAGTTGGACCTGAGTTGGCGCAACGCCTTGTATTATGAACTTTCCGGCGACAGAAAGGGCATAGCCCAGCACGACCCCGAGCAGGCTTATAGCCATCGCCTCTTTTTCTATTTGAGCGGCGATCCATGCCTTTGACGCGCCGAGTGCTTTCAGTATGCCGATTTGACGGGTGCGCTCCCTAACGGTTGAATACATCGTAAGAAGTATCAACATCGCGCTGACGGCTATTGATAAAGCGACGACAGCGGCCAGAAACACCTGCACTCCCGGCGTTGAAGTCTGAAACGTTGCGGGCAAATCCGCGGTCCGAATCATCTTGTTGTGAGGAAACCGCTCAGACAGTTGCCTGAACACATCGTCGGTGCTGCCGCCGTGGCTAGCCTTAATCATCAACATTGAACAGGCATTTGGCCGGGCCGTCAGGCTTTGCATCGTCGAAATCGGAATCTTGAATCTGTAGAGCGATTCAGGAGCGTAGATGCCGACAACAGTAAAGGGCTGGCCGAGCAAGGTGATTTCGCTGCCAACCTTGAGCTTCAACGCCCGCTGCGCCATTCGGTCGACTATGACCTGATTTCCAGACCTGGGCGGCTGGCCTTCAATCACGCGGGAACCTGATACTTTTGTAAAGCTGTCGTAGTCGATTCCGTCGATCATTCGCCCGCCCTCCAGGTATTGATACACCGGGGCAACGGTCTCGACTCCGGGAATGCTTGATATTTGGGCAGCGGTTTCGGCCGGCATTGTCGCCGCTAGCGAAGCTGAAAATCCAAAACCAAAGCTCGAAGCGGGTGACGCGAACAATATGTCGGCTGTGACCGCGGCGTTCCGGCGTCCCTGGGTGTCAAGAAAGCCGTGCACGAGTCCCACCGCCAGAATCACCAACGCGACTCCCAGCGCGATGCCGGCGGCTGTTGTAATCGACCTTGTCCTGCGATGAAGAATGTTCGACCAGATTAGATTATCCATATGTGCAACTCACGGCGAGTGCAGGATTAACCAGGTTGTCCCGGCACTCTACCAAACGATCAAACAACTGGAAGAGCCTGCTGGCAACGATGGGCCAATTGTGTTTCTCGGCTGCTTTGCGGGCGGCGATCCTTATTGTGGCCCTTGCGTCGTCGTCAGCCGCGCTACAGATCGCCTCAGCAAACGCCTCTGGAACAGGAGGAACCAGCCGGCAACAGCTCTGCTCGGCGTAAGATAGAATGCCTCCGCTATCTGGTGCGACCAGAGCCAACCCCGACGCCATTGCTTCCAGTGGCGCAATGCCGAAAGGCTCGCGCGGATTGGGATGAACGAAAATGTCGCAGCTTGCGTAGAGCCTGGCCAACTGGTCCCGGTCTGAGATATGACCCAAAAAGAGGAAGCGGCCAGCCGCGTTCGTCTCTAAGTCTCTTCGCAGTTGACCCGCATATGGCCCGTCGCCCGCAACAATCAGCCGATAATCTTGTCCCGCATCGTTGAGCCGCGCCATCGCGCCGCTCAGCAGCCCCAGATTCTTTTCCGGCGAAAGCCGGCCGGAATACAACAGTAAAAGTGATCGTTCGTTTCCGCCCACGCGATTCAGCAACGCCTTCCTCAATGACTTATCGTGTTGGTCCGGCCTGAACTGGTCGCAGTCGACTCCCTCAGGGCAAACCATAACCGGCCTTGCGTGCCTGGGAGTCATCGCTTGATGAATTTCTTGCGCCGTGTATTCCGAATTCGCGGTGTGAAAATCAAACAGAGGGATGTAACAATAACGCATATACCAGCGTGCAAATCTGGTGATCGGCTTT
>Ga0335078_10006587_pt1 | contig 17178 bp, 12 predicted proteins | sample Lox_Sample_32_FD_206711 | JGI IMG/M metagenome (GOLD analysis project Ga0335078, IMG submission 206711) | Soil microbial communities from Loxahatchee National Wildlife Refuge, Florida, United States - Lox_Sample_3.2 | ecosystem: Environmental > Terrestrial > Soil > Wetlands | place: USA... | reverse complement strand
CTTCCAGAAAGCTCGCCAGCACGGGCTTGCCGCCCTCGATCGACGCGGCGACGATCATCCCGTTGGACTCCAGTCCTCGCAGCTTTCGCGGCGCCAGGTTGGCGACGATCACCACTTTTCGTCCGATTAGCGTCTCGGGAGCGTAGGCCTCGGCGATGCCGGCGACCAACTGCCGCACTTCGGAGCCGATATCCACTTCCAACCGCAATAATTTGTCCGCCCCCTTAACCTTCTCGGCGACCTTGACCTGTCCGACGCGCAGTTCGATCTTGGCGAAGTCGTCAATCGTGATCTTGCCATCGGGAATCGCGACAGCTCTCGCCGGCTGGACTGGCTCGCCGATTGCTGATTTCGGGGGTGGTGGTTCCTGCGCGATAACCGGGACTCGTCCCTGATCTTCCATCTTTTGCATCCTCTCGATTGCGCTCTTGTCGGCGCGGGGAAACACCGGCGCGACCTCGCCGAGTTTCGTGCCCAGGTGAAGCTGCCCCCATTGCAATTTCGACAGGTCGAACTTGCGGATCTCACCCAGACCGAGCTGCGACCAAATTTTCGCCGTGGCTTCGGGAATTACCGGGTGGGCCAGCGCCGTGACGATCCGCAACGCCTCGGCACTGGTGTAGAGAACAGTCGCGAGCCGGGCTCGGCTCTGTTCGTCATGTTTTTCTCCCAGCGCCCAGGGCTCGTTCTCAACGATATACTTGTCGACTGCCGCAACCAGTCCCCAGGCTACTTCCAGGGCCCGCGAGAACTGATATTGATCAAACAGCGCCCCGCACTCCTCGATGACTTGCCGCGCCAGCTTCGCAATCGCGTCGTCGGTCGATTGATGCGCCGCCGACGGCGATGGATAGGGTACCTCGCCGCGAAAATATCGTGTAATCATAGCCAGCGTCCGGCTGGCCAGATTCCCCAACCCGTTCGCCAGGTCAGCGTTGTAACGTTGCACGAGGGCATCGAACGAGAACGATCCATCCTGGCCAAAGACGATCTCGCGCAGCAGGAAGTATCGCAGCGCGTCGTTGCCCAGCACATCGAGAATGGTTTCCGCGCGCACAATGTTGCCGCGCGATTTCGACATCTTGTTTTCTTCAAATAGCAGCCAGCCGTGGGCGACGATGCCTTTGGGTAGCGGCAGGCCCGCGGCCATCAAAAATGCCGGCCAGTACACGCAGTGGAAGCGCACGATCTCTTTTCCGATCATGTGTACATCAACCGGCCAGAATTTGTCGTATAACCTGGTGTCGCCGCTTCCGTATCCCAGGGCTGTGATGTAGTTCGAGAGCGCGTCCAGCCAGACGTAGATGACGTGTTTGGGATCGTCGGGAACGGGAATGCCCCAGGAGAATGTGCTCCGGCTGATCGATAGGTCGCGCAGTCCCGAGCGCACGAAAGAAATGACCTCGTTCCGCCGGGTTTCCGGACGAATGAAGTCCGGCTGTCCGCTATAAAGCTGCAAAAGTTTGTCCTGAAACGCGGATAGCTTGAAAAAGTAATTCTCCTCCTGCACGGTTTCCGTGGGCCGCCCGCAAACGGGACAGGGTGAACCGGGGCCAGCCGCGTCTACATAGAGCTCATCGAACACGCAATACTGGCCGGTATAGTGCCCCTTGTAGATGTATCCGTTATCTCTGATCTTTCTCCACAGCGCTTGCACTCCTTGTTTGTGCCGGTCGGAAGTGGTGCGGATGTAGTCGTCGTAGGTGATCCCCATCCGCCGCCACAAGGCCAGAAATTCGGCCGAGACCTCATCGGTGAGCTGTTGCGGAGTTTTGCCCGAAGCTTGTGCCGCCCGCTCGATCTTCTGCCCGTGTTCGTCGGTGCCGGTGAGAAAAAAAGTTTCCGACCCCAGCATGCGCTGCCGCCGCGCGATGCTGTCGCACGCGATCGTGGTGTACGCGTGGCCAATGTGCGGGTGCGCATTCACGTAGTAGATCGGCGTCGTAATGTAGAACTTCTTGCTCATCTCGATTTCTGTGTGTACTCCTGCACTGCCTCCTGCATCACCAGCTTTAATGCCACATGATGCTCGGCGGCCAGGCGGCGGCAATCCTCGTATTCCGGCGCATAATTGGTTACCACACCATTGAGGCTTGCCACCTTGATGCGCACCTCTCCCCAGCGGGTCGCGACTGTGACCCATTTCCGCATCAGTACCTCCCGCTGCTCCTCGCGTTGGCGGATCCCGAGCGTGCTGGTCTCAGCAAAAATAAGATCAGTCAGCTTCGTCACCTGTTCGGGCTTGCACAGAACCGTGAGCAACGTCCCCGGCCGGTTTTTCTTCATTTGCACCGGCATTCCGAAAACATCCAGCGCGCCTTCTGCCAACAGCCTATCCATGACGTAACCAAACACCTGCGGATTGAGATCATCGAGATTGACTTCGAGAACCGAGATCGTTTCCCTGGAATTCTTGGCTTCAGCCTCGGGAAGAGCTTCGCCCAAGGTGAGCCGCAAAACGTTGGCGTGCCCTTGAAAGTCGCGAGTGCCGGCGCCGTAACCCGTTTTCTCGATGGTCATGCGAGGGAAGGGCGCGAAATGTTTCACCAGCGTCTTCACGATGGCCGCACCGGTGGGGGTCACCAATTCCGCCTGCAGGCCCGATGAATACACAAGCGCGTTCTTCAACAATTCAACCGTTGCCGGCGCAGGCACGGGAAAGGTCCCGTGGGCGCACTCCACCGTCCCGCCCCCGACATTCAGCGGCGAACAGATAAGTTTGCCGATACCCAACGCCTCCGCTCCCACGGCGGCGCAGACAATATCCACCATGGCATCGATGGCTCCGACCTCGTGGAAGTGAATGCTCTCGATATCGGCATTGTGAACCTTGGCTTCCGCTTCGCCCAGCGCCTGAAAAATTGCGATGGCGGTTGATTTTGCCGACTCGCTGATCTTAGCGTTACGGACGATTTCGCGAATCTCCGTCAACCCGCGGCCATGCCCATGATCATGCCCATGTGGCGCGGGCGCCCCCGCCCGCGAAGGCGCGTCACTCTGCAATGGGTAATTGTGCTCCAACAACTGAACCGGCTCATGCTCATGCCGGTGCTCATGATGAGAGTGTCCAGACGCAGGAGCGGGCGTCTCCGCCCGTGCAGCCTGTGATCGAGACTCGTCCCGGTAAGCCTCGCGCGGCAAATCCTTCTCTCCGCCGGCGTACACGTCCACCTTGGTAGCACTGATTCCGCTCCGTTTCACCCGGGAGAATTCCATCCGGGCATCCAGATGCAGGGCGGCGACGGTTTCCTCCAGCAGTCGCGGAGACACACCGGCATCCACCAGGGCGCCAAGAAACATATCGCCGCTGATGCCGGAAAAACAATCGAGGTAGGCGATGCGCATACTCGGATCACAGAGAACACGCAGGCTGGCCGCATCCTGCTTCTGCGCGTTCGGCAGTTAAAATCTGATCGATGTTTCATCATAGGGAACGCACCTGCGCCCGTCAAACCACGTGTGGCGCGGCCGCCCTCGCCCGCGTTTCCGGGTGCGCTCTGTTAGAATCACTGTCTTCCGGTAACAGCTAAGCGATTTGTGTACCGCCATCTGGAGCACCGTCTAGCCCTCGAAGTGCGCGAGTTCTTGCGCCACACCTACCAGCTCGAGTTGCCGAGAATCGTCATTGAACAGCCGCCACGGGTCGAACTCGGAGAGTATGCACTGCCAGTCGCCTTTGAGTTGGCTAAGAGACTCCGCAAGCCGCCGCGCAAGATCGCGGAAGAAATCATCAGCGGAATAAAGGCCATCCCAGGTTTCGAAAGACTGGAACTGGCCGGAGCCGGGTACATCAATGCCTATCTGAAGCGCGGCGAGATGGCTGCAGCGCTTGCCGCCGATGAGCAACCGAAGGCCGAGGTCCCAGCTGGCAAGGTTCTGGTCGAACACTCCAGCATCAATCCGAACAAGGCCGCGCACGTGGGTCACCTGCGCAATGCGATCCTCGGGGATACGTTTGTGCGGCTGCTGAAATTCGCCGGCAGGGAAGTCGATGTTCAGAACTATATCGACAATACCGGAGTACAGGTCGCCGATGTGATCGTCGGGTTCCTGTACCTGGAGAAAAAATCGCGCGCAGAAATCGAAACCCTTACCCGTCAGCCGCGCTTCGATTACTACTGCTGGGACTTGTATGCGCGGGTTTCGCAATGGTACGCGGACAAAGCGAACCTGCACGCACGATCCGAAACCCTTCATGCGATTGAGGAAGGTAGTAACGAGACTGCCGCAATTGCCGAACTGATTTCGATTGCCGTGCTCCGCCGCCATCTCGAAACCATGGACCGGCTCGATATCGAATACGACTTCCTGCCCCGCGAGAGTGAGATTCTGCACCTCCATTTTTGGGACGCGGCCTTCGCCAAGCTGAAGGAAGCCGGCGTGCTCTTCTTTGAGAGCGAGGGGAAGAATAAGGGATGTTGGGTGATGCGCAGGGCTGGGACGTCAACCGCAGAGGGCACAGAGGGTACCGAAGTCGCTGAAGACGATCAGAAAGTCATCGTCCGCTCCAATGGAACCGTAGGCTACGTGGGCAAGGACATCGCCTACCACATGTGGAAGTTTGGTGTGCTGGGACGCGATTTCGGGTATCGCAAATTTTATCGCTATCCCAACGGGCGCGATTGCTGGATCTCAACTACCGTCGGCGCCCTGGATCACCCGCACTTTGGCGACGTCTCCGAAATCTACAACGTGATTGATGCCCGCCAATCCGAGGCGCAGAATACCGTCATCGAAGCGCTGCGTGAGCTCGGTTACTCGGACAAGGCCGACCACTACACTCACTTCTCTTACGAGATGGTCGCGCTTACGCCGCGCTGCGCGGCCGAACTGGGGTATGAGCTTTCCGACGAAGACAAAGCCCGTCCGTTCATTGAAGTTTCCGGACGCAAGGGTTTTGGCGTCAAGGCCGACGATTTGATCGATACTCTGATCGCCAGCGCGCAAAAAGAAGTGGATGCGCGCCATCCGGAATTAAACCAAGCCGAACGCGGCACCATCGCCACGCAGATCGCAACTGGTGCCCTGCGGTATTTCATGCTTAAGTTCACCAAGTCGTCGGTGATCGCCTTCGATTTCAAAGAAGCGCTGAGTTTCGAAGGCGAGACTGGCCCCTATGCGCAATACGCCGTGGTTCGTGCGACCAATATTTTTCGTAAAGGTGGACTCGATCCGGAGGCCTTCACCAGGGAGTTGGGTAGCGGCCTACCGACGAATGAGTATGCGAGATACTTGAGCAGGGAGGATGGGAACGATATCTGGGCGCTCTGGCTGGGAGCATCGAAAACTTCGTCTATCGTCGATCAGTGCATCGCGACCACCGAACCCGCCTATCTGGCCAAACATCTGTTCCAGCTGGCGCAGCAGTTCAACACGTTTTATCACCGTTATCCAATTCTGAGCGAAGCTGACGAGGGCCGGAAGAAGTTTCTGCTGGCGACGGCTGCGGTGGTTCGCCGCGAACTGCTGCGGGCGCTAGCGGTGATGGGAATTACTGTCCCGCCAGTGATGTAAGCCACAGATTTGTGCGGATTGATATCTGATCCGCTTGATCCGCGCCAGTCCGTGGCCGATTTTAGTTTGTAAAATCCTTTGCCAGCTCCACCAGGCTTCTGACCGCAATCCCCGAAGGCCCCTTCGCAATCCAGGGTTTTTGATCCTCCATCCAGGCTGTGCCTGCGATGTCGAGATGCAGCCACGGAGTATCCTCGGCGAATTCCTTCAAGAACATCGCAGCGGTGATGGCTCCACCCCACCGCCCGCCGGAGTTGATGATGTCCGCAATATTCGACTTGATAATCTCCCGGTATTCTTCATCGAGGGGCATGCGCCAGAATTTCTCGCCTGATTTTTCGAGCGCCTGGCTGAAGCGCTGATAGAGCTTGTCATCGTTGGCAAAGACTCCGGCGTTCACATAGCCGAGTGCGACCACGACGGCGCCGGTGAGCGTGGCCGCGTCGACCAGATGCGTGCAGCCCAGTTGGCGCGCATAATAAAGACCGTCGGCCAGCACCAGGCGCCCCTCGGCATCGGTGTTGATGATCTCAATCGACTTTCCTGACATGGCGATCTGCACATCGCCGGGCTTTTGCGCTTTGCCGGAAGGCATGTTTTCCGTGGCGCAGATTACGGCAATTACCTTCACCTTGGGCTTGAGCAGCGCAATGCCGCGCATGGCTCCAATCATGGCTGCACCACCAGCCATGTCATATTTCATCTTCTCCATGCCGTCGGCGGGCTTGATCGATATGCCGCCAGTATCAAAAGTAATTCCTTTCCCCACCAGCCCGAGCACCGGACTCGCCGGAGCCCCCGCCGGCTCGTAGCGCAGCACAATCAGCGCAGGAGGCTCGTCGGAGCCCTGCGCCACGCCCCAGAACGCGCCCATCTTCAATTCTTTGATCTTGTCGGCGCCATAGATTTCGCACTTCAGCCCGACTTCCTGCGCCATCTGGCGGGCGCGTTCGGCGAGCACCGTGGGAGTCATACGATTAGAAGGTTCGTTGACCAGATCGCGAGTAAAGTTCTGCGACTCGGCGATCACTCGCGCTTCGTCCATTGCTTTCTGCAACTGCGCCTGATCGCCCCGGGCTACGACCGTTATGGCTTCGACCGTTTGGTCCTTGCGGTCGCTCTTGTAAGTGTCGGGATCGAAATTGCCGACGAAGGCTCCCTCCACGATCGCCTTCACCGCTTCTGCAGGATTGAGCTCCCCCTCCGGAGCTACGAACGCCAGACTGCGCAGCCCTTTCGGCTTAAGCGAGCGTACTGCAGCTCCGGCCAGCTTGCGCAGCTCCGAAGCAGTAAAGTCTCCGGCTTTGCCGCCACCGAGCAACAGAAGACGTTTTGCTCTCAGCCTGGCCGGGCGATGCAGCAAGCCAGTTTCGAACATCTTTCCCGAAACTTCGCCGCTGGCAATCACTTCCGCCGCGGCCTCGATAACGGCATGGTCACTGATGGCGACGCCGGCGTCCGGTTTGTCTTTGCCGCCATGATCCAAAACCACCACAGCAAGGCATTCAGTTTCCACTTCAGCAGGAGCAGAGAGAGAAAGTGTAGTTTTCATGGTTTTCGATGAAAGTGCTTGCACATTCAGTATCGTTGTGGGGAGGGGAATTGCGCAAGCTACGGCAGCCGATCAAAACGACACGCGTTGCGCGGGATTAATCACGGAACGCGCAGTCATGAATACAAAATCCGAACCGAATCCGCAAGATTTTACCTGCCCCTGACACTTCTTTTTGCTCACCAGACACGCGAGTTACATCCACCCCGCTTGTAAGAAGCTGGAAACGGCACAGCGAAATTGCTTGTTACATAGGCTTGGTCGCAACGCTCGTTAAGATCTCGACACCGAACCCTGCAGCGACAAATCTTTTACAAGGTCTCTGACGAGGTGGTGACAACTAACAGAATCGCGCCTACTAGGCTTCGACTACCCGTACGCCGCAAGCGCAGGGGATCCGAATTTAAGAGGAGAAGCACATGAACAAACTCAAGAATATACTCGATGGCGCTCCGAACCGGCGTTCGTTCCTTAAGAACAGCCTGGTGGCGGGCGCCGTCGCAACCGCTGGCGCAGGAATTTTGGGCCATCCATTGAGCGCTTTCGGCGAGGCCGAAGATGAAAAGAGCCCCACTGTTACCAAGGGAGACATCGCTATTCTGCGCTTTCTGGCCGCTGCCGAGCTCCTGGAAGCCGACCTGTGGCAGCAATACGCAGAATTGGGTGGCGTGTCCTTCGGAAAACAGAATCCTTATCAGAAGGCCCTACAACGGCTCGACGGCGACGGCTCGCAGTACATCAGCAGCAACACCCTGGACGAAGTGAGCCATGCCGAATTCCTGAACGCGTATCTAATCGCGAAGGGTGCCGAACCCGTAGACCTGGATGCCTTCCGCACCTTGCCAAGCAGCCAGGCATCCGGTGCGCAGCAGATCGGCCGGCTCACGAGACTCACCAATCTCACTGTCGACACCAGCTGGTATACGCGTTATCGCAGCGCCGACAACCCGGACTTCGGGGCAACTTTCCCGCAGGCGATCGACCTGATGAATGTGACTGCCATCCCACGCAGCGATGATGATTTCGCCCCCAAGGATCACATCCAGGCAATCGCCAATACCGCGGCTTTCCACTTCGGAATGATCGAGCAGGGAGGCAGCACGCTTTACTCCGCCATGGTCCAGAAGGCCACCAATCTGGAAGTCTTGCGAATCGTGGTCAGCATTGGCGGCGACGAAGTCGCCCATTTTCTCGAGTGGGTGGATTTTGCCGGGAATGGCGTGCAAGGGCCAATCGCTCCCTTCACCGACCCTACAAATGGACTGACCTTTCCAGACTTTAACGCTACGGGTAATCCGGAGCTGCAAACCAATCTGATCTTTCCTGTGCCGTGCGAATTCATCCGTCCGGGTCTGCCTCATTGCGCGGTGATTCGCCCGACCAGCCCTAAGAATATTGCGATGGGGGTGGTCAACTTCCTGACCGGAACTGGCCTGTTCACCGGGCAGTCCCCTGAGTTCTTCAACCAGCTCAGGAAACTCGCGGCTCATGCGGACGCGGCCAAGCGGGGACTCTGAGCAAGAGATTCAGCTTCTCACTGCATCGGGCGCTGGCAACGCATCGCGGCGCCCGGTCTTAGGCTTGAGCGCTCAAGTGCGCAACGCCCCAAAGGAGGGCCACATGTTTGAAGGGCTTTTGCAACCTATGCACCTGTTGGTGATCTTTGGCATCGCGCTGCTGGTGTTCGGACCCAGGAAACTGCCCGAACTCGGGAAGGGAATCGGGGAAGGGATTCGTGGATTCAAGTCCGCGATGAAGGAAGAGGAGAAGCCGGAGGAGAAAATCTGAACGATTTCCAAGGTGCCGCTTGGTTGTCTATGTGTTTTCCTTTTTCTCGGCGGCAGAATTGCAAATCGCCTGCGGTGCCGATGCGGTAAGTTTCATAGTCGCCACGATCAACGGGCTGCTGGGCCAGCACTTACAGCACTACCACCGTGATTCCACGGTTTCCCCGTCCCAGGTCGGAGTCCTGTTTCAACTCCGGATAGGAACCCAGGAGGGTCCAGGTCTGCTGATCGGACTTCGACCAATCTTCGCCAAAGATGCAGCCGCGAATCTGGCCGTGCTCGCTCATCTCCCGCAGCTTGCGCTGCGCGGCGATTCGAATCTCCCCGCCGGCCCCAGTTGAGCCGTAGCCGTGAACCAGCTTGACCAGCTTGCATCCTTCTTCACGGGCTCTGGCCAGTTCGCGATCCAGCTGAGACATCGCCTGATGTACCGGCGGCATACCTTCTTTGAGACTCACTGTCTTCATCCGGGAGGAGCGCACTATGCCCTCTTGCGGCCGCGGGCAATGGCCTCTCGAGCTTCGCGATCGGCGGTGCGGCGGCGCTCCGTTTCCCGCTTATCCCAGAGTTGTTTCCCGCGGGCGAGCGCCAGTTCAACTTTGACTCTGCCGTTCTTGAAATACATACGGGTCGGAATCAGGGTCAAGCCGCGCTGTTGGGTCTTGCCTATCAGCTTGCGAATTTCCTCGCTGTGCATCAACAGCTTGCGAGTACGCAAAGGAGCATGATTGAAGATGTTGCCGTGCTCGTAGGGTCCGATATGGCAGTTCAAAAGCCAGAGTTCACCATCCTTGATCAGACCGTAGGCATCTTTCAGATTTGCACGTCCGGCTCGAACGGATTTGACCTCGGTACCGGTCAAGGCGATACCCGCCTCAAATTTTTCCAGCAAGAAGTAGTTGTGCGCCGCGATCCTGTTAATGGAGGCGTCCCGCTGCCCGGAGGCGGTAGGATCGCGGCGAGGTTCCTTGGCCGGCTTCGGGCGGGTTGGATGTGCTGGCTGGCGCGCCATCATGAACTACTAGCTTAACGCATGGCGAGAGCAGGCGTTTGGGGTCCGAAGGGGCAGACGACCGATTAGGAGTGGTCGCCTTCAAGAACCTTGCGGTGCCCGCTCAAGGCTGCCCAGAGGGGATAGTACTAACGACTTAACTGCTACCAACACAGTCACTTCGGTGCATTCCGTGCGATGTTATAATCACGCTGCTTACGTCTTCACAGCAGCATTTGGAAGACCTGACCAGAGGTCGAGGCCGACCCGGCTGGCGGAAGACTGTCTGGGAGAGGACCTGCAATGAAAAGTTGGATTCGCGCCACGGCCGCGCTCCTGGTGGTTGCTGCCGGGGTTCTGGTCGCCGGTGCGGCGGACAACGCTAAGTCGTTGTACAACAAAGGTAGAGACGCCGAAGCGCGAACAAACTATGAGCAGGCCTACGACTTCTACAAGCAGGCCTACGATCTTAAGCCCACCAATCTCGCCTATCGCACCTCCTACGAAAGATTGCGCTTCTTGGCGGGAGCCTCGCACGTCCATCGGGGACAGCTCCTGCGCGATGCCGGTCAGCTGGACGCGGCACTGGCGGAATTTCAGAAGGCCGCCGAAATCGACCCCTCCAGCGCCATCGCCAAGCAGGAGTTGCAGCGCACCCAGCAAATGATCGACGCCGCCAAGGCATCGCCCTCGAAGTCCGCCGCGCCTTCTCCGGACTTTTTGCAGCAGCGCCTGCGGGAAGCCGGCGGACCGGTCGAGTTGGCCGCCATCTCCAACGTGCCCATCAATCTGAAGATCACCGAAGACAGCAAGGTGATTTATGAAACGGTCGGTAAACTGGCGGGGATCAATGTCCTGTTCGACCCCGACTACACTTCGCGGCGCATCAAAATCGAGCTCAATAATGTGTCTCTCGAAGAGGCGCTGCAGATCATCGCTGTCGAGACCAAGACCTTCTGGCGCCCGGTAACTCCCAACACCATCTTCATCGCTGCCGACAATCCGGCCAAGCGTAAGGATCTGGAGCAAAGCGTTATCAAGACCTTCTATCTGGCCAATCTTTCACAGCCCACGGAGCTGCAGGACGTGGTCAACGCGCTGCGCCAGATTCTCGAAATCAGCCGCATCCAGCCGTTGCCTTCACAATCCGCGATTGTGGTTCGCGGCACTCCCGATCAGCTTGCCTTGGCGGAGAAACTGGTCAGCGACCTGGATAAGTCCAAGCCGGAAGTGGTGGTCGATGTTGCGGTCATGCAGATCAATCGCGACAAATCCAAAACTTTAGGAATCAATCCGCCCACCAGCGCCAGCGTGCAGCTGCAGAGCAACATTAACCCCACGAGCACCACGACCACCAACAACGGGATCAGCACGACCTTGCCGGCCAATACCGGTACTACCACTAACGGTCTCAGTCTGAATACGTTGGGGAATTTGAACGCGACTGATTTCCAGGTCACCATTTCCCAGGCCACGGCTACTGCGTTATTCAGCGATAGCAGCACCCAACTGATCCAGAAGCCGCAAATTCGCGCCATTGAAGGACAGAAGGCGTCGCTCAAGATCGGGCAGCGGGTTCCGGTGGCTACCGGATCGTTCCAGCCCGGTATCGGCGGCGTCGGCATCAACCCGTTGGTCAATACTCAGTTTCAGTATCTTGATGTCGGCGTGAATATCGACATCACTCCCCGGGTACATTCCAATGGAGATGTCACTCTGAAGGTCACCATGGAAGTATCGGAGGTCGATGGCACTTCGAGCATCGGTGGAATCACCCAGCCGATCATCGGCCAGAGGAAGATTGAGCACGAGGTCAGGCTCAGGGAAGGGGAAGTAAACCTCCTCGGTGGAATGATGGAAGACCAGCAGACGAAAGCCCTGACCGGCTTCCCGGGTCTGTCCCAAATCCCCATCCTGAGATATCTGTTTGGGCAGACCAATACCGAGCATCGCGAGACCGAGACGGTCTTCGCGCTGATCCCGCACATTGTTCGCCGCCAGGATCTTTCTGAGTTGAATGAGGAAGCTTTGGACGTCGGCACCGCCAACGCCATCGCCTTGCGCCGTGCCAGCCATCAGCAGTCGCCTACGGTGAATGAGAGCCCGGCGCCAGCCGCAAAGCAGACGCCGGCAGGAACCCAACCGCCGTCGGGCGGGCCACCAGCACCGGCCAGCGAACCGTCGGCCACGGCGGCGCCTTCTCCCAGCTTTGGCTTCGATCCTCCGGCCATCACGCAGCCCAAAGGGGCCACTTTCGCCGTTAACGTCGTACTCACGGGCGCGCAGAATGCCTATTCGGTTCCTTTCCAGATCACATACGATCCCAAGCTCTTGCAAGTGGTGAATGTTTCCAATGGCACCCTCCTCTCGCAGGATGGGCAGCCGGTGGCCCTGGTGCACCGCGACGACGACAGCACTGGGACACTGCAGATTACGGCGACGCGGCCGCCCGGCACGACCGGGGTCTCCGGACAAGGGACGGTGGTGACAGTGACCTTCATGGCCAAGGCCAGTGGGCAGTCGACGCTGGCGATTTCAAGAGGAGGCACACGCGATCCGGGCATGCAGCCGACGCTGGTGGCAGGAGCAAACGCCATGGTCACCATTCAGTAGGCTCGCAGCGAAAAGAATTCTGCTTTGCCTCCCTTGCTCAGGACCCTTATGAAGCTTGCCGCTTACCAGCCGCGAAGCGCAAACCGAATGCGCGGCTTTACGCTCATCGAGCTGATTGTCGCCACAACCATCCTGATCATCCTGACGGGATTGGCCGTTCCCTTGGCGCGGGTTACCATCAAGCGGGAAAAAGAGCACGAACTGCGGCAGGATCTGTGGGAGCTGCGCGATGCCATCGATCGTTACAAAGACGCGGCCGACCGACAGGCATTTCAGCAGAAGGTGGGCAGCGAAGGATATCCTCCCGATCTCGACACCCTGGTCAAAGGGGTAGATGTGCAGGGCAAGAAACTTAAGTTTCTGCGACGCATTCCGATAGACCCGATGACGGGCACGAACGAGTGGGGGATGCGCTCCATGCAGGACGACGCCGATTCCGACTCCTGGGGCGGGCAGAACGTTTTCGACGTATTTACCAAATCCCAGGGTACGGCACTGGACGGAACCAAGTACAAGGACTGGTAGATGCCTGGGGAGCGCAAAAACCGGTGTCGTGGATTCACTCTGATCGAGCTGATGATCGTCATCAGCATCATATTGATCCTGGTTTCCGTCGCTCTGCCGGCTTACAACCTGTCCATTGTGCGAGCGCGGGAATCCGTCCTGCGGCAGAATCTGCAAACTCTGCGCATTGTGATTTCGCAATATACCCTCGATAAGCAGAAAGCGCCGCAGTCGCTCGATGATTTGGTTTCCGCCGGATATCTGAAGCAACTCCCAGTCGATCCCACCTCGGGCAGAAACGATACCTGGGTTGCGGAGCAGGAAGAAGACACCATCATGTCCATCGATGAGCAGGATCAGGGCGGCATCATCGATGTCCACACCGGTTCCCAAGCCGTCGGCAGCGACGGCACCGCGTACAACACCTGGTAGCCACTCCGCTCGCGTAGGGGCAGACGTCCTCGTCTGCCCGGCGGTGCAAAGCACCGCCAGGTTTGAAGACTTCCTCCCAAAGCACTACCATTAACCCATGCCGGTCGAAACCGAAATCACCCCCACCACCTACACTCCCATCCGGGCCCCGCGCGGCACCAGCCTCTCCTGCAAAAGCTGGCAGCAGGAAGCCGCCATGCGCATGCTGATGAATAATCTCGACGAAGAAGTCGCCGAGCGGCCGCGCGATCTCGTAGTCTACGGTGGAACCGGACGGGCTGCGCGCAGTTGGGAGGCCTACCACGCCATCGTCGCATCGCTGAAGAGCCTCGAGAACGACGAGACATTACTGGTGCAATCGGGTAAGCCAGTGGGAGTCTTCAAGACTCACGATTATGCGCCACGCGTTCTGATCGCCAATTCCAACTTGGTCGGACACTGGTCGAACTGGGAGAAGTTCAACGAACTGGAGCGCGCCGGCCTGATGATGTATGGCCAGATGACCGCCGGCTCGTGGATCTACATCGGCTCGCAAGGCATCGTACAGGGCACATTTGAGACTTTCGCCGCCGCCGGAGAAAAACATTTTGGTGGAGATCTTTCCGGCAAACTTATCGTCAGCGGTGGCATGGGCGGAATGGGCGGCGCCCAGCCTCTTGCGGCAACTATGACCGGCGCCGCGTTCTTGGGAATTGATGTCGATCCCGAACGCATCAAGAAACGCCTCAAAACCGGCTACTGCGACTTCATGGTCACCACGCTCGACGAGGCGCTGCGCATTTTGAAGAACGCAGTCCGCAAGAAAGAGAACGTCTCCGTCGGCCTCGTGGGCAATTGCGCCGACATTATTCCAGAACTCGCCGAGCGTGGAGTCGTCCCTGACATTCTCACCGACCAGACCTCCGCGCATGACCCCCTGAACGGCTATGTGCCCAATGGCATGACTTTGGAAGATGCGCTGCAACTGCGGCAACGCGATCCCGCCGGCTACCAGGAGCGCTCGCTTGATGCCATCGCGCATCACGTCGGCGGCATGCTGCGCCTGCAAAAGATGGGCTCAGTAACATTCGATTACGGCAACAACATTCGCACCTTTGCATTTCAACACGGCGTGAAAGACGCCTACGATTTTCCCGGTTTCGTTCCGGCCTACATCCGGCCACTTTTCTGCGAAGGCCGAGGCCCGTTTCGTTGGGTTGCATTGTCGGGCGAGCCATCCGACATTCACGTCACCGATGAATTGATCCTGGAACTATTTCCCGAGAACCGCATCCTTCGCCGCTGGATCGATCTGGCCCGCAAACGGATCAAGTTCCAAGGCCTGCCCGCGCGCATCTGCTGGCTCGGCTACGGGGAGCGCGCGCAGTTCGGTCTGGCCATGAACGATCTCGTCAAGAAGGGCAAAATCAAGGCGCCCATCGTGATTGGCCGCGATCACCTCGACTGCGGATCGGTCGCCTCGCCCTTCCGCGAGACCGAAAGCATGAAAGATGGCAGCGACGCCATCGCCGACTGGCCGCTGCTCAACGCATTGCTGAACACTGCCGCAGGTGCGTCCTGGGTATCGATTCATAACGGCGGAGGCGTGGGCATCGGCTACTCGCTGCACGCGGGCCAAGTCACCGTCGCCGATGGCACCGAGATGATGGCCAAACGCATCGAACGCGTCCTGACCACCGACCCGGGCATGGGAGTAATCCGCCACGTAGACGCGGGTTACGAAGAAGCGAAAGCGTTCGCGAAAGAAAAGCACGTAAAATTACCGATGGAGTAATTCCATCTCGCGTGGGGACGGCAGCCGCCGCGAGCCTGCCCTGAGCGAAGTCGAAGGGCGCAAGTTCTGCCCCGCTCGGCAGAGTTTGCATTGAGATCCACAGACTTAAGCTAAACTATCCTTCGTTTGACCAACAAGAAACAGCTCTCACAGAACCCCTCGGCCCTGCTGCTGGTTAACATTGGCCAACTGCTGACTCTGCGCTCAAGCCAGCCCGGCCCTCGCCGTGGCCCGCAGCTCAAAGATCTCGGCATCCTCGAAGACGCCGCTGTCTTTTGCCTTGGCGGCAAGATCGTGTCCGTCGGCAAAACGCGCGACGCGCTCCGCGATCCCTGGGTGAAAAAGAACCGCAAGAAAATCGTCGAGATTGACTGCGAATGCCAGGTGGTCCTTCCCGGATTCGTCGATTCCCACACCCACCCTGCATTCATACGACCACGACTGGTTGACTTTGAGAAGCGCATCGCCGGCGCCACCTATGAAGACATCGCACAAGCCGGCGGTGGCATTCGTTCCAGTGTCGAGGCCGTCCGCAGGGCCGGGAAGGCTGCACTCAGCGAAAAGGTGCTGGAAGCGTTTTGCCAAATGGCGGCGCAGGGGACCACCACAGTCGAAGCCAAGTCGGGATACGGCCTGAGCCTGGACTCGGAACTGAAATCCTTGCAGGCAATTCGCGATACCGCCAAGCGTTGGCCCGGCACCGTGGTTTCAACCCTGCTGGGGGCCCATGTTCTTCCCGCAGAATTTCAGGGACGGCCCCAGGACTACGTCGATCTGGTCTGTCACCAGATGATCCCGCAGGCCGCTAGACGGAAGTTGGCGAACTTTGTCGACGTCTTCTGCGAAAAGGGAGCTTTCAGCGAAGCCGATACTTCAAGAATTCTGGGTGCCGCTGTAGAGCATGGTTTCCAAACCCGCATTCATGTCAGCCAACTTTCAGCGCCCGCTCCGGGCTTCGTTGCGTCGCTAGTGAGCGATGTTCGGCCAGCTTCCCTGGATCACCTGGATCATGTTCGCGACGAAGAGATTGCGTTGCTGGCGAAACACCCTGCGATCGCAACGCTCGTCCCCGGAGCCAACTACTTTCTCGGATTGGATAAATTTCCTCCCGCGCGCAAACTGATCGATGCAGGTGTGGCAGTCGCTTTGGCTACCGATTACAATCCGGGATCCTCGCCCACGCCCAGCATGCCATTTGTGCTCTCGCTGGCTTGTACACATATGAAAATGACGCCTGCCGAAGCGATTTCCGCTGCAACGATTAGCGGAGCGTGGAGCCTGCGTCTGCAAAACCGGAAGGGTTCAATCGAGCCGGGCAAGGATGCGGACCTGACGGTATTCGATGTCGAAGATTACCGCGAGATTGCCTACTGGTTTGCCTCTGAGCGATGCGCATTCACCGTTCTGAACGGGTTCCTGCAAGACTGGGCACGGACCAACAACCATTGCTCCTCGCGTTGAGCGAATTCAGATTGGTTGTTATAATCGGGCTGTTCCACACGCTCCCAGCGTTTTGACTGCCCCAGTCCAGAGGATGTCTTATCTCGGCGCGATCAGGCTCGCGGCACAGAGATTGTCCGGCAGTCGCCAACACGTGGCCAGGTAGCTCAGGTGGTAGAGCGCAGCCCTGAAAAGGCTGGCGTCGGCGGTTCAACTCCGTCCCTGGCCACCACATTTCAAAGCACTTACACGATTTTCCAAAAACTCCTCCACCCAAGCTCCACCCAAGATAATCACTGAATTCGCTCCGTGAGCAGGTGCACCCTGTCGCCGAGCAGTTGTTCCAGATACCTGCCCTGGGCGTCCCGCTTCGACTCCATGTCCGACTGAGCGTAAAGCTGGAGTGTGGTCGTGACGTGCGCCTGGCGCAGGAACTCCTGGACCGTCTTGGGATCAACTTTCATTCTTACGAGAGCCGAAGCCAGCGAATGGCGGAAGTTGTGAAACCCGAAGCGTATCCTCTGTCCTTCCTTGATGACCCCGGCTTTCACCGCGGCGGGACGAAGATACT
>Ga0335078_10006586_pt1 | contig 17180 bp, 15 predicted proteins | sample Lox_Sample_32_FD_206711 | JGI IMG/M metagenome (GOLD analysis project Ga0335078, IMG submission 206711) | Soil microbial communities from Loxahatchee National Wildlife Refuge, Florida, United States - Lox_Sample_3.2 | ecosystem: Environmental > Terrestrial > Soil > Wetlands | place: USA... | reverse complement strand
GGCCTCTTTGGGCTGTCGACGGCGACGTTCGACAACCAAAGCACAGGCGGACCGCGTGTAACGCAGTTGGCGATCAGACTCGACTTCTAAACGCAGTAGAAGGCAAAATTCGACGGCCGGCCGAAAGGTCGGCCGTTCTTTTCGTGTGGGGCATTTCTGGCACAGCTTTGCAAAACTGCCTTGCCGGCGGCCACGTCGAATGCTCCCGTGCTAAGCTTTTCTCATCCCTTATGCGGTTTTTACGCAGTCTGTTCATCATTCTTCTCCTGCCGTCAGGTCCATTGGCTGCCCAAAAGGCAAGGCCCGCTCGCCCGCCCGCGGCATCCGCCAGCCCCAATATTGTTCTGATTACGCTCGACACAACTCGCGCAGACCGGATGGGCTTTATGGGATCTGCGCGCGGCCTGACGCCGAACCTCGATGCGTTGGCGAAGCACAGCGTGGTCTTTACACGCGCCTACGCGCAGGTTCCGCTGACCACTCCGTCGCACGCCGCGCTGCTTACCGGTACCTACCCGCAATACAATCGAGTTGAAGACCTCGGCAGTCCGCTGCGCCTGGACCTCCCATATCTTCCCGACCTGCTGCACCAGCACGGGTACCATACTGCGGCGTTCGTCGGGTCGATGGTCTTGGATCCGGCTAAGAACGCGGCGCCGGGATTCGATCGCGGATTTGATGTTTACGACGCCGATTTTCACAACGCCAAACCGGGAGAGGACACGCACCAGAGCATTGAGCGGCGCGCCGAGGATGTGGCGAACCGGGCCATGGGCTGGCTGAGCCATCACCAGCAGACGCCTTTTTTTCTATGGTTGCACTTTTATGACGCGCATGAGCCGTACGACCCGCCGGAGCCATTCAAGACGCACTTCGCAGCCGATCTTTACGACGGCGAGATCGCCTATACGGATTCGGTTGTCGGCAGCGTGCTTGAGGTCCTGCAGCGCCACGGCCTGTTTCAAAACACCGTAATTACCGTCGCTGCCGACCATGGAGAAGCGTTCGGCGAGCATGGAGAACGGTGGCACGGCATGTTTCTCTATGACGAGACGATCCACGTGCCACTGCTCCTAAAGCTGCCCGGCGAGAAGTTCGCGGGGAAACGCGTTGCGACGCGTGTTGCGCTGGCCGATGTTGCGCCGTCGCTTCTTCAATTGGCAGGAATTCCGATTCCACCCGCGGTACAAGGGCAATCGTTATTTCCGCTGATGAGCGCGTCGAACTCGGCCGCCGGGAGCGAAGGGAAGAAGAAAGCCTCGGGCGACCGCGCCATTTATTCGGAGTCGAACTATGCCACCCGCGCCTTCGGCTGGAGCGGGCTGCGGTCGTGGCGCGTGCAGAAGTATCTGTATGTACAGGCGCCGAAGAAAGAGCTGTATGACGAGACCACCGACCCGGAGGCCCTCAAAAACCTGGCCAGCACCGCCCTGGCGGTTACGGACACTTTGGACAGTCAGCTTTCCGATTTTGCGAAAAAAACCAGCGGCACAAGCTTTGCAAAAACCGAACTGGATCCGTCACAAGAGGAAGCCCTGCGCGCTCTGGGCTACCTGGGTTCAAGTGGCAAGGATTTGAACAGCAAAGAACGAGCGTTGATCGACCCGAAGGACAAGATCGATTTGGCGAATCGGCTGCATGAAGTGCTGTTCGGTGAAAACCAATACGAGGCCGCGTTGGCGAAGGTGCAGGAGTTGGCCCGGCAGTATGAGTCGGAGTCGGGGCTTATCTATCTCGAATTCGGCAAGTCGCTCATTCGGCGCGAAAGATACGAAGAGGCGGCCTCGGCCATGCGCATTGCAACCGCGAAAATGCCGGACTTGTCGATTGCTCACTACCAACTTGCGCTGGCGCTGATCAAGTCGAACCAGTGGGAGGCGGCGCTACCGGAAGTTCAGGCGGCAGTCGACCATGACCCGGGTTCGGCTCAATTTCACTTTTATCTGGCGGGCATACAGACCCACTTGAAACACGTGCCGGAAGCGAGCAAGGAGTACGAGAAGGCTCTAGAGATCGATCCCAATCACTTCCAGGCAAACCTGACATACGGGCATCTGCTGCTGCTCGAAGGGCATCCTGATGCCGCCCTGCCGAAGCTGACGAAAGCCGTGCAAGTGGATCCCGAATCGGCGGAAGCGCACGGGTATCTGTCGGTGGCTTACAAGCGACTGGGGAAACTGGAGGATGCCGAGCGAGAACGCGCCAAGGCAATCGAACTTAAGGGGTCGCCGGAATAGCTTTCGCTTTGGACGATGCTCGGGTCATTTCCCGCCTGCTTTTGCCTTCTCTTTTTTTGCGTCGTCGGCGCGGCCGAGGTGGTCATAGGCTTGCGCCAATGCTGAGTGCGCCGGTGCGAATCCAGGCAGGCGGTTCGTGGCAATTTCCAGGTGAACGGCGGCGGTTTTGAAATCGCCGGTCTTTAGCAGAGTCGCCCCCATTTCGTAATGTGCCCAGCCGGAGTCAGGCTGAAGGCCAATCGCTTTGTGAAGATGTTTGGCTGCTTCAGCGTATTGCCCTTTTTCCGCCAGCGCAACGCCCACCGTGTACTCGGCGAGGTAGAGATTGCTCTCCACGGCAACGATGGGTGTGAGCGCGACCAAGGCGCGCTCCGCTTTTGACGGAGCGACCAGCGACGGCGCGGCGTCAATGACCTTATTTGCGATCACAATTTTGTCCTTCGGGTCGGTTCCTGACACCGCGGTTGCCGCGCCGGACGAGGTTTGCAGGCCGACATATCCGAGGGAAGCCAGCTTCTGCATCTCCGACGAACTCAATTCGGACGAAGACTTGCCGCCCTGACCACTGAAGCGGCGGTCGAAATTATCGAGCTGCGAGGCCATGGTATCGGTCGTGGCCTTCGAACTTTGCGCCAGGTTGTGAGCCGCTGCCGGGTCCGCGGTCATATCGTAAAGCTCAGGTTTGGGGGCGCGGATATAGAGGTATTTCCCGGCGCGCCAGGATTCCAGCGCACTCCAGCCAAAGCCGCGCTGGCCAAGATCACTGCGAGAATATACGGGCTGGTCGGAGCCGCCTCCGGACTTAGCTACCCGCAATAACGACTGTCCCTGCATTTGCGACGGCACCGGGATGCCAGCGATTTCAAGCAGAGTTGGGGCGACGTCGACGAGCCGCACTTTGGCGGACACGCGCTTCGCTGCCGGCTGCGCTTCGGGCAGTTTGATCAGCAGGGGGACGTGAATGGTTTCGTCATAAAGGAAGACGCCGTGCGCATCTTCTCCGTGCGCGCCCAGGCTCTGGCCGTGATCGGCAACGACTGCGACCGCAGTGTTGGCGTCAACCTTTTGTGTTTTCAGGGCCGCGATCAGCTTGCCAAGCGCAGCGTCGGACGCGGCCAGCGCGGCATTGTACGAGGCATGCGCGGCGCTCGCGTCATTTATGTGAACCCACAGGAAGAACGGGCCACCCTGCGCATTTTTGTTTAACCAGGCGATGGCGTGCGCGACCACTTCGGCTCCGCTGCGCTCGAGGATGGGCGGCCTGGTGTCGCCCGGAATCACGGGGCGAAAGCCCGCGTCGTAGTTCTGGAAGCCGCGATCAAAGCCCTGCGCCAGCCCGTTCCACGGATCAAGGTCGATCGATCCGACGAAGGCAGCGGTTCGATAGCCCTGGCCCTTCAGCAAGTCAGGCAGGTAGGGGAGCCCGGCGGTCAAGGTACCCCCAATTTCGCTCAGGCCAGTGCCCTGGGGATAGGATCCGGTCAGGATCGACGCGTGGGACACAACTGTCCCAGGAGCCTGGCCGTAGGCATGCTCGAAGACAATGCTCTCGGCGGCGAGATGCGTGAGGTTGGGGGTGGTGGCCCCCTTGCCGCCAAGAAAGCTCATGCGGTCCGCGCGCACCGAATCGAGGGTGATCAGCACGAGATTGGGTTTTGAAGCGGCGGCGGCAGACGAGATGGCAAAAAAAAGACAGAGAATGACCAGAGTGCTGCTGGCGACGCCTCTTCGTATCATGACACTAAGTGTAAAGGTTGACAGCTTGTTCGCCAAAGCGGGATGGGAAAGATGCGGAGATGTCCGCGCCGGGCGGGCTAGCGTGGCACAACGCGCTGCAAAGCCTCGCCCAACTCGCCCGCGTTGAAACCAAACGGGCCAGGACGGCTCTTGTAGGCTACGCGGCCGCTGCCATCAATCAGGTAGAGGCGGTCTGGCCATGCGGTGTAGGCCTTTTCCGTGGCATTGCCAAACTGATCGAGCACGGCGGGGGGCTTGATTCCCAGCTTGCGCACACAGGCGCCGGCGATGAAGGCTCGATCTTCTTCGTTCGTAGGGCTGGCGAAGACCACGTTGTCCTTGATGTTGCTTTGCATTTGCCATACGTCGCTGGGATGCGCTTCCGTGATGTAAACGATGAGGAACTCAACCCGATCGCGATATTGGTCATAAAGCTGGTTCAGAGCGGGAACCTCCCGCCGGAAGGGCGGTCAAGTGTAGCTCCCGAAAATCAGGACAACAGGTCTTTGCTTCGCAGTCAGCGTGGAGAGTTGAATGGAATTGGCTCTGTCCAGCTGCATGAGAAGAAAATCGGGGGCCAGATCTCCCTGTTTCAGGTGTCCTGCGCGGGCGTGTGTCCATAACGTTTCAAACGGGAAAGCGACAAACGCGACCGGACCGGGGATATGCGACATGACCCGGGCGAAAGATTCGGGCGGCTGCTTCATGGCCACGTAGATGGCTCCGCAGGCGCATAGCCAGGCGAGCGCCAACAGGATGAACGCTTTGATGAGCAGCTTTTTCATAGCAGTCCGATACATGGGGAAAGAAGCACCATGATTATCAGGACAAAGTGTTGCGGGAATCAACAACGGAAAACGATGGAGATGACTTTCGGACAGTTACTATACTAAAAACCTGCTTGTTTACTATTTTTTGCTGTTAAAATGAAGCAATTCCTGGCACTGTCCGCCAGCATCTGGCCCACTGCCGCCTTCGCGAATTTGACCTAGAATAAAGTGACCGTGTTCAACCGAAAACATGTTTGGGTCGTGTGTCTGTTCGTGGTGTGTCTCGCGGGCTTGCTATCTCTTCTTTCCTGTGAGCGCGCGCAAGGGGCGGCGAACTCGCACAAGATGATCATCATTGGCGTCGACGGACTCGACCCGGACCTCCTCACCAAATTCATGGCGGACGGCAAGATGCCGAACTTCGCCCGGCTCGCGCAGCAGGGGTCGTTTCGGCGATTGACAACGAGCATTCCGCCGCAAAGCCCGGTCGCCTGGTCGAACCTGATTACGGGGCTGAACGCAGGCGGACACGGAATTTTTGATTTCATCCACCGCGACCCGAAAACTCTTGGGCCATATTTTTCAACCTCGAAGGTCGAAGGACCGGCGCACAGCTTTAACATCGGCAAGTGGGTAATTCCCCTGGGCAGCGGCTCGGCCGAGCAACTGCGTCACGGGGCGGCTTTCTGGGAAATTCTGGACGAGAACCACATCCACAATTTCGTCTATCGCATTCCGGCAAATTTCCCGCCGATTGACGCCAAAGGCAAGACGCTCTCCGGCATGGGGACGCCCGACCTGCGCGGCACCTACGGCACCTTCACTTTCTATACCGACGACGCGACCGCGGCCGTGGGCGCAGTTGAAGGTGGAGAGATCGTGCAGGTAGAGGTAAAGAACAATCGGGTCGCGACTAGTCTGCTGGGACCGAACAATACCTTTCTGAAGACCGCGCCGCCCGCGACCGAGCCGTTCACCGTGGATATCGACCCGCTGGAGCCGGTTGCACGCATCGACCTGCAGGGCCAGAAATTCGTTCTCAAAGAAGGAGAATGGACGGGCTGGCTGCCAGTCGAGTTTGAACTGATGCCTGTAATCGGCAACGTGAAAGGCATTTGCCGTTTTTATCTCAAGCAGACGCATCCGCGCTTCCAGTTGTACGTTTCGCCGATCAATATCGATCCGGAAAATCCGGCTCTGCCCATCTCCACCCCGTCGAGTTATTCGCGCGAACTGGCGAAGCAGATTGGCGAGTACCACACGCAAGGCATCGCGGAAGACACGAAGGCACGGATGTCCGCCGTGCTGGACGACAAGGAATATCTCGAGCAATCGCGCACCGTGCTCGCCGAACACCGTCGGGCGTTCGACGTCGAGTTTCCGAAGTTTCACGACGGATTGTTTTTCTTCTATTTTTCCAGCCTCGATCTCAACGCGCACATGTTGTGGAGGCTGACCGATCCGAAGAACCCAACCTACGACGCCGCATCGGCCGCGCAATATGGAAACGCACTCGAGGAGTTTTATCAGCAGATTGATCAGGTAATCGGCGAAATTCTGCCGAAGCTTGACGAGAACACCACTCTGCTCGTGCTGTCGGATCATGGGTTTGCACCCTACCGCCGCTCGTTTAACCTGAATACCTGGTTATGGAACAATGGCTACATCGTGCGAAAGCCCGGCGCGACGGGCGATTCGGGTGAGCCGTTCGCAGGGGTCGACTGGGGCCAAACGCGCGCTTATGGAATGGGACTGAACGGTCTTTACGTGAATATGAAGGGACGCGAAGCGAAGGGGATTGTCGAGCCGGCGCAGGCCGATCGGCTGCTGCGCGAGATTCGCGACAAGCTGCTGGCCATTCACGATCCGAAAAACGACTCTCAAAATAAAGACGAGTCGCAGGTGATCTCGCGCGTTGATTTCGCGAGCGAGGTATATGAAGGCCCCTATTCTCGCACTGGGCCCGACGCGCTGGTCGGCTACAACCGCGCGTATCGTGCAGGATGGAATACGATTCTGGGCGCGTTTCCGGCAGACGAACTGGAAGACAACATAAATCCGTGGAGTGGCGACCACTGCATGGACTACACGAAAGTTCCGGGAGTGCTCTTAAGCAATCGAAAGATAGCTACCGATGCTCCCGCGCTGACCGACATCACGCCGACAATTCTGGCGGAGTACGGCATCGCGAAGGCGAAAGAAATGAAAGGGCAGTCGGTGTTTCAGGCGCGATAGTGCTTTAGTATCAGGGCATCGCTGTGGCGATGCCGCAGGCGTTGCCGATGAATCGCCCCTTTCAGGGGGCTGGGCAAACAGAGGAAACTATGTTCGGTTCACACAAGGTAAAGATTGAAGGCGAGCTGCTCGAAAAGGTGAAGCAGTGTTCGGACGCAGCCGGATACGAATCGATCGACGAATTCGTCATCCACATGCTGGAAAAAGAAACCAATAAGATCCTGCCGCCCGAGGAGAGCAATACCTCCAAAGAGGATATCCAGAAACGGCTGCGCGGGCTGGGGTACATCGAGTAGCTTGCCGATCCTCTCACAACTGTCAATGGCGGCGGGGACGCCCGCTCACGCGGCTTTCCTTCTGGCCTCCTGGCTGACCAGCCCGCTGATGATTGTCGTCGTGCTGTCGGTGGTCATCGGACTGGGAATGATCGTCCTGTTCGGCTACACGTCGGACCAGAAGGCTATCGGCATCGCCAAGGATCAGCTCAAGGCGCATCTGCTGGCGGTGCGCTTGTACCGCGATCAACTGCATGTCGTGATGGGTTCGTACGGCAAGGTGTTGGGCGGTACAGGGCGCTATCTGAAGCTCGCATTCAAGCCGCTGCTCTACGTGATCATTCCCATCACGGTGATGATTGTCTGGCTGGATCGATCGCTGGGACTGACCGCGATTCAGACGAACACCCCGTTTCTGTTGACCGCGCGGGTGAACACTCCGCAGGCGCTCGATGGCGTTACGATCGATCTGCCACCCGAGATTACGGCGAGCGCGCCTCCCGTGCATATTTCCGCCGACAATGAAGTGGTCTGGAGACTTGTAGCGAGCCAGGAAGGCGCCTATGAAGTGAAAATTGGCGCTGCCGGTCAAAGCGCGGCTAAGACGGTTCGTGTTTCGTCGCAATTGGCGCAGCTCTCGCCGGAGCGTTGGCGTGACCACTTCTGGCAAAGAATGTTCTCGTCGGGGGAATCGGCGCTTCCGGAGAACAGCGCGGTCGAATCGATAGCAGTGGATTATCCCGAGCGCAACATACCGCTGGGAATTGCCGGATACGAGATGAACTGGATCTGGCTGTTCTTCATCCTTTCGATGATTGCCGGGTTTATTTTCAAAGAACTTTTGGGGATTGAAGTATGAGCAAATTGGGCTGGAGCAAGGGCGTCCGAAGGGCAAGTGTACTTCTGCTGATTGCGGTGGTGATGTTTCCGGCGGCCGCGCATGCCTATGCCGGTCCGGGCGCTGGATTTGCCGTGCTGTCGTCGTTCTGGGCGATCTTTGTCGCCTTCCTCTATTCGTTTTATGCGCTCGCGACCTGGCCGGTTCGCCAGCTTTTTCGATTCTTTCGCCGCCGCAACGCCTATGGCAAAGCGGTCTTCAGCCGCGCCGTGATCCTTGGCTTCGACGGCATGGATCCCGAACTCGCTGAGCGCTTCATGAACGAAGGCCGGCTTCCGAACCTCGCCAGGCTGCGCGCGAAAGGGACATTCAACAAGCTGCGCACGACATTCCCGGCGATCTCGCCCGTGGCATGGTCGAGCTTCATGACGGGAGTCAATCCGGGCAAGCACAACATCTATGACTTTTTGGCGTGCGACCGAAGCCACTATCTGCCGTTTCTCTCCTCCGCGGAAATCAAGGGGCCGACGCGCCAAATCAAGATCGGCAAGTATTCCATTCCGTTCGGCAAGACAGAAATCAAGAACATGCGGAAAGGCACGCCGTTCTGGCACTGGCTTGGCAAGGCGGGCATCTTCAGCTCGGTGATTCGCGTGCCCGTCACGTTCCCGCCCGAGAAATTTCAGGGCGTCTTGCTCTCCGGCATGTGCGTGCCGGACCTGAAGGGCAGCCAGGGAACCTTCTGCCTGTGTACGACCCGCGCCGCCGGCGACAAGTTCCGCGAAGGCGGAGTGCGCGCCCCAATCGAGCGCCGGAACGGCGCTTTTCATGCGTATGTTCCTGGCCCCGATAATCCGCTGGCGGAGACTGCCGGGCATGAGATGCGGGTGAATTACGAAATCAAGCCGGACGTAGCCGCGCAAACGGCCCGTCTCACCGTCGGCTCTGAGAAATTCACGCTGAAAGTCGGCGAATACTCCGAGTGGATTCCGATCGAATTCAAGGCCGGTCTCGGCTTCAACGCGCATGGCATCTGCCGTTTCTATCTCAAGGAAGTCTCACCGGAAGTTGAAGTGTATGTCACGCCGGTCAACATCGATCCGGGCCATCCCGATCTGCCCATCTCGCACCCGGTGACCTATTCGGTTTACCTGGCCAAGCTGTATGGAGCGTTTGCGACTCTTGGGCTAGCCGAAGACACATGGGCGCTCAACGAACACGTGCTCGACGACGACGCGTTTCTGGCGCAGGCATACGGCAATCACGAAGACCGCGAGAAGATGCTCTTCGATGCTCTCGATAAGACGCGCCAGGGGCTTTGCACCTGCGTTTTCGATACGACCGATCGCATTCAGCACATGTTCTGGCGCTACCTCGAGGAAGACCACCCGGCGGCGCGCGAGGTGCCGCAGTCGGAGCGGCGCGAGGTGATTCAGGATCTCTACCAGCGCATGGACAAGCTCATCGGCCGCGTGATGGAGAAGATCGATGACGATACGTTGCTGATGGTGATCTCCGACCACGGCTTCAAATCGTTTGCGCGCTGCATGAATCTGAACGCATGGCTGCATCAGAACGGCTATCTGACGCTCAAGGACGGCAAGACCGAGAGCGGCGACTGGTTCGAAGATGTCGATTGGTCGAAGACTCGTGCCTACACGATGGGGCTCAACGGGCTTTATCTGAATCTGAAAGGCCGCGAGAAACAGGGAACTGTCGACCCCAGCGACGCGGACGCGTTGAAGGAAGAAATCAAGCAAAAGCTGAATGGCCTCGTCGATCCCGCCTCCGGCGCGGTGGGAATTACCGGTGTGTTTATCACCGGCAACGTCTATCGCGGACCCTACGCCGAAAATGCCCCCGACATTCTCGTGGGCTACGGCGCTGGCTATCGCGCAAGCTGGGATTCGGTGATGGGTAAGGTCACGGAAAAGATCTTCGAAGACAACATCAAAGCCTGGAGCGGCGATCACTGCATCGATCCGCGGCTGGTACCGGGAGTGCTGTTTTCCAGCCACAAGTTTACAGAAGAGAAACCAGCGATCGTGGATGTGGCGCCGACGATCCTCAAGCTGTTCGGATTGGCGCTGCCATCGCACTTCGACGGCAAGCCGTGGAATCTGGCTCCGCAGGCCGTGGGCGCGAAGACGCCGGCGGTCAGTCCTGCGACTTAGCTTTCAGGCGTACGGCGAGCCAGCCAACGCAGCACAACATGCCGCACCAGCCAAGCGCCCTTATAACGGCGGCGATGGTCGTGTCATATTCGAGGACGCCCAGGCTCGAGAAAATTGTGTGCCAATCGTGCTCGGCAAAGTCCGGATCGCCCACCGTGACCAGCGGTAGCACCATTGCCCGCGCATCGGCCATATATGTTGCGGTGTATAACCAATTCTCAAAAAAGAAAAAGAGACAGAAAACGAACGCCGCGGTTTGCCGTTGGTAGAAGAAATACGCCGCGAGCAGGAAGGGAACGGCCCACTGCAAAATCGTTCCTCCCCATAGACAGAGCGTTTGTCCGGCCCAGCTGAAAAGAAGATGTCCGCCCTCGTGGACGACCAGATTCGCCGAATCGATGAAGAGGTAACCGCCGTGCGCGCGGAAGGCATAAATCAGGAACAGGACGTAAAAGGCCAGCCACGCTCCAACCGACCATGGCGGCATCGGGCGCCATTCTTCGCCAGCGCCAGCCCACTCCCCAATCGCCTGCACAAACTCGCTCATCCTTAGGTCATTCTAGGGAGAGAGAAGTGGGTGAGCGAGATTACCGAGGTGCTCAGTTCGCGTGGCGCGGAGACTCCTGTCCGCGCCGGGAGCCGATGAAAAGCCTGCTCGGACAGGAGTGTGCCCGCCACAACTACTTCCTGGTGTTCGCCGCCTCTTCCTTCACGTATGCCGGTGAAAGGGTGCCCTTCTTCTTTGCGATCTCAAGCAACGTAGGGTAGAACTGCACAAACGTGGTGTCTACCGCGGCATGTTCCGCGTGACATGAGTAGCAGACCGCTTCTTTCGGAAAGGTGCGTCCAACGTTCTCGTCTCCGAACGCCACGAAGGCCCACTTGCCGGGGAAATGCGCCCCGTCCTTGATATGTATCGAGCGCGCCATAACGCCGGTGGTCTGAAAATGTCCTTTCTGGTTGATCGAGCCTTTATTCGCGGCCATGCGGCCTTCGAGCACCAGGATCGTCTTGTCAGGCCAAGTTCCGGTGGCAAGGAACGCCTTGTAGGCTTCCGGATTGACGAAAATGTTGTCGAACATGGAGTGATCCAGGTTGGCGAGCTCGGGGTTGTAATCCATGTCCAGGCCGGTGGTCAGATAAATCCATTCGCGATAGTTGGCGGGGAACACTAACCGGCCATCCGCCGTATATTGAGGTGCGTTGGAATCGCTCGCATCGGCGGCAGCTCCGAGGGAGCCCTGGATCGCCAACAGAACGGCCAGGGACAGCAAAATGCAGAGGGCGAAACGTATCATAAAATGCTCTCCTTAAATAAGAAGCCCCACGCCATACGAAACGATAACCAACTGCGCTCGGTGGCGTCTAGAACAAAGACAACATTTGGTTCGGAGGAAAAGGATGGCTGAAGGCCGGCAGCGGGAGATGGGCGGGCAAGCCTTAGCGGCGGGCAGCTTCTATGGGGCGATTCAGGGAAAGCGGGAGCTATGCGGCGCGATCTTCACCGACCTGAGTCATAAGTCGCCGCGCAAACTGCCATCCCACTCGCATGAACTGCCGTTTTTCGGGCTCGTAATGGATGGCCAGTACGGGGAGCGGTACGGACGCCGGCAGACTTTCTTTTCTCCATTCACAATCATGTTTCGTCCAGCGGGCATTCCTCACCAGGACGAGATTGGCCCGCGCGGCGTCCGGTTTTTCGAGATCGAATTGCGGCCCAGTTGGCGAAAGCGGTTGCAAGACTGTTCCGGTACGCTCGACCATGCCTGCGAAGACCGCGCAGGCGGGCAAGTTCTATGGCTTGGATTGAAGCTGTACCGGGAATTGCATTCGGAAGCGGTCGATGAGCTCGCAACCGAGGGGTTGCTCGGCGAACTTCTGGCGTGCATTGCATGCCTGCCTCGCGAGCGATCGGGCGAAAGTCGTGGGCAGCGGCCAATGTGGCTCGACCGAGTCGTCGACAAAATCCGAGCCGAGTTTACAGGCCGGCTGACACTGAATGAGTTGAGCGTCGAGGCGGGAGTTCATCCTGTCCATCTTTCGAGAGTGTTCCGCCGATTGATTGGTCAAGGAATTGGGGAGTATGTCCATCGGCTCCGCATTCGGACCGCATGTGAGCAGATGCTTCAATTCGAGAGACCGATCGCGGAGATTGGACTGGCTGCCGGCTTCGCCGACCAGAGCCACTTTACCCGCGCATTCCGGAAGTGGACCGGGATGAGCCCAGCGCGCTTCCGGGGAATGATCGGTGAGCGGGTGCCGTCGACGCTTGCGGGCTTGCCACTTGCCGGATGAGGGCGAAAAAGCCGTTTTACGTTCTCTTTCGGCAGCTATTTCCCGAACACCGGATAATGGCTTGCGGTCCCCATCAAGAACAGCATCGGAAACGACAGCCAGAAATTCGCTCTCGACATGAGGAAAGCCTGCCGCGCCATGCCCTTGGCTTTGTCCGGCATGGGCGTGCCATTGGCAGCGTTGGCGGCGGTCCACTGGATGATCCGCTTCTGGATGCGCCAGATCACGCCCCAGACGTTGAGCATCATCATCCATCCCATGCCGCCGCCAAGGCCAATGGCAAGCAAGCGATTGCTCTCCCATCCGAAGCTGTTCAGGTGCAGAAAGGCGGCCGAGGCGGCAAGCACGATCACGATGTAGATCACAGCCAGCACCGGGCCTTTATCGAGGGCGCCTTTTCCGGGAATCAAGCAGGCGTACATCAGGCCCCAGGCGACGGTCCAGATGAGGAAGAATGTCCCAAAGACATGTCCGGCCGAACCACCTCCGTTGCGCGCGTCCGCGCCGACCACGGTTCCCCAATACGCTAATCCCATGAGCACGGTCAGCACGGAAGCGTAGCGGAACCACCACAAAGCGCGCGTCATCAGGTCGGGCAGAACTTTGCCCCTCGTCGCCGGGTCGAGGCCTTTCATGAAGGGAACGTTAACCAGATTAAAAAAATACAGCAGGCCGATCCAGGTGATTCCACCCACAAAGTGCAACCAACGAAACATCATGAGGAGGTTTGTATTGATGTCGGTTGGCAAGTTGATGTTCAAGAAGGGCTCCTTGTAGCAAACGCTCCAAATGATGCGGTTTTGAAACTAATGATTGTAGATAACCGGCGCTGGAAATGATAGCCGATTGCGGGCTTGTTCGCATTTTGTAACGGCGTGAATTTAGTTGCCGGGGATGTTGAAAAGCGTGGGACAAGGCCGTATTGTAGGAGCCAACAAAAACGGGCGCAGCCGCGATTGCCCTTCCCCAAGCTCAACACGCGGCTTCGCAACGGCAGGAAAAGGAGATCGGCATGGAAGCTAAGCCGGCACAACAGAATATCCAGGATTCCTTCCTTAACACAGCACGCAAGGAGAGGCACAACATCACGATCTATCTGGTCAGTGGAGTCAAGTTGACGGGCCGGATTCGATCGTTCGACAAGTATTCGGTGGTCCTTGAAACCAGCAATCAGGAACAACTCATCTTTAAGCATGCGATCTCGACGGTCGTGATTGCCCGCGCGGCACACAGCCACGGCGAGGGAAAACCCGCCGCGGTTGCAACCATCGGCGAACCTCCAGTTCCAGGCTCCGGCACGCAAGGATAAGGAGTGAAGGATAAAAGACAGATAAAATAAGCATTGCGTGCCGAAAGACAATTCCAGAAGCAGAGACCGTAGCAGTTCCCGGAACGAGCCCAAGGCAGTACTGAATCCATCGGAACGGCGGGAACGCGCGTTTCTTGTCGGGGTCGAGTTGCGCACGCGGGGCCGGGCCGGAAAGGCAAACGGAACAGCGATCACGGGCGGCGCGCAGGCGGCGCGCGACCACGCCACGAGCATCGCTTCCGGGCGGCGCGCGGATTGCCCCGATTTCAGTCCCGAGGAGTCGCTCGACGAATTGCGCTCGCTGGCCACAAGCGCGGGGGCAGAAATCGCCGGCGAATTCATGCAGCATCGCGACCGTCCTGACCCTGCCACGCTCATCGGTAAGGGCAAGCTGGAAGAAATCGCGGGCGCATCGGCGTCGGTCTCCGCCGACGTGATCCTTTTCGACCATGACCTCTCGCCGTCGCAGCAGCGCAACATCGAGCGCGTGGTCGAGACGCGCGTCATCGACCGGACCCAACTGATCCTCGACATATTCGCGAAACACGCGCGCACCCGTGAAGGCCAGCTGCAGGTCGAGCTCGCGCAGCTCGAATACATGCTTCCCCGCCTTGCGGGACGTGGCATCGAGATGTCGCAACTTGGCGGCGGCATCGGCACCCGCGGACCGGGCGAAACGCAGCTTGAGACCGACCGGCGCAAAATCTACCGCCGCATCCGGCACGTGAAGCAGCAGATCGAAAATGTTCGCCGTATTCGCGCTCAACAGCGGCAGCGCCGCGAGTCGATTCCTGTCGCCACGGTAGCGCTGGTTGGCTACACGAATGCGGGCAAGTCAACTCTGTTTAATGCGCTTACCAACGCCAACGTTCTTTCGTCGCCGCGCATGTTCGCCACGCTCGATCCGACGCTGCGCAGCGCTGACCTTCCTTCGAAACGCCGAATCGTTTTGTCGGATACAGTCGGCTTCATCCGTCATCTGCCGCACACGCTTGTCTCCGCTTTTCGCGCCACGCTCGAAGAGGTGCAGCGCGCCACGCTCGTGCTCCAGGTCTCCGACGCCAGCAGCCCAGTTTCGTCCGAGCAGGACGCGCAGGTCGAAAGCGTGCTCAAAGAACTGGAAGCCGACAAGAAGCCGCGCCTGCGGGTGATGAACAAAATCGATTTGCTGCCTCCGAAGCAGCGCGAGTCGCTGCGCGACGATCCGCAAACCATCCACGTCTCGGCGATGAAGGGCATCGGCCTGACCACTCTACTCGATCGCATCGACGCGGCTCTGGAAGAAGACCGCCCCAGCCGGGTTCGCCTGCGTGTTCCGCAGAAAGAAGGGAAGGCGCTGGCCATGCTGGAGGCTCGCGCCCGCATCTACTCGCGCGCGTATCAGGATGGGTTGGTGGAACTGGAGGCCGACGCGCCGGAGTCGCTGCTGCGGAGAATGCGGGAGTGGGTGGTGGAGTGAAGCGGGCGGCAGACTCCGCTTTACAACACGAAGCGGCCCTATGAAATCAGGTCACATTCCTTGTTTCAGCGCATTGTGTGGACATCCATGCGCTGTTGAGCGTTCCATCCCTACACCCAGACTTCCGTCACCTTCCCCTGTGATTTTTGTTACCAAACAAAGCCCCAACATCACCGCGCATCCTCGACCGACGATATAGACTCAAATAACGGGAGCACATCCATGTCGACCGCCTGGACTTCGCGCTACGCGCAACGCCTGAAAGGTGTTCACAGCTCTGCTATTCGCGAGCTTCTCAAAATCACGCAAAAGCCGGAAATCATTTCCTTTGCCGGCGGTCTGCCTGCGCCCGACGTTTTCCCGGTGGAGCGCTTCCGCGAAGCGTGCAGAAATGTGCTCGACAAGAATGCGAAGGCAGCGCTCCAGTATGGCGCGACCGAAGGTTACGAGCCGTTGCGCGAAATGATTGCGCGGCATACTTCAAGCTACGGGGTGAAGGCAAAACCGGAGCACGTGCTGATTACGTCCGGCTCGCAACAGGCACTCGACCTGATCGGCAAGTTGCTGATTAATCCCGGCGATCGTGTGCTGGTGGAGGCGCCCACCTATCTCGGCGCGCTGCAGGCGTTCAATGTGTACGGAGCGGAGTACCTCTGCGTACCGAGCGACAACGACGGCCTGCGTACCGACCTGCTCGAAGATCCGCTGCGTTCCGGGCCAAAATTCATGTACGTCCTGCCGAATTTTCAGAATCCTGGCGGCACGACATTGGCGGAAGGCCGGCGTCATGAACTCGTGCTGCTGGCCGAGCGGTATGGCATTCCAATCATCGAAGATGACCCCTACGGCCAGCTACGTTACGAAGGCGAGCATCTGCCTCCACTGGTGGTGCTCGATCGAGAGAACCTACGGCGTGACCGCGGCTATTCGCTGGGCAACGTGATTTACCTGAGCACCTTCTCGAAGACGCTGTCTCCCGGATTGCGCATGGGATGGATTGTGGCCCCGCCGGAAGTCATCACCAAACTGGTTCACCTGAAGCAGGGAGCCGATCTGCATACCTCCACGTTCGGGCAGATGGTGGCTTACGAAGTGGCGAAGGACGGCTTCTTGAACGAGCACATCAAGGTGATCCGCCGCGTGTATGGTGAGCGGCGCGATGTGATGCTCCAGGCGCTGGAGGAGTATTTCCCGCCCGAAGTGAGCTGGACTCGTCCGCTCGGCGGGCTGTTCCTGTGGGTGACACTGCCCGAGGGAATGGATTCGCATCGGTTGTTCGAAGCGGCGCTCAAAGAGAATGTCGCGTTTGTTCCGGGAGATTCGTTCTACTCCGGCAATGGATTTGCCAGCGAAGGGCTGCGCCACTTCCGTCTGAATTTCTCGAACGCTCAACCGGACCAGATCCGAGAAGGCGTTCGCCGCCTGTCGGTGGCGATCAAGAACCAGATGGCCGGGTTAAATCCCCAGCCTGTAGCGGGTTAGCGGGGGGGGTAGGAGGTCCTTCGACTCGGCGGGAAGTATCGCCTTGCGGGCTTCCTGCTTCGCTCAGGATGACATCGGTTTTGCGTTGTCCGCTGCGTTCTTACCGGCGCTCCCTCTATTCCGTTCTCTCTTCCCCCTTCTCGCGCGTGGAATATATCCCGCTCCCCGCAGTTATAGAAGCAATGGCAGCAAACGCGGCCGGCTCGAGGCCATGTAAACTGTTCGCCTGTGGGTGAGCGTTGTGGCGATACCGGGTCGTTTGAGGATTTGGCGATGCCGCTTTTCGCCCGGCTTTACAACTTCGCCCACTGGCTCACGCAGGACCGCGCTTCGGCGGAGGACCTGGTGCAGGAAACCTACATGAAAGCG
>Ga0335078_10006585_pt1 | contig 17181 bp, 17 predicted proteins | sample Lox_Sample_32_FD_206711 | JGI IMG/M metagenome (GOLD analysis project Ga0335078, IMG submission 206711) | Soil microbial communities from Loxahatchee National Wildlife Refuge, Florida, United States - Lox_Sample_3.2 | ecosystem: Environmental > Terrestrial > Soil > Wetlands | place: USA... | reverse complement strand
CGTAATACTGCGAGATCACGGCCCACGGGTCGAGCTTCGTGCTCACGCTGCTCAAGCGGATGGTCGGCGTTCGCCCGCACGGTCATGGTCAGGTCGAACAGCTCGACGCGGATCCGGGTCTCCCCGACGTCGATGCCGATCACGTAGCCGTGGTCGGGGTTGATGCGCAGCAGGACCCGGGGCCGCCCGCCGTCGGAGTCCACCGACCCGGCCTCGATGACGATCCCCTCCTGGATCAGCTCGCGGATCACGTTGCTGACCGACGCCGAACTCAGCCCGGTCGCCTCGCCCAGGTCCTGGCGGCTGCACGGCTGATCGAAGTACAGCGACCACAGCAGAACCGAGCGGTTGTCCCGGCGCAGGTCACGAACCGTCCATCGCCGTCGCTCCGGCATTATGCCCCCCTTCGCTCAGTTCTTGTAACAAGTGTCGAGCGAAAGTGCCGCGTGCAGTCGCAGCGTGCCCTCAGCGTAGGCCATGAGCTGTGTTTTTCCGCTCGCTCCCGGGCCGCCTGGAGGCTGGTTGGATTCTGGTCTGATCTAAGGCGTGCGCTTCATCCTTGTCCAGGCTGGTCGGTGCGCTTTCGGCCGCTGCCGCGCCCGCCGGGCCGTCCGCCCGCGGAGTGAAGGAGCCTGATGCTGACGCCCCGGGACAGCAGCAGCCGCGAATACCTGCGGCTGGATGGTTTGTGGCGGTTCCGGCTCGGCGGCGGCGCGGCGGGTTCGGGCACCGGGACGCAATCATAAGGGTGTGTTCACCCGGGACCGCCAGCCGAAGGCGGCGGCGTGCCTGCTGCGCCGGGCCTGGCGGGACGAGTAGGCCGGGTCAGGCGGACGGCCAGGTGCGCAGGGCGGCGCGCGCGAACAGCGCCCCGTCCGGGGTCGGTGCCGGGCGCGGGCCGTCGGCCAGCGCGCCGAGCCGCCGCAGCACCGCCGCCGTGCACGAGGTGACCTGGGCGGCTTCGCCGCTGGTCACCGCGCGGCCGTCGCGGCCCGCCCAGCCGATCGCGGTCAGCAGCCGGGCGATCGTCAGGGGCAGCGCACCGGGGCGCCGGGCGGCCACGCAGAGCAGCAGGATCAGCCCGGGCTCGGCCTGCCACGCCACGGCCGGCCGCAGCGGCATCCCCTCGGCCAGATGCCACCACAGCGCGGCGGGGTCGGACCGCAGGGCGGCGCCGCGTGCGGTGCGCACGAGCCGGCCGCGCTGCTTCTGCAGCAGGCCCATGGCCTGCGCGGATTCGCGCAGCAGCCGGACCGGCCGGACCTGGTTCTCGCGCCGCCCGCCGGGCGGCCCCCAGCAGTCCAGCTCACCCGCGGCCTCCGACACCCGGGCGGGCGGCAGGTGGCCCGCGTCGGTCAGCCGGATGCCGCTGGGCCCGACCCAGTTCAGCAGCCACGTGTAGGGCCGCACCATCCGGGCGGCGGTCCCGCTGTCGACCTGAGCCGGCCGTTCCAGTTCCGCGTCCTCGGCCAGCCGTTCCAGCTGCCGCTGGGCGGACGGGTCGGTGATCGCGCCGAGCAGCCCCGCCACGGGCGTCCCGGCCGCCGGCGACGTGCCGGTCACGGATGACGCCGCTGGCGGCGCGGCGGTCGCGGCGCCGCGTCTCGTGCAGTGGGGGGCCGGGGCCGTGCCGCGGCCGGGTGGCGGGATGTGCGGGCGCGGCTTCGCGGTGACCTCGCCGCCGGGCTGAGCCGGGCCGACGGTTCCCCGGGCCGATGCGCCGGCCCGTTCCGCGGCCCCGGGCGGCGAAGCGGCCTGCGCGAGTAACCGTCTCAGCCCGAGCTGGATCTCGCGCGTGTGCATGTGCGCGATTGCCTCTTCAAACTGGGCCAGGACGTCCCGCTGCCGGGCGGGACCGCCGCCCTCGTCCGGCCCTTCACCAGGGGCAGCGCGGCCATCCGGGTCGCCTGGGACGTGGTGCGGAGGTTCACGGCGCGCCATACCCTTACGCTACCGGCTGTCGTCCCGCCCTTTCATCCCGCATGTGTAACAAAACGGATATGCGCCATGGAATTGCGCCTTACCGGCTGGCGCGTGCACCACAAGGCCAGGTGGCCGGGGGCGGTCATCCCGGCGGCCGGGATCTCCGCCACCGCCCGCGATCTTGGCCGTTTCTGCCAGGCGCTGCTCCAGAGCGGCGAGCTCGGCAGCGCCCGCACCCTGAATCCGGAGACGATCGCGGACGCGCCCGTCCAGCCACGGCCGTGCTGGCCTGCCGCATGCTGAATGGGCTAACAATGTGGTCAACCGGGCCAAGCGCCGGCCGGGCCCGCTGACCAGGGCATAGTGTGCTGTTCCTTAGCTCAGCCGGCCTGGACGCCGGCCGCGGCCGATCAGGGGGCCGTGGCCGGCCGAGCGGAAGGAACGCCCGTGCCAGCGCATACGCGCCCCGTCCTCTACCTCATCGCGTGCGGTGCCCCGCCGGCCAGCCAGCTTCCCGCGTTCGTCCGGGGCGCCCAGCTTCAGCGCTGGGACGTCTGCGTGATCGTCACGCCGGACGGCACCAGGTTCGTGGACGCCGGCAACCTCGCGGGCCTGACCGGGCACCCGGTCCGCAGCCGCTACAAGCGCCCCGACGAGCCGGACATCCTCCCGCCGCCGGACGCCCTGGCCGTCGCGCCCGCCACGTTCAACACGATCAACAAATGGGCGCAGGGCATCAGCGACACCCTCGCGCTCGGCCTGCTGAACGAGGCGGTCGGCCTCCGGCTGCCGATGGTCGCGGTGCCCTGGCCGAACGCGGCGCTCGCGGCGCACCCGGCGTTCCTGCGCAGCGTCGCCACCCTGCGCGAATGGGGGGTCACGCTGATCCTCGACCCCGCGAGGCTGCCGCAGCCGCGCGGCCCCGAGTCCGTCTTCCCGTGGAACGAACTGCTCGCCACGCTGCCCGCGCTCCGCGCGCCGCATCCCGAGCCGCTGTCCCCGTGATCGCGCGCCCTGCGCTCCGTGTTCGTGGCGAAAAGCCTCGTCCCGGCGCGGGGAAGCGTCCCCGGCCTGACCCGCGGGACAATGTGCATCTGCGCCGGTCGGGGGCATCGGCGAAAACGCCGTCAGCACGCCGCCCAGGCTCCTGCGGCCGTCCGTCAGACCGATGCCGGCCGCCGCGTTTTTCTTCGATTCCCGGGGGAAGACGCCTTCGGGCAGCAATCGGCTGAGATTGCGAAGTTGCCCTCGGCGACACAGGAGTTCAAATGATTATTCTGGGCCTCATCCTTCTGATAGTGGGCTTCCTGCTCAAGGTCGCGATCCTCTGGACGATCGGTATCGTCGTCTTGGTGATCGGGCTCATCCTGTTTCTGCTCGGCGCAATCGGCCACGAGATTGGCGGCAGGCGGCATTTTTGGTAGATCCCTTGTGCGTGCGGCCCGGCGACCGACGGCTCGCCGGGCCCGCACGCGTCCGGGCGGGTCCGGCAGTGACTCGCCGCATCGCGGCGGGTCCCGGGACACGCGGATCGCGAGTGTTATGGTGCTTTCCCCGGCGGTGTCCTAACCGTTCTGATTGTCGGGGAGTGGCCATGCGCGCAGGGCGACCACTGACGGTAGCCGCGGGGGCCTGCGTGCTTACCGCCGCAGCGGTGATGTCGCCCGGGCCGGCGGTCTCCGTGGCGGCCCCGGCTCCCCGCGCTGACGTGGTAATATGGCCCGGCACGCAGCGCGCGGGACACGCCAGCAGCGCCCCGCCGACGACGGCGTACTGCGAGGCGAGCTTCTCGATCGCCTGTTATGAGCCGAATCAGATCCAGCAGGCGTACAACCTGCCCGCGCTCTTCGCTCACGGTGTGACCGGACACAAGTCGACGATCGTCATCGTGGATTCGTTCGGCTCACCCACCATCGCCCGCGACCTGAGCGTCTTCGACGAGACCTTCGGCTACCCCGCGCCCCCGTCATTCAGCGTCATCCAGCCGGCCGGGAAGGTCCCGCCCTACGACCCGAGCAACTCGGACATGGTCGGCTGGGCCGGGGAGACCAGCCTCGACGTCGAGTACGCGCACACAATGGCGCCGGGCGCGAACATTCTGCTCGTCGAGACCCCGGTGTCGGAGACCGAGGGCGTGACCGGCTTCCCGCAGATTGTCGCGGCCGAGAATTACGTGATCAACCATGACCTCGGCGACGTGATCAGCCAGAGCTTCAGCGCGACCGAGCAGACCTTTCCGAACAAGGCGACCGTGGAGTCGCTGCGCGGCTCGTACGAGAACGCATACGCCCACCACGTCACGGTGCTCGCCGCGAGCGGCGACAGCGGGGCCGCGGACGTCGGCCTGGACCAGTCCACCTACTACCTGCACCCGGTGACGTCCTGGCCGGACAGCGACCCGCTGGTGACCGGGGTCGGCGGCACCCAGCTGCATCTGAACGCGGCCGGTCAGCAGACCTCGCCGGACACGGTGTGGAACGACACCTACAGCGTGGCCACCAACCAGTACATCTTCACCAACAACGGCCCGAACCCGCTGGCCAGCGGCGGCGGCACGTCCATCTTCTTCAGCCGCCCGTGGTACCAGGCGGGGCTGGCCGGGGTGGTGGGCAGCCGCCGCGGCGTCCCGGACATCTCGATGAGCGCGGCCTGCAACGGCGCGGTGGACACCTACCAGAGCTTCGGCGGGCAGACCGCCGGCTGGTACCCGGTGTGCGGCACCAGCGAGGCGACGCCGCTGTTCTCCGGCGTCGTGGCGCTCGCCGACCAGGTGGCCGGCCACCGGCTCGGCCTGCTCAACCCGTACCTGTACGCGCTGTCCGCCGCGCACGCCCCGGGCATCGTCGACGTGACCAGCGGCAGCAACACTGTCTCGTTCCTCCAGGACGGCAAGCTGGACACGGTGCAGGGCTTCAGCGCGCTGCCCGGTTACGCCCTGTCCACGGGGGTAGGCACGGTCAACGCAGCCGCCTTCGTGCCGGAACTGGCCTCCTGGGCCCGCGCGCCGGATAGGGAGCGTCCCATAGATCGTCTGCCGGATGCGCTGGTCATCCGGATCTTGCCCGGTGCTGCTGAAACGCACGGGGTTGACCAGCACGTCAACCGGGGAGTGAATAGCAACGAGGCCGGCGAGGGCGCCCCGGACGCGAGCGAGGAGGCACCGTGAGTGAGCAACTGGCACGCGCCCGCGTCCACGCTCGGCTTCGCCGAGCTGATCGCCGAGGCCGGCTTCCCGTCCGGCGTGGTGAACGTGATCACCGGCCAGGCGCGAGAGGTCGGCGCGGCGCTGGCCGGGCATCCCGGGGTGGACAAAGTGGCCTTCACCGGGTCGACGGCCACCGGCCGCGCGGTCGCGCACGCCGCCGCGGAGAACCTCAACCCGGTCACGCTGGAGCTGGGCGGCAAGTCGCCGCAGGTCGTCTTCCCGGACGCGGACCTGGCCGCGGCGGCCAACGGCGTCGTCGCCGGGGTGTTCGCGGCCACCGGGCAGACCTGTATGGCCGGCTCCCGGCTGATCGTGCACGCCGGCGTGCACGACGAACTAGTCCGCCTGGTCGCCCGGCGGGCGGCCCGGATCAGGCTCGGCGACCCGAACGACCCGGACACCGAGATGGGGCCGGTGGCCAACGGGCCCCAGTACCAGAAGGTGCTCGGCTACCTCAAGACCGCGGTCGACGAGGGCGCGCAGGCGGCCTACGGGGGAGCGGCCGACGGCAGCCTGGGCGGCTACTTCGTCCAGCCCACCGTGCTCACCGGGGTGGGGCCCGCCTCCACCGTGGTCCGCGAGGAGGTCTTCGGGCCGGTGCTGTCCGCCGACACGTTCACCGACGAATCCGAGGCGGTCAAGCTGGCCAACGACACACCGTACGGGCTGGCAGGCTCGGTGTGGACCGCCGACGTGCGGCGCGCGCACCGCGTCGCGGCCCGGATCAAGGCCGGCACGGTATGGATCAACGCCTACCGGGTGGTCGCGCCGAGCGTCCCGTTCGGCGGGTACAAGGCCTCCGGCATGGGCCGGGAGAACGGCATCGAGGCGGTCAACGCCTACACCGGAAACAAGAGCGTCTGGGTGGAGCTCAGCGGCGACACCCGCGACCCCTTCACCCTGGGCTGACCTCGCCGCCGGGCGGGCCGTCGGCGCCGGCGGCGTCGCGGACCGGCAGCGGCGGCAGCGTGTACAGCGCGTCCAGGCCGAGTCGGCGCGCGTCGGCCAGCACGGTGCGTTCCTGTTCCTGCGCCTTCCCGGCGGCCTGCCGGGCCAGCTCGGAAGCCAGCGCGCCCAGCTGCCGCACACCGGCCCCGTCGACCAGGATGTGGCTGGCCGACAGCACGGTGATCCCCTCGAGCTGCCGTCCGGCCTGCCCGCCGCCGGGCGGCTTGCTCAGGCCGGGCGCGGACAGCACGCTGCCGACCCTGGCCATCTCGAATGGGTCGGCGGGGTGCCGGGCCAGCTTGTTGCGCTCGTCGACGATCCAGGTGTGGAACTTCATCACCTGGCCCTCCAGCGGCAGGCTGCGCACGTCGTCGGCGGTGAGGCCGAACCCCTTGCCCTTGGCGAAGCAGCGGTCGTAGGCCATCAGCGCCGCCGCCCACAGCGCCTGCGGCACCACCGCGTCCCGCTCGTCTTCGGGCTTGACCAGCTCGGCCAGCAGCCGCTTGCAGCACTCCATGACGAACTGCAGATCCTGGATGGTCGCGATCTGATCGGCGAGGACCTGCGCGGACGGCAGATCCAGGGCCACGGTCATCGTCTGCGTCCGCGGTGCTGCCGCGTTGGTCCCGGCCATGCGGTGATTTTGGCACCGGGTGCGGCGGCGGCCGGTCTCAAAACGGCACAATGGACGGCATGGCCGACGGCATGGTGCGCAGCAGGCAGCCGATCCCGGCGGAACGCCTCGACGCCGACCCCGCCGCGGAGCTCACCATCGAGGAGGCCCAGAGCCGGGGATTAAGCCGGCCTGCGCGCTGACCGGCCGCGGCCTCCCCGGGGCTGGCCGGCCCGCCGGCCCGGCGCCCGGTCGCCCGGCGCCTGGCCTTGCCGCGGCCGCCGCCGCTTGCCGCCGCCCTGCGGACCGGCCACGCGCGGCTCGGCGGCCGCCGGCGGCGGGACCGGTGTTCCGGTCGCCGCGATCTCCCGGACCACGTGGTGGCCCACGCCCACGTGATGCCGCCGCGCGCTCACCCCGGCCGCGTCGTGCAGCTTCTGCACGTCCCGCACCTGGCCTTCCTCGGCCAGCGTCACGACCAGCCCGGACGCCCCCGCGCGGGCGGTGCGGCCGGAGCGGTGCAGGTAGTCCTTATGGTCGTTCGGCGGGTCGAAGTGCACGACGAGCTCCACGTCATCGACGTGGATGCCGCGCGCCGCCACATCGGTGGCGACGAGCACCCGCGGATGCCCGGCCGCGAACGCGTCCAGCGCGCGCTGCCGCTGGTTCTGGTTCCGGTCGCCGTGGATCGCCCCGGCGGCCACCCCGGCCCGGCTGAGCTGCCGGGCCAGCCGCTCCGCGCCGTGCTTGGTCCGGACGAAGACCAGCGTCCGGGACGGCCGGCTGGCGATCTCGGCCGCCACTGCCAGCTTGTCCTGGGCGTCCAGCACCAGCAGGCTGTGCTCGGCGATGCCCGCCGTCCCGGCCTGCGGCGCCACCGCGTGCAGCGCGGGGCTGGCCAGGTAGCGGGCCACCAGCTCCCCCACCCCGTGGTCCAGGGTGGCGGAGAACAGCAGGCGCTGGCCGCCGGCCGGCGTGTCGTCCATGATGCGCGTCACCGCGGGCAGGAAGCCCAGGTCGGCCATGTGGTCGGCCTCGTCCAGGACGGTGATCTCGATGCCGGCCAGCGTGCAGGCACCCCGGTCCATCAGGTCGATCAGGCGCCCGGGGGTGGCCACGACGATGTCCACGCCGTCCCGCAGGTGGCCGATCTGCCGCGGGTACGGCACCCCGCCGTACACGGTGGCGACCCTCACCCCCACCGCCCGGCCCAGCGGCGTGAGCACGTCCGCGACCTGCTGGGCCAGCTCCCGGGTGGGCACGAGCACCAGCCCGCGCGGGGCCCGGCCCGGGGCGGCGCCCGGCCCGGCCAGCCGAGCCAGCATGGGCAGCCCGAACGCGAGGGTCTTGCCCGAGCCGGTCTGCGCCCGGCCGAGCACGTCGCGCCCGGCCAGCGCGTCCGGCAGCGCGCGGGCCTGGATCGCGAACGGCTCGTGAACGCCGCGCGCGGCCAGCGCGCTGATCAGCCGGTCGGGCAGGCCGAGCTGGCCGAACGAGGCGGCCGCGGGCGCCGGGCGCGCGGCGGCGGCGGACAGCGCGCGATCCAGCGCCGCGTGCGGGGCGGCCTGCGGGGGGCGGGCCGGCCGGCGCCGGGACGCGGGCTCACCGCCGCGGCGCGGGCGCTGCGGGCGGGCAGGCGCGCGCCGGCGCCGTGCATGGTCAGGCATGTATGAACTCCATCGCTGCAGGGGGCCGCGTCATGTCAGAAACGTCGGCCGCGGCGGCGAACGGTGGTTCGCCGGCCAGCGGACTGCTCACACACACGACCATGCGGGCCGGATGCCCGCGGAATGCGGCGGCATCACCGCCGCCACGAAGCGTAACGCTCGCGGCACCGGCGATGTTCCCGGCCCGCCCGGCCTGTGGCCGGCAGAATTTCTGTCACGGGTGTCGATCACCACGGTGCCGTCGCGCGTCGCGGACATGAAACAGACGGGGCGAAAGCTCGCTCACCGTGCACTCGGCGCGCAGTTGCGCCATGACGAAGCTGTCGAGGAGCCTGCCTAGCAGGTCGCCGTCAGAGGCGGCGGTGCGCAGTGCGGCACCCGGGCGCGCGGCCGGCGCCCTGCAGCGGCTGTCCGGCATCGCCCGCGCCTGCGGGACCGACTGGGCGCTTGGTGCTGAGGCCCGCTCCCGGGCGCTGGTCAGCGACGGTGAGACCGCCGAGAAGCTCTACCGCGAGGCGATCGACCATTTCGGCCGTACTCGCCTCTGCGTAGAACTAGGGCGCGCCCGCCTGCTGTACGGCGAGTGGCGGCGCCGCCAGCGGCGCAGGCGTGAGGCCTGCGATCAGCTCGCCCGCGCGCGTGAGATCTTCGACGCGGCCGGCGCCGAATCGTTTGCCGGACGGGCGCGCGCCGAGCTGCGGGCGGCCGGCGGGCACGCCCGGCAGCAGACGCCACGCCAGACTCCCTGACCACGCAGGAAGCGCTGATCGCCCGCCTGGCCGGCGAGGGCGCCTCCAACCCGCAGATCGATCGCCCGGGCTGGAGCCGGGGCCCTCTGGCAGGACGTCACCGACGCCGCGGCCGAACACGGCCTGGCCGGGCTGGCCGGCTCCTCGCCTAACGTCGGCGTCGCCGGGTACACCCTGGGCGGGGTACAGCTATCCACGGGCACGGCGGGCTGCCGGGCGGTCCCGCGGCGGCTGCCCCGGCGGGGCCCGCGTGCCGGGCGAGCCCGCTCGGGCCAGCCGCCGCCGGTGCCGGGAGCAGCCTGCCCGCCGGTGCGGTCGTGGCAGCGTTCCAGCTGTTCCCGGCCTGGCCGTACCGGGTTGCCCATGCCCCCGGGGCTGAGATATCCCGCCAGCGCCCGCTCCAGCGCCGCCTTGGCTGCCGGGCAAGCATCATGCCCGGCCGGGCCTGGTCTAGGCCGGATTAGCCGCTCACAGTGCGGCGTACAGGGCCCGTTCGAAGTCCTGGTACAGCTCGAACGCCTCCGGCGTGACGAACGGCAGCAGGTTGCTGTAGATCGAGGCGCAGATCCCGGTGGTGCGGTCCACCCAGAAGTGCGTGTTGCACAGCCCCGCCCACCCCCCGCTCCAGGCGCGGCGCATCCCCGGCTGATCCTGGGTGTTCTGCACCAGGCCGTAGCCCCACTTGAGGCCGGGCCCCAGCTCCAGGGTGCCGCTGGCGGCCGGGTCGGCCGTCGGGATCTCGGCCGGGAAATCCAGGTCGCCGATCTGGTTGCGGAACGCCTCATCCACCGTCGACTGCTTCAGGATCCGGGTGCCGTCCAGCTCACCGCCGCGCAATAGCGCCTGCTCGAACCTGATGTAGTCGCCCGGTGGCCCGTACATCCCGTGCCCGCCGGCCAGGTACTCCGGCTGCTGGTTCAGGATCTCCCCGATCGAGACCCAGTTCCCGTCCTCGCCCTTGACGTGCACGGGCGTGCAGTTGGCCCGCTGGTCGTCGTTCATCAGGAACGTCGTCCGGTCCATGCCGAGCGGGCCGGTGACGCCCTCCTTGACCGCGACGTCCAGGCCCTTCCCGGTCACCGCCTCGATCACCTGGCCCAGCCACTCCGTGTTGATGCCGTAGATGAACGCGGTGCCCGGATCGGCGACCATCGGCGCGCGCAGCGCCGCCTTCACCCCGGCCACCGCGTTCGGGATGCCGGTCAGCGCTTCCCACCGCACCAGGTCGCCGTTCCAGAACCAGTAGCCCAGCCCGGAGGTGTGCGTGATGAGCTGCTTGACCGTCGCCGGGCTGGCCGGCGGGCGCAACTGGGGCGTGCCGCCGTCGAACCCGGTCAGCACCTGCACCTCGGCGAACTCGGGGCAGTAGTCCTGGACCGGCGCGTCCAGGTCCAGGTTGCCCTTCTCCATCTCCTGCAGCGCGACCACCGTGCACGGCATCTTGGTCATCGACATGATCCGGAACGTCGTGTCCGTGCTCACCGGCGCGTCCTCGCCCACGGTGCGCGGCCCCGCCGCCCCCCGGTAGATCACCCCATCCCGGTCCGCGGCGATCGCCGCCACGTGCGGCACCCCGCCCGCGGCCACCGCGTCCTGCAGCACCTTGTCGATCCCCGAACCGTCGATATCCGTCACCGTGTGCCCTCCCTCGCTGTCGGCCGGGCGCCAGCGCCCGGCGGGGCCATTGTCCCTCAGCGCGGCGCGCCCGCCTATCCCAAATCCGGACCGGGCTCCTACGATGGGCCCCGTGTCACTCCGCGCCATTGACTTTCACGTGCACCTGCCCACGCCGGACTGGCTGGACGGCAGCATGGCCGGCTACGTCGAGGCGGCCGAGGCCTACTTCTGCTCGCCGGTGCAGCGCCAGTCGCTGGGCGAGCTGGCGGCCCGTTATCGCGGGCTCGGGCTGATGGCGGTCCTGCTGGCCTGGGACGCCGAGACCGCGACCGGCCGCCCCCGCGTCCCGAACGAGACCGTCGCGGCCGCCTGCCGCGACTACCCGGACGTCTTCACCGGCCTGGGCTCGGTCGATCCGCACAAGGGCCCGGCCGCCGTGGCGGAGATCGAAAACATCGCCCGGCTCGGCCTGCGCGGCGTGAAGTTCCACCCGTCCCTGCAGGCGTTCGATCCCGCCGACCCGCAGTACTGGCCGGTCTTCGCCGCGTGCGCCGAGCACGGCCTGCTCGCCTTGTTCCACACCGGGACCAGCGGCATCGGCGCCCGGCAGCCAGGCGGGCAGGGCATCCGGATCGACTACGCCCACCCGCTCCGGCTCGACCCGGTCGCCGCGGCGCATCCCGGGCTGACCGTGGTCGCCGCGCATTTCGGCTGGCCGTGGCAGATGGACCTGATCGCGGTCGCGCTGCACAAGACCAACGTCTGCATCGACATCTCGGGCTGGTCACCGCGCCGGATCCCGGCGGAGGTGACCGGCGAGCTGACGGGCCGGCTGTCCGGCCAGTTCGTCTGGGGCAGCGACTACCCGTTCATTTCCCCCGAACGCTGCCTGTCCGAGCTGGACGGCCTCGGCCTGACCGCGGCGGTGCAGGACGCCGTGCTGCGTGCGAACGCGGCGCGCATCCTCGGCCTGGAACTCTAGCCCGGCCCGCCCGCGGGCGGGCCGGGCTGGTCCGGGGACGGATGGCGCGGCTCGTAGATGCCGAGCTCCTCGCCGTCGGGCAGGCGGATGCTGGCCAGCAGGCCCCAGCCCTGGTCGGTGACGCCGCCGGCCACCTCCGCCCCCCTGGCCCGCAGCTCGGCCAGCGTGGCGTGGATGTCGTCGCACATCAGGAACAGTTCGTGCCGGGCCGGCCCGCCGGCCGGATGCACGGCCAGCTCCGCGGGCGGCAGCCCGAAGATGGGCCAGCCGGGCCCGGCCTGCACCGACGGCAGCCCGAGCACGTCACCAAAGAACGCCCGCAGCTTGTCCTCCTGCGGTGAGAACACGATCGCATGGACCCCGGTAATCACCCCGTCATCGTACCCCGGGGCACCCCCGCCTCCCGAACCGAAAACGTGTGCGATATATGCCGGGATCACCGCGTGCCCGCGTGCATCGCACACGTGCCGCGGACCGCACCGCGTCCCGGACCGAAACCCGGCACACAGCCTGGCACTCCAGCATCATCAGCCTCTCCCTTTTATACCAGCCAGTAACCTTCTCTTTCCGGCGGGCCCGCCTGGCTGGTAAGTCTGTTGCCGATGGCGAAGTATCCGCGTGCGCGGCACGGACACGGGAGAGCAACGGAATGGCTGATCGCCAATCGGCGTCCGGCGGTACCGGGGGAGCCCTCGGCGGCCGCTCGCGCTGGACCGACGTTGACGGCCCGGTGCACTACCTCGACTTCGGCGGCCCGCCCCGGGCGCCGGTGATCGTCTGTGTGCACGGGCTGGGCGGCTCGGCGGTGAACTGGTCCGCGATCGCCCCGCTGCTCACCAGCCATTACCGGATGATCGCCCCGGACCTGGCCGGGTTCGGCCTGACTCGCGCGGGCGGCCGGGGCACCACCGTGTTCGCGAACCGTGCCCTGCTGCACCGCTTCATCGAGGCCATGCCGGTGGCCGCGAAGAAGCCGGTCATCCTGATCGGCAACTCAATGGGCGGCATGATCTCCATTCTGGAGGCCAGCGCGTCGCCGCAGACCGTGGCGGCGCTGATCCTCATCGACTCGGCGCTGCCGTTCGCGCTGGCCCGGCCCGATCCGCTCGTCACCGCGCTGTTCGGGCTCTACAGCACGCCCGGTCTCGGCGGGCTGATGCGCAGCCTGCGCCGCGACATGCCGCCCGATGTCCAGGTGGCCCGGCTGCTGTCGCTCTGCTGCGCCGACCCGGCCCGGGTGCCCGCCCTGGCCGTTGCCCAGCATGTCGAGATGGAGCGGCGCCGGGCCGATTTCCCCGGCAGGACCGACGCCCTGCGCACCGCAGGGCGGTCGGTGCTGCACACGATCGGGCGGCAGCGCGGCCGGGCCTACCGCGCGATCGCCGGTTCGGTCCGCTGCCCGGTGCTGCTCGTGCAGGGGGACCGTGACCGGCTGGTGCCGGTGGCCGTCGCCCGGGCCGCCGCGCGCGCCCACCCGGATTGGGCCCTGACCGTCATGCCGGGCATCGGCCACGTGCCGCAGCTCGAAGCGCCCGGCGAGACGGCCGGGCTGATCATCGACTGGCTGGGCCGGGCCAGCCCGGGCGGGAGCCGGGCCCGGCGGGCCCCGGCCGAGCGCGCGGCGGGCGGCCTGCGCGCCGCGGCCGGCTCCCTCGGCAGCTCCCTCAGCGGCGCGGTCAGCAAGGGCCTGAACAGGGGCCTTAGGTCCGACCGTTTGCGGGATTAACGCCCTGGCTGGCCCGCCTCCCCGCGCTGATACTGGCCGGTAGCCAACTGCGGGATCGGCAGCCGTAACCCATCCGGGGCGGCTGGCGGCCGGTATCCCGGCGCGCCGCCTGCCGCGCCCAGGCGGCGGGGAGGAGGTCTGCAATGCCCACGATGGAGCGGATGAACACGCTCGACGCCGAGTTCTTCTTCGCCGAGCACGACCACGTACCGCTGCACATCGGGTCGGTCGCGGTGTTCGAGGGGCCCGCCCCCTCCCACGCGGAGCTGATCAAGGCCTTCGAGGCCAAGCTCCCGCTCGTGCCGCGCTACCGGCAGGTGGTGCGGACGGCGCCGCTGAACCTGTTCCGTCCGCTGTGGGTGGACGACGACAACTTCGAGATCACCAACCACGTGCGTCACGTCGACCTGCCTGCGCCCGGCGGTGACGAGGAAGTGCGCGAGCTTGCGAGCCGGCTGTTCGCCCAGCCGCTGGACCGGACCCGCCCGCTGTGGGAGGAGTGGCTCATCGGCGGCCTGGCGGGCGGCCGCTGGGCGATCCTGTCGAAGATTCATCACTGCATGGTGGACGGGGTGGGCGGCACCGATCTGATGACGATGGTCTTCGACACCGAGCCGGACGCGCAGCGGCTGGAGCCGGTGCCCTGGTCGCCTGCGCCCTCGCTGTCCGCGGTGAGCCTGCTCACCGGCGGCGTCGCCGACCTGCTCGGCTGGCCGGCCCGGCAGCTGGTCGTCGCGCGCATGCTCGCCGGCCGGTTCGGCGGCGCGGGCGGCCTCCTCGGTTACGGCCGCGGGCTGGCGCGCAGCGCGCAGTGGCTGGCCAAGCCGTCGGCGTCGATCCTCAACGGCCCGATCGGCCCGCGCCGCCGCTGGGCCTGGACCACCACCAGCCTGGCCGAGGTGAAGCAGATCCGCTCCGGCTACGGCGGCACCGTCAACGACGTCCTGCTCGCGGTGATCGCCGGCGCGTTCCGCGAGCTGCTGCGAAAGCGCGGCGAGCTGACCAGCGATCTCGTCGTCCGGTCCCTGGTCCCGGTGTCGATCCGCAGCCAGAACGAGCGGGGCGTGATCACCAACCGGGTGACCGCCGTGCTGGTCAACCTGCCGGTCAGCGAGCCGGACCCGTGGCAGCGGCTGACCCTCATCCGGGAGCAGATGGACACGTTCAAACGCACCTCCCAGGCCGTCAGCGCGGAGATCCTCACCAGCGTGCTCGGTTTCACCGTGCCCATCTGGCTGGCCCTCGGCTCCCGGGTGGCCTTCACCGTCCCGCAACCGCTGGTGCAGACGGTGGTCACCAATGTCCCGGGCCCCCGAACCCCGCTTTTCATCCTGGGGCGGAAGATGGCAGGCGGCTATCCGTACGTGCCGATCGGCGACCGGGTGCGGATATCGATCGCGATCTTCTCCTACCTCGACACGTTCGCGATCGGCGTCACCGGCGACTACGACGCGGCACCGGACCTCGATGATCTCGTGGCCGGCATCGGCCGCGCGCTGGCCAGATTCACCCCGGGCGAATAGCAGCGCGCCGGCCTGGACATATAGTCTCCATGAGCCGCGTCCCCGCGCCTCGCGCTCCAGCGGTGGCCGGGCAGGCGCCGGTGGTGGAGGCGTCATGGGTGCCGTTGTCCTGGGCGCCGGGCGGGATGCGTCCCGCCCCCGAATCGGCCTGGTCCTGGGCGCCGGGGGCCTGACCGGAGCCGCGTGGATGACCGGCGCGCTGCCGGCCCTCCAGCAGCGGCTGGGCCGGGCCGCCGGCGACGCCGAGGTGATGATCGGCACCAGCGCGGGCAGCGTGCTGGTGGCCGGCCTGCGCTGCCGTGCCAGCGTCGAGGAGATGATCGGGTTCCACCGCGGGCAGGCTATTCCCGGCCTGCGCGAACTGCCGCCGGCGCACGGAGGCCGGCGGCTGCCGCCGCTGCCGCAGCCGCGGATGGGCTCGCCGATGCTGTGGTGCACCGCGCTGCTCACCCCGCACCGGGTGCACCCGCGTGTCAGCGCGACCGCGTGGCTTCCGCAAGGCCGGGGCCAGCACACGGCGCTGCACGCGATGATCGGCCACCTGCACGCCCGTCACCACGCCGCCCGCGGCACCGCCGGCCACTGGGTGGACGGGCAGACCTGGATCGTCGCGCTGGATTACGACTCGGGCCAGCGGGTGGTGTTCGGCCGCCCCGGCGCCCCGGCCGCGCCGCTCCCCGACGCGGTGGTCGCGTCCTGCTCCATCCCCGGCTGGTACCGGCCGGTCCGGATCGGCGGCCGCCGTTACATCGACGGCGGGGTGCGCTCGCTGACCTCGCTGGTCCTGATGGCCGACGCCGGCGTGGACGAGGTCTACGTCCTCGCGCCGATGGCCAGCACCGCGCCGGGCCCCGCGCGCAAGCCGCACGAGCGGATCGAGCGGACCGTCCGCGGCCTGGCCACCCAGTCCCTGCTGCGTGACGCCCGCCGGCTGCGCGCCCGCGGCATCACGGTCACCGTGCTCACGCCCGGTGCCGAGGATCTGGCTGTGATGGGCGTCAACCCCATGGACCCCCGCCACGGCCAGGCCGTGCTGGAGACGTCGCTGCGCACTTCACCCGCGGCGCTGGCCCGCCCCCTCCTCGTGGCCTGACCCGGTCACGCCGCTACGCCAGAACCTCAACTAACTGCTCGTCCGGCCGGACGCCTGCGGTGAGTACGCCCGGGCGTACTGGACCGGCACCGACATGGCGGTGGCCGGCGGGCTCGGCACCGACCTGGACGAGGCGCTGGACGAGTTCCGTGAGCTGCTCCGCCAGCGCGGCGAGCTCTGACCCCGCCTGGCTCAGTCCACGATGGCCCGGTAAACGAGCTGCCGCAGCTGCGAGCGGATCGGGCAGATGCTGGACGGCAGCAGCCGGGTGAAGAACGAGACCGTCAGCGCGCTGGAAGGCGCAGCCTTCCTCCCGACCTGCCTGCCCCACAGTATTCGCCGGGAGCCGTGCTCAGCGATCGCGCAGCACCTTCCGGCGGTAGGCGAGGCTGCCGGCCCCGGCCAGCAGCGCCCCGCCGCCCAGGCCGAAAAGCAGGCCGTCCTGCAGGCCGGCCGTGCCGCCGCCGCCGGTGGCCGGGGGGCCGACCGGGACCGGGGACGACGACGGGCTGGCCGTCGTCGGCTGGGTCACGATCGCCGGTGAAGACGTCGCCGACGGGAGGCTGGGGGAGGGGCTGGAACTGGCGCTCGCACTGGCGCTCGCACCGTCGCTGGCGGCGCCGCCCGGACCCTGCGCCGTGAAGAAGGTGCCGCTCGGGGAGGACGGCGCGGACGTGCTCCCGGTCGCCGACGTACCGGCCGGCCCGCTGCACGCCGTCGCGGTCGCCGCGATCACGAGCCCGCCGCAGCCGATGGCCAGCCGTCCACGGGGCCGGGTTCCGGCAGTGGCCGTGCCCACCCTCATCGAACCTCCCTGCCCGGGCGCGCCATGAGGGAAGGCGCGGGGAATAGCCAACTATCCACCGGAATATTAGGCTACGCGAGTAACACAGTATGCGGAAGACGGAGAGCTCATTGCCGGATCCCGAGTGGCGGCGCATATACGGGTTCCGCGTCGTAATATCGGCGCCCGGGAGCGTCCCGCCGGCCCCGCGCCGCCCATTTAGTGCCCGATTGGCCGGATTCGCCGGGGCCGTGTTCATCCTGGCCGGGATCATCGCGGTCGGCGTCGCCATCGGGGCCCAGGTGCACGCTCCGCAGCCGGCCGCCTCCGGCGTGACCGGCGGCGGGCCCG
>Ga0335078_10006584_pt1 | contig 17182 bp, 18 predicted proteins | sample Lox_Sample_32_FD_206711 | JGI IMG/M metagenome (GOLD analysis project Ga0335078, IMG submission 206711) | Soil microbial communities from Loxahatchee National Wildlife Refuge, Florida, United States - Lox_Sample_3.2 | ecosystem: Environmental > Terrestrial > Soil > Wetlands | place: USA... | reverse complement strand
GCCGCGCCATCGACTCCAGACTCTTCCGCTCCGCTTCGCGCAACACCAACTCCGCTTTCGGCCGCCCTCTCCGCATGCTCCACCTCCTCGAGGAACAAGACGGCTGCGCCCACAATTTATTCATCTCATTTCAGGGACAGGACACTAGACTAGTCGGCATCTCAGTAAATCACTTTCGATTCCATCAACTCGGCAATTTCTTCTTTTTTGAGGCCGAGGATGCCGTTGAACACCTCGAAATTGTGTTGTCCCAGGTCCGGCGGCGGATTGTAGTTGTAGCGCGGCACGCCGCCGAGCTTCGCCGGAATTCCCGGCATCGTGCGCTTGCCGACCGTATGATGCTCGAGCTGCCACCAGTAGCCCCATTCCCAAAGATGGGGGTCCTGCTGGATCTCGACGCTGTCGAGCACCGGCCCGGCCGGGACGCCCGCGCGCTGAAGGCGCTCGGCCAGTGCGATATGTGGATGTCGGCGCGTCCATTCGGCGAGATGATCGTCGAGCGCGGCGCTATTTTGCCGGCGCGCGAATTGGTCCGCGAATTTTGCGTCGCGCGCCCACGCCGGACCGCCCATCACCTCGCATAGCGCTCGCCATTCGGCCTCGTTGCCCACCGCGATCGCGATCCACTTGTCATCGCCCGCGCACGGGTACGTATTGTGCGGCGCCATCACGTCGTCGCGATTCGCCCACTGCCGGCGATCGCGGCCGTTCATGAAATAGTCCATGTACCACTCGGGCGTCTCGCCGATAACCGTCTCGCCCATGCTGGCGTCGAGCCATTGGCCTTCGCCCGTGCGATCGCGATGACGCAGCGCGGCGAGCAGGTGAAACACCACCGCGGTGCCGATCGCATAGTCCGGCCAGGTGCCGCCGGTATGGCGCGGCGCGCCACCCGGGTAGCCCTGCGCGTCGAAGGTGCCGATGAACGAGCATGCCATCGGGCCCCATCCGACCCAGTCCGCGGGTTCGGTTCCGGTTTTGCCCAGCAGCGACACCGAGATCAGGATGATGTCGCGTTTGACCGCGCGGAGATCGTCATAGCTAAGCCCGAGGCGGCGCGAGAGCGGCGCGGGATAACACTCCAGCACGAAGTCGCTTCGCTTGATGAGTTCGTAGGCGAGTTCCTTGCCGCGCGGCGTCTTGATGTTGAGGTTGATCGATTTTTTGCCGCAGTTGAGCGTGTGGTAGCAGCCGTTGTCGTTCACGCCCGAGAGGCCGGCGGCCATGAACGACGGGTTGAGGCGCGAAAAATCGAGATAGACCTGCGATTCGATCTTGATCACCTCGGCGCCCATCGCCGCAAGCCACAAGCCGATCTGCGGGCCGTTGATGATCCAGCTGAAATCGGTGACCCGTATTCCTTCAAGCGGCAGACGGCCCATCGTTCTCCCCCCCTCCGGGTCAAATCACGCCGGCGGCGCGAAGTCCCGCGAGTGCCTCGCGCGAGTATCCCAGCCGCCCGCACAGGATCTCCTCGTTATGCTCGCCGAGCAGCGGCGCGCGGCGCGCAACCGGCGGGGTCGCGCTCATCCGCACCAGCGGCCCCGGATAGCGAAAGCGCCCTGCGACCGGATGATCGATCTCGACGAAGGCATTGCGCGCGCCCAGATGCGGATGTTCGGCGGCCTGGGCGACGGTCAGCACGGGGCCGATGGGGAGTCCGATTCTCTGCCCTTCGCGCACCAGCCAATCCATGTCGTATTTGAGCAACTCCTCCTGGATCAGCGGCCGCACGACGTCGTCGTACTCGGCGCGCGCCGCGGTGCTCTTGAACAGATCGGACTCCAGCGCGTGCGGATGGCCGAGCAGTTCCTTCAGCGCTTCGAAGTGCGAGTCCACCACCCACAGCACGTAAACGTATCCGTCGCGGCATCGCGAGGGCTCGAGCCCCGCTTTGGCATTGGCGCGCAGCCGGCTGTACGGCATCCCGGCGTAGCTGTAAACGATCATCTCGATCTTCGCCGTATTGACCACCGCCTGCCAGCATGCGGCGTCAATCCACTGGCCGGCGCCCGTGGCCTCGCGATGCATCAGCGCCATCATAGTCGAGGCCGCCGCGGTGGTCGCGCCCATCATGTCGGCCTGGCGGCCGGGCGCGCGCAACGGATTCTCGCTCGCCAAATCGTTGATCAGCGTCGGGGTGTTGTAGCCCGTGAGGCTCATCGCCCATTCGATAAGGTCCGAGCCCTTCCATCCGGCGTACGGGCCGGTCTGGCCAAAGGGCGTGACCGAAGTGACGATGAGCCGCGGATTGAGCGCATGCAGGACGTCGTAGCCGAGCCCGAGGCTCGTCAAATAGCCGGGCGGATGGTTCTCGATAAGAATGTCGGCCTCGCGCACGAGGCGCCTGAAAATTTCCGCGCCGCTTGCCGTCGCGAGATCGAGCGTCACGCTCTTCTTACTCGTGTTGAGATAGAGAAAGAGGCCGCTCTTTTCGGGATGCGGAAGGTCGCCCGGGAACGGCGGATGACTTCGCGCTTCGTCGCCGCGGCCGGGCGGTTCGAGTTTCAGGACCTCCGCACCGAGGTCTGCGAACAGCTTGCCGCACATCGGCCCGGAGACCATGGCGGCATATTCGACCACCTTGAGGTCACTGAGCGCAGCGGCCGCCAATTTCGCCGTCTCCCGGATTCATCGGTTCAAAGCCTCGCGCCGTTTCGATCGCGCTGCCGCCTCGAGCGGCCGGCGCCCATCTGCTCAATAGCGCATTTGGCCGTGCGACACCTACCCTATCAATAGCTCGGCGCGCCATGGATCGTGTTGTCGGGCGGGGATTTGCCCGGCGCGGCGAGCAGCGGCGCCTTCTTGAACACGACGCAAAAGCTGGACAGAAATGCGCTCCCCGGCCACGGATCGTCGATCTTCACGTACTCGAAGCCCGCGTGTTCGAGTTCACCGATCACGGTCACGGGACTGACGCCGTGTCCTTCGCGGTTCGGCGGCAATCCCTTCGGCGTCCACGGCGCGGTCAGAAAACTGGGGCGGAAATCCAGTACGGCCAGTTGGCCGCCCCGGCGCAGGGCGCGGTAGAGACTGCGGCCGGTATCGGCGGGATCGGTCAGATGATGATAGACGCGGCGCAGGATGATCGCGTCGCAGCAATCGGCGGGTAATCCGGTGTCGCTGGCGGTCGCCGGGATCACTGTAACGTTGTCGAGATGCGCGGCGGCGACCGCGCCGCGGATCCGGGCCAGTTCGCGCGGATCGATCTCGGTCGAATAAACGCGTCCGGTGGGCCCCACCAGCGCACTCATCATCACCGTCATCCATCCGGAGCCCGCGCCGACGTCCGCCACGACCATCCCCGGCCTTATCTGGAGTATCGTGGCGAGGCGGTCCCCGTCGGCCCTGTGCGAGCAGCCGACAAGAGTGAACGCCGCCGCGAGCATCGCGGCCAGGGCCCTGAGCTGCACTTCGGTGTACGCGCGGCTCGATCGCCTGCCTGCACGCCCACCATTCATCGCGTGTGTCTTCGCCCCCATTCCATTTCCTCGACCGTACCGCTTGCTGACAGCGTCCGCGCGAGAGCCCTCCAAGTCTCCGCTCACGCGCACCTTTCCATCTCACGGCGTGCCTCGCTTGTCATCGCGCCGCCGATGCCGATAGATACGATGATTAGATTCGTCCGCCAAATGGAGCAAGCAATGCCAGCGTTATTGTTCGAGGTCCGCGATCATATCGCCTACCTGACCATCAACCGTCCCGAAGTCCACAACGCGATGAGCCCGGAAGTCGTCGTGCGCATGGCCGAGGCATGGCAGCGCGTGGCCGAAGACGACGACGTGCGCGCCGCGATCATCACCGGCGCTGGCAACAAGGCCTTCTCCGCCGGCGCCGACCTTGCGCGGACGATTCCGCTGATGACCGGCGCGCGCCAGCCCGAGGACGAATGGGACCGCAAGCTCAAGGAGGATCCGAAAATCGGCGCGATCGCGATGATGCGCGGATGGAGCCTGTACAAGCCGGTGATCGCGGCGATCAACGGGTTTTGCATCGCGGGCGGGCTCGAACTGATGCAGGCGACCGATTTGCGCGTCGCCGCGGAGTCAGCGAGCTTTGCGCTGCAGGAGGTCAAGTGGGCGATCATCCCGGCGGCAGGCTCGCTGGTGCGGCTGGTGCGCCAGATGCCCTACTGCAAGGCGATGGAGATTCTGCTGACCGGCAATCGCATCACGGCCGCCGAGGCCTGGCGCCTCGGGCTAGTCAATTACGTCGTGCCGCAACAGGACTTGATGGCGAAGGCGGAAGAGCTAGCGCGCACGATCGCGGAAAACGGCCCGCTTGCCGTGCGCGCGATCAAAGAGACCGTGGAGAAGTGCTCGGGCCTGCCGTTCGAGGCGGCGTTCAAGATCGAAAACGATGCCCAGCGCGTCATCCGCAAAACTGAAGACGCGCGCGAGGGCCCTCGCGCCTTCGTCGAAAAACGCAAGCCGAACTACAAGGGCAGATAGCGCGGGTGCGATGTCCTGGCCGCTCAGCCGCCGGCTGCGCGCTCACCCTCGGAGTCTCTGTCGCGGGGAGCAGGGCGTCCCGCGGCAGCGGTCGCCGGTTGCGACGCACCTCGATGCGCCAGGCGTTCGACTACGACGAACAGAACGGGCACCAGGAAAATTGCAAATCCGCTCGAGAACGCCATCCCGACGATCGTGACCGTGCCAATCAGCCGGCGCGCCACAGCGCCCGCACCGAGCGCCGACCAGAGCGGCATCAGGCCGAAAATGAACGCGAACGAGGTCATCAGGATTGGTCTCAAGCGCTGGCGCGCGCCCTTGAGCGCGGCCGCGACCACCGCCTCGCCCTGCTCGAGTTCCGCCTTAGCGAACTCGACGATCAGGATCGCGTTCTTGGCCGACAGTCCGATCAGCATGATGAGACCGATCTGGGCGTAGATGTCGTTGTCGTAATGGCGCGACCACAGGCCGAAGAAGGCGCCGCAAACCGCTACCGGCACGCTCAGCAGCACGCTGAACGGCAGCGACCAGCTCTCGTACAGCGCGGCGAGAATCAGAAACACCAGGATAAGCGAGAGCGCGAACACGCCCGCGCCCCCGCCCGCCACCGCTTGCTGGTATGAAATCCCGTTCCAGGCATAGCCCATGTCGCGTGGCAGAACCTGCTCGGCCACCGCGGCGACGGCGTCCATCGCGTCGCCGGTGCTGTGGCCGGGCGCGGGCTGGGCGAAAATTTCGATGCTCCGGTACTCGTTGAAGCGGGTGGTGAATTCGGGGCCGAACGTCTTCTGCATCGTAACCAGCGTCGAAAGCGGCACCATCGTGCCCGCGCTGTTGCGCACGTAGAACTGTCCGACTTCCGTCGCCTTGGTCCGATACTGCGGCTCCGCCTCGACGAACACCTTCCACACCCGCCCGAAGCGGTTGAACTGGTTCACGTAGTAGCCGCCGAGCAGCGTCTGCAGCGCGCGATATACCTCGTCGATCGAAACTCCGAGCTTGAACACCTTATCCTTGTCCACCGCGGCGAAAAGCTGCGGCACCGAAGGACTGAAGGTGAAGCGCAGCCCCGCAAACTCGGGCCGCATGTGCGCCGCGGCAAGAAATTTCTGCGTGTTGCGCCACAGATAGTCCACGTCGTGGCCGCCGCGATCCTGGATGAAGAAGTCGAGGCCGCTCGCCTGGCCGATTCCCGGAATCGCGGGCGGCTGAAACGCAAAGACCTGCGCGTCGAGCAGCCCGGCAAACTTGCGGTTGAGCGCAGCGACGATCGCATCCGACTGCAGCGCCATTGTCCTGCGTTCCGGATACGGCGTGAGCAGGCAGAAATAGACGGCGTTGCGCGGACCGGTGGTTTGCGAGAGGACGCTGAAGCCGGCGATGCCGTTGGAGTAGCGCACGCCCGGCTGCTGCTTGAGGATGCCGCCGATTTCCCGCATCACCGCCACCGTGCGCTGCAGCGAAGCGGCTTCCGGCAGTTCCACGTTGATTATGAAATAGCCCTGGTCTTCGTCAGGCAGAAACGACAGCGAAAGCGCCCTGCCGATTCCGCCCGCCAGGATCGCGAATCCCACGAGGATCGCGAGCGCGAGTGCGAACTTCCGGATGAGCAGGCCCGAGACGCTGACGTAGCCGTTGGTCGCGCGCGCGAAGCCCGCGTTGAAGAGCGCGAATATCGTCGTCAGCGGTCCCTTTGACCGCGCGCCGCCTTTCGGGCGCAGCAGGAGCGCTCCCAGGGCCGGGCTCAGCGTCAACGCATTGAAGGCCGAGATGATGACCGAGAACGCGATGGTCAGCGCGAACTGACGATAGAGCGAGCCGGTGATGCCCGCCATGAATGCGGTCGGAATGAAAACCGCGGACAGCACCAGTGCGATCCCGACCAGCGCGCCGCCGACCTCGTCCATCGCTTCGAGCGCGGCGTCGCGCGGCGCCTTGCCCTGCTCGATCTTCGCCGTGATCGCCTCGACCACGACGATCGCGTCGTCCACCACCAGGCCGACCGCCAGCACCAGCCCGAGCAGCGAGAGAGTGTTGACCGAAAATCCGACCGCCGGAAAAAACATGAACGCGCCGACCAGGGACACCGGGATGGTCAGGATCGGAATCAGCGTGGCCCGCCAGTCCTGCAGAAAGATGAAGACCACCAGCACCACCAGGCCGATCGCCTCGAGCAACGTCACCACGATCTCCCGCGCCCCCTCGGTCACCGGCACCGTGGTGTCGAGCGTGAGCGTCACCGCCATGTCGCCGGGAAAGTGTCGCGCGAGCTCGGCCATCCGGGCCTTGGCGAGATTCGCGGCCGCGAGCGCGTTGGAGCCGGGATTCTGATACAGCAGGAGCAGCGAGCTCGGCGCGCCGTTCATATACGCCTGCTGGTTGTAGCTCTCGGCGCCGAGCTGGATCCGCGCCACGTCCTTCAGCCGCACCAGCGAGCCGTCCGGGTTGGCCCGCAGGATGATGTCGCCGAACTCCTCGGCGGTCAGCAGGCGGCCCTGCGCGCGCACGGTGACGGTAAGCTGCTGGCCGGGCGGAGCCGGCTCGCCGCCGATCGTGCCCGCCGGGTTCACCACGTTCTGGGCCAAGATGGCGTTGACGATGTCGTTGACGGTCAGCTGGAGCTTGGCCAGCGTGTCGGGCGCAACCCATATCCGCATCGCATAGTTCGCGGCGCCGAATATCTTGACCTGGCCGATGCCGGGAATGCGCGCGAGCTCATCCTCGATATTGATCGCGGTGTAGTTTGCAAGAAACGTCTGGTCCCAGGTGTGATGCGGCGAGCTGATCGCGAACACCAGCAGCGGCAGCCCCACCGTCTGCTGGGTCGTGAGGCCATAGTTGCTGACCGCGGCGGGCAGGCTGGGGAGCGCCTGCGAGAGCCGATTCTGCACCTGCACCTGGTCGAGATCGACGTCGGTGCCGACCTCGAAGTTCGATTGCAGCGTCATCGTGCCGTCCTGGCCGTTGATCGACTGCATGTAGATCATGTTCTTCGCGCCGTTGACCTGCTCCTCGATCGGAGTCGCTACCGACTGTTCCACGGTAAGCGCGTCGGCGCCGGTATAAACCGCCGTGGTCTGGATCTTGGGCGGCACGATGTCGGGAAACTGCGCGACCGGCAGCCGAAAGACCATCACGACGCCGGCGATCACAAAAAAAATGGCGATCACCATCGCCACGATCGGCCGGTTGATGAAGAATTTCGACATCGCGGCTAACTCTTGCCCGGCGGGCTTGCCGGTTGCGCGGGTGCCGCGGATTCTCCCGGGGGGAAAGCGGGAGCGCCCGCGGCATCGGGCTCAGCCGGCGCCAGCCGCGGCGTCACTTCCATCCCGTCGGAGACCTTCTGCAGGCCCTCGACGATCACCCGGTCGCCGGGTTTCACGCCGTCCTTGATGATCCTGAGTTCGCCGGCCTCCTTGCCGATCTTGACCGTGCGCAGGTTCACGCGGTTAGCGGGACCGACGACTGCGACCTGCATCTGCCCCTGGGTCTCGATGACCGCGCTCTGAGGAACGAGCAGCGCGCCGCGCTCGGTATCGGCGGCAACGCGGATCTTCGCGTACAACCCCGGGCGGAGGATGTATTCGGGGTTCGGGAATATGCCCTGGATCTCGATCGTGCCGGTCTGCACGTTGACCTGGCGGTTGGCGACGTAAAAGTGCCCCGGATAAGTGTAGGGCTTGCCATTGGCCAGGATCATCTGCAGCGTGGGCTCGTTCTTGCGCACGCCGTTCTCTTCGTGCAGCTTGATGCGTTCGGCGAAATGCAGGTACTCGCGCTCGCTTATCGGGAAGGTGACCTTGATTGGATCGAGTTGCGAGACCGTGGTCAGCAGCGTGGTCGGGCCTACCAGGTCGCCGACCTGACCCTTCGCGATTCCGGCCACGCCCTCGATCGGCGAGGTCACGCGCGTCCATTGCAGGTTGAGCTTCGCCGCCTCGACCGCCGCCTGCGCCGCCTGCACCTGGGCGGCGCTCGCGCGGGTGGTCTGCGTCTGCGTGTCGAATTCCTGGCGCGAGATCACCGCCGCCTTGTACAGCGTGGTGTAGCGAATCAGATCCTGTTGGTGCCGCTTGAGCTCCGCCTGCACCTGCGCGAGATTGCCGAGCGCCTGATCCAGCGCGGCCTTGTATTCGCGATCGTCGATCTGAAAGAGCAGCTCGCCTGAGGTCACATGGTCGCCGTCCTTGTAGTTCTGCTTCAGCAGGTAACCGGAGATCTTCGGATGGATCTGGGCGTTGACGAATCCTTCGGTCGTGCCGACCCATTCCGAGTAAAGCGGCACATCCTTCTGGATGACTTGCGCGACCACGACTGCGGGCGGCGGCGGTGGCGTAGCCATGGACGCCGCCTTTCTACAGGCAGGGGCGGCAAGCATCAGCGCCACCATCATAACGACGGCCAAAGCGGGCGGGACCAGGCGAGAAAGGCCTCGCGTCATCTCGCGATTCGAGCGTACCGTCATTGGACCATCGATTATGCTAGAACGAAGCGACGCAGGCGAGAATTGGACCGTCGTACGCCGATGCTCGCTTGCATCTCGCGCGTCGATCGGCCGATGCTCGAGCTTCGTCTCGTCTGCTTGCGGCCTGCTTAGGGACAAAAACCCCGCTATATTTTCAGTCGCATAGATGCGAATCTTAATTTGTAGAGGTTCGCGAGCGCGTGAATCGACGCTTTAAAACGACAATCCGCCGCAAGTTCGCTCTCCTGGCGATCGCGGCGCTTCTATTGGGAAACTGCGCCGCAAGCGCAGCCCCGGGCGACGAGGTTTCCGGAAAGGGTGTCGGCTCCGCCAACGACTATGTAACGGATTCTTCAGATTCCGCAGGCGCGTACGAGATAGGGCTGCTCGGCATCGAGGTCAACGACGGCGCGGCGCGGCTTAAAGACGGCCATCCCGTAAGCGGCGTCGAAATAATCAAAATAGTTCCAAAGAGCGCCGCGGCGGCAGCCGGATTGCACGGCCGCCACGAGGTGGCCCAGGCTGCCCTCACCATCGGCCTTCTCGCAGGAGCGGTATTTTTTCCGCCGGCGATGTTGGGAATGATGGCGCTGCAGCAGAGCGGATTCGGCTCTTCACACGAACTTATCATCGCTGTGGACGGGCAGCGCACGCGCGATGTCACCGACCTCGGGGATGTTCTGACAAAGGCCCAGGCGGGTGAGATCGTATATCTGACGGTGGTCAGCGGCGGCCAGCGCGAACAGATCCCGGTGGAATTGCCGGTCGGCCAGATTCCGGTGCAGGCGAAAGCCGACCACTAAGGTCACTGTCGGCTCCGGGAGCGATGGCGACGTAAGGGGCTGCGAGGAGACGGTCCGGCGTGTCTCGCCGTCGTGTCCCGCATCGATGCCTCGCGTTGGTCTCCTCGCTAGTGCTAGTAAAAAGATCGCGGAGGATTCGCGATGGCACTGAAGCTGAAAAAAACCGTCAAGCAACTGTGCGAAGAGGCTGAAAAAGAGATCCAGACCATAACGCCGCAGGAGGCGATCAAGCTCAAGGACGACCCCAACGTCCTGCTGGTCGATATCCGCGACATCCGCGAACTCCAGCGCGACGGCCGCGTGCCCGACGCGCTCCACGCTCCGCGCGGGATGCTCGAGTTCTGGGTCGATCCCGAGAGCCCCTACTACAAGGCCGTGTTCGGTTCGGGCAAACGCTTCGTGTTCTTCTGCGCCGGCGGATTGCGCTCGGCGCTGGCCACGCAGGCGGTGCAGCGGATGGGGCTCGAGCCGGTATGTCACATCCGCGGCGGTTTTCGCGCATGGAAAGAGAGCGGCGGCGCAGTCGAGCCGATGCCCGAAAAGAAACCGGCGTAGCGCCGGCGGCCGGCGCTCATTTAACTTGACCGAGCGCCGTGATAATTGACTAAGGATCAGTTCGACGAGGAACGGGAATAAATCAAATGGCGAGTCCGACCAATTGGCTGCTGTTCGAGATGGGATTTCTGGCTGTGATCGGAGTGATCGCGTTCCTGGTGATCCGCGCCTCCAAATAGGCGCCGAGACGGCTTACGCCCGGACTCGATCGAGCCCGCGGCGCAGCAGATCGATCATCCGATGCGCGATGACTGCCGGCGGGTCGCCGCCGGGGTGATACCAGACGTGCGACCAGTTGAGCCCACCCATCAACAGCAGCCGCAGGTAGCGGCGGTCTGCGGAATCGGGCAGTTCCAGGGCGCCGATCAGTTCGCGAAAGCGCGCCTCGTAGCGATCGCGTAGCTCAAGCAGCCGCTCGGCCACCTTGCCGCCCTCGGGCGGCAACACCCTGATCATCACCTGCGTGTAGTCGCTGAGTTCGAGCAGGGCTTCGAGGTGCGCCGCGCATCCGGCCTCCAGCCGCTCCCACGGCGTATTCTGGGCGGCGACCGCCGCGTCGACCTGCTCCGCGATATGCCGCAGCCCTTCTTCGTAAACCGCAAGAAGCAGCTCTTCCTTTGATGGGAAGTGGTAATAGATCGAGCCCGAGAGCATCCCGACTTCGTGCGCGATGTCGCGCATTGAGGTGACGTGATAGCCGCGCTCGCGAAACAGTCGCGCGGCTACGTCGAGCAGTTGTTGGCGACGGTTGTCCTGGCGCGGAGCGCGGACCGCTATTCCGCTGTCGGGAGTCGATGCGCTCATCAATCGTTTATCGCTGCGACCGCGCCGTATCCTTTACCGGCGGTTCGCGCGCGGCTTCTTGCCCGCAGCGGTCGTCGCGCCCGCCCGTCGGCTCAGCCGGCCGCCGCCGCGCTCTGATAGCTCCGGCCGTGGGCGTTGGGATTGAAGCCGAGCGAGCTCAGATGCGACTTGATACGGTCGTTGAGCAGCCCGACCTTGTCCATGTTCGCGACGACCTGCTGATGCATCTCGCGGCGGAACATCTGACGGAACATGGCCTGCTCGGTGCCCTTGGCTACCTCCTGACGGTAGCGTTCGATCCCGTCAACCTCGGCCTTGTTGAATCCCACCGCTTCATAGGCGTCGCGCGGAAACTGTCCGCTCATCACGAGGCGCAGAGCCTCCTTGGTGAAGTCTTCGACCTCGTGGCGCTCGGTCTCGCTCAGCTGCTCGATCTGTTCGGGCAGGCTCAGCACCGAGAAGCCCATGTGGCGGGACTCGTCGCTCAGGATTCTCCGGCAGACGACGCCGAGCGTCGGGTCCTGCGCGCTCTCGGCGAGCATGCGGAAGAGCGACACCGCGAGCGTCTCGGCGACGAGCTGCAGGCCGATAGTCTTGATGTACCACTTGCTGCTGCCGACCAGTTGATCGAACAGCGACTTCAGGTTGGTGGTCATCGGGTAGACCTTGTTGCCGAGGCGCTCCTTGATATAGCGCGCGAGCACTTCGGCGTGGCGCGCCTCGTCCACCACCTGCGTGGTCATGAAAAATTTCGCGTCGGTGGTCGGCACCATCTGGACCAGCTGGCTGCACGCGATCATCGCGCCCGATTCGCCGTGCAACAGTTGCGAAAGCCGCCAGGCCGAGAACTCGTGGTTGAGCTCGAGCCGCCCCTTCTTGTCGAGCTTTTCCCAGTACGTGCTGCCGTAGGCATCAATCAGACCGTCGTGAAATATGCCGCGCTCCGGATCGGCCGGCGCGCTCCAGTCGATATCGCTCGAGGCGTTCCACTGGTCGCGCTTGGCGTTCTCGTAAAGACGCCGCATGTCGGGCGCGTAGACTTCGTAGTCACGCTGGTAGATGGTGTCGATGGAGCTCGGGATCGAGTGCCACTTCTCGGACGTCATCTGAGCCATTTCAAGAACTCCCTTCGAGTGGATACGGGTCGTTGGAGAACAATCCCGTCCGCTAAAACAAACGCTTGCTTGGTAAGCATACGAGCAGGTGCAGCTAATGTCAAGCGTAAGCTAAGTCGCCTCTTCCGCGACCGGCCGTCTTCTAAAAAACAGCCAAATTAATGGGATTTTACCGCCCGGCGAACCTGGCTTCACGGCGCTCCAGGAAGGCTGACAGACCCTCCTTGCGGTCCTCGGTCGCGTAGAGAAACGCCATCGCCTGCCGCTCGGCCTCGATGCCGGTCTTGAGGTTGCCGCTTTGCGCGATGCTCACCAAAAGCTTGCCGCATCGGATTCCCACTGGCGGCACCCTGAGCAGTTTCCGCGCCCATTGCGTCGCGACTTCCATCGCCTGGCCCGCGGGCGCGATTTCGTTGACCAGTCCGTGATGGAACGCCCGCTGCGCGGTCAGCGGATCGCCCGTGTAGATCATCTGCTTGGCGATCGCGGTCGGCAACATCCGCGGCAGCCGCTGGGTCCCGCCCGCGCCCGGCAGCAGACCGATTTTTATTTCGGGTACGCCGATGCTCGCGTCCTCGGCGATGATGCGAAAGTCGCAGCACAGCGAAATCTCGCATCCGCCGCCATAGGCGATTCCATTGATCGCCGCGATCGTCGGGCGGTCGAGGTCGTCGATCCCGTTGAAGGCCGTTTGGACACTCTCGATGAAGCCCATGAAGTCGGGCGCGCCGCCGACCTTGCTTAGCGCCGCAATATCCGCGCCGGCGCAGAATGCGCGGCCGTTGCCGGTGAAGATCACCACGCGCGCACCCGGGTCGGCGCGAATGTCTGCGGCGAGCTTGCGCAGGTCGTCGATCATCTCGGGATTGATCGCGTTCAGCTTGTTCGGCCGGTTGAAGCGCACGATCGCGACCCCCTCCGCACATTCGTATTGCAGCGTCTGGTACATCGCTTCTCCTGTCGTCTATTGGCTGTTGGCTGTTGCCTGTTTTCGAAACGGCGCTGAGTGGGCGAGCGCGCAGCCTAGACCATCGTCAACCCGCCGCTCACCGAGAGCGCCTGCCCCGTGATGTAGGACGCGTCGTCGGAAGCCAGAAACGCGACGGCGGCCGCGATGTCCGCGGGTTCGCCCAACCGGCGCATCGGCACCGCGCGCTTGAGCGCCTCGTGCAGCTTGGGATTGTGCTCTGCCAGCTCCTGCAGCATCGGCGTGTTGGTTGGTCCCGGGCAGACGCAATTGACGTTGATCGCGTGGCGCGCCATCTCGCGCGCGAGCGTTTTGCTGAACGCGATCACGCCGCCCTTGGCGCCCGAATAAACCGCCTCGCCGCTCGAGCCGACGCGGCCCGCGTCCGAGCTTATCGACACGATTCGTCCGCCGCCGCGCGCGATCATCGAATCGAGCACCGCGCGGCAGCAATTGATCGGCCCGCGGAGATCGATCGCGATCACCTTGTCCCAGGTCTCCTCGCTGTTCTGCAGGAACGGCTCGGCGCGGTCCCATCCGGCGTTGTTCACCAGGATGTCGATCGGCCCCAGCCGCCGTTCGGCGTCGGCCACCGCCGCGCGCACGCTGGCGAGGCTCGCCACGTCGATCGCGATTCCGATCGCGCCGCCGCCGACGTCTTTTGCCGCGTCCTCGGCCCCGGCCAGGTCAAGGTCGGCGAGCGCGACCCTGCATCCTTCCTCGCGCAGGCGCTGGGCGATCCCCTTGCCGATTCCGCGCCCCGCCCCGGTCACGAACGCCACCTTGCCGCTTAGTCCGCGCATCCAAGGGTCCCTCCAATCGAGTGTGCTTTGTGGGCGTTCCTTCGCGCAACTGAGTAATGTTCGCGCCACTTTTCCGAATACTCAATGACCTGCCGCGCCCGTGCCGCACTTTGAGAATATGGACTTCGGACAAGTTGCGGTCAAATGGGCCGGCAACGCCGAATAGCCATATTTCCGTTTTAAGGTGCCCCTGCCGAGTCGGTGCCAGCGCCGCCGCCACCCGAACGCACGACTCATGGCCGCAAAAGGATGCTGGCGTAGGCTGCACGGGATGCGCGTCGTGCCCGCCTACCGCGACTCCGGGCAGCCGGGCATGACAAGTTGATCTTACAGACTTTACGACATGGCGACAGGTTACGCGCTCGCGAGCGCGACGCGGGACGGCGGGATGCGGCTCGACGCGAGGCGCAATCGAGAGCGACTGGCGCGACGTTAGACCGGCTGGTCGCGCGCTTTTCCGGGGTGCGTATCGAGGGCGAGGCCGCGCCGCGTGACGCCTTACCCGCCCATCCCGTCTGAAGAGTGATCCGATCGCGTTGCCGTCTGGATGATGCCCTTTTCAGTGAGGGTATCTTTCCTCGCCTGGAACAGATCGGCCGCGGTCGCCGGGTGGCGAGTTCGGAGCATTTCTACGTGTCGGCTCCTTTGTTGACCACATGACGTCTTACGGCATCTACAAAAGCGTCTATAGGATCTGGATTCGTAAGCACTTCCGTCACGCCTTCGAGAGGGCCCAGCGAAGAAGTTGAGATCACAATCACGGGTATCCCTGCTATGAGCGGATCGCTTCTCTTACGGCGCAGAAATTCCCATCCGTCCATCACCGGCATCGAAAGAGACATCAGAACCACCAGGGATATCTGTCTATCAACTTTCAGCCTGTTCAGCGCTTCCCAGCCATTTTGTGCCGTTTTGACCCAAGCATTTTGTTTCTCCAGCAAATTTGACATAGCCGACAGCGCATCGCGGCTCTCGTGAACTATAAGAACCTTACGGTCGGATGTGCCCAGTGCCGGCATAGCTACTGACCCTGCTGTGAGGTTGGCACATCATGAAGCGAAGAGCGAGTATGCAATATTTTTGTCAAGGAGTCCGGTACCCATCATTCGCGCTCGTCGTACTCGAAATCACATGGCCATTCGCCCGGCATCTGTCGCCGAAGGTCAACTTCGATGGCGATTAGCTAAACGAGCTTTTCCTCGCCTATGATTCGGATTAGCGGCCCGCTGCTCGCCGAGTTCGAGGGGCAGGCCGACGCAATCGGCCTGCCGCGCGAGGTCGCGAAGGAACTGACCGTGCACAGGATGCCCTTACACTTCCGCCGCCAGGCGACTTGACGCCAGAGGATCGCGAACGCTGTTGGCGCTGGGCGCGACAGCCGCGCTCGGGGCAAGTCCCAGGCCGTGATCGTGGCCGACGCGGCGCGCCAACTGCGACACGCCGCCGCTAAAGGATTGACTCCAAGCCCGGCTCACCGAGCGCAATCCGGGCCGCCGCTCGTGCTCGCTAGCGTCCCTTCTTCTTCAGGTTCTCAAGGCTGCCGCGAACGGCGATGGATTTCCCCTCGATCAGCTCGAGCGAGATGTACATCCCATGTGTCGGGTCGTTGTGTTCCCGACCTTGCACAATCGCGGCGCAGTTTAACAGTACGGGCTCGTTGCTACCTAGCTCGTGCACGATGATCAGGTCTACCATCTGTCCGCACCCCCTTTCTTGGACAAAGATTCTGTCAAGTCAGACCCGAAGGACAGAAATCTTAATTAATTCGCGCGCAGCGGCGGCGTTAGACAACGGTTCGTTCCTACATTATGCGAAATGCGAAACCCTGCGCAGGACCCGCGCACGGCGCGACTGTAGTCCCGTCACGCCGGCTATGGGAAAGGACCGGCGGCGGTTGCGGCGAGCGGTACTTCAATTCTCAGCTTATCCATCCCCGATCCTGGAATCTGAGCCTGAGCTGCTCGGCGATCTGGTCGGCGGTCGCCTTGGCCCTTCCCTGGAGTCCACTTCGGCCGCTCGCCTCGCTGTAGATTTTCGCTCCGCCAACCACGATTAGTCCGACCGGATTCGCCGTCGCGATTGCCACCGCGGCCGGCACTACCATCCCGGGCGCCTTGTTGCCGGAAGAAGTGAGCGTGCCGGAGCCCAGTTTGATCCAGCCCTGCTGGGTCACGGCGTAGCCCTCGACCACGGTATCCATTTCCGTGGTCCCCGCGCCGAAACCTACGACGAAGCGCTGAACCGCGCTGCCCGCGCCGCCGCCTGTGGCCGAGACGATATAGCCGCGGATTACCGCGTCGCCGACCTGCGGCGACGCCCCAGGCCCGGCCTGAACGGCGTTCATCCCCATCGCGTTGATGTCGTTAACCAGTTCCGAGGCGATAAGCGCGCCAAGCTGGCGGCCCTGTTCGACCTCGTCGGGAGTCGGCGGCGTGCTCGGTGCGCTCATCGAGGCGGCAATCGAAGAGTTAGCCGGCATGTCGGCCGGGTTGGCTACGAAATTGTACACCCAGATCTGATTTGGCCGCGGCAGCCCCTGGGCGACCATCGGGGTCTGCTGGGTCACGCTCGTCGAAGCGCATCCGACGATCAGGAACACGAACAATATCGGCGCCGTACTGCTGAGAAACTTCATCACACTCTCCCTTTGCGATCGTTTGGTCACACGCGGCAAAGCGGGGAAACCGCGCAGACACGACACGAATCAGTTATGTAGCTTTTGCCCGCTCGTCAACGGCCCGGTTATCGAAAGCTATTGAACTCGATGCCATGTTCGCGACCGCACAGCGCCGCGGCGCCGCGCGCTCCTGTGCGCGAGGGAACAAACTCTGCTAGGAAGGACACTGGGGCCCGGCGCTGGCCGGACGCACCCGGTCCTCGCGCGGAGGCGAGCTGTGATGAAGGCGATCGACGGCGACAGTCACTTCATGGAACCGATGGATCTGTTCGAGCGTTATATCGACCCGGCATTTCGCGAGCGCACGGTGAAGCTGATCCGCAATCCCGAGACCGGCAAGGCCGAGATGCTCGCCGACGGCAAACCGCTCAAGCTCCGCGATGTCGACCAGATCATGGGCATCCTGGTCGGATACGGCGAGAAGGAGCAGGGCCTCGATATCGGCAACTTCGACCGTTACCTCGGCTACAGCCAGCAATGGCAGGACATGGACGCGCGCGTGCGCTTCCTCGACGAAGAAGGCTTCGACAAACAGGTGC
>Ga0335078_10006583_pt1 | contig 17183 bp, 17 predicted proteins | sample Lox_Sample_32_FD_206711 | JGI IMG/M metagenome (GOLD analysis project Ga0335078, IMG submission 206711) | Soil microbial communities from Loxahatchee National Wildlife Refuge, Florida, United States - Lox_Sample_3.2 | ecosystem: Environmental > Terrestrial > Soil > Wetlands | place: USA... | reverse complement strand
CAGCGTCGCGAGGCGCCGAAAATCGGACGCAACGATCCGTGTCCGTGCGGCAGCGGGCTCAAATTCAAGAAGTGCCACGGCGCGGCGCTCGAGGACGAATCGAGCGACGCGGACGCTTGATCTCCTTCGAGGCCCTCGCATGAGAGACGAACGACTCGTGCGATGGCGGCTCGTGCTCGGCGCGTCCGCGAACCAGCTCGACGGGCGCGCGGGCATGTCCGCGGAGGATCTCGCGCAGGATCAATCGCTCGAGTGGCTCTACGAACGCGGCGACGAGCTCGAGACGCGCGACATCGCTCCGCGCGGCACTGGCATGGGAAGCAGCGACAAGCTCACCGTCCCCGACTGGCTCAATCACATCCACAATCTGTTTCCGCGCGAGACCGTCGAGCGCCTCGAGAAGGACGCGGTCGAGAAATACCAAATCCACGAGGTCGTCACGAACCCCGAGGTGCTCAAGCGCATCGAGCCGAACGAGACGCTGCTTCGCGCGGTGCTCCTCACGAAACATTTGATGAATCCCGACGTGCTCGCGATGGCCCGCGAGCTCGTCGGGAAAGTCATTCGCAAGCTGATGGAGAAGCTCGCGCGAAAAGTCCGCTACACGTTCCACGGGACGCGCACGCGCCGCCGCTCGCGCATTCGCATCGCGAAGAACTTCGACGCGCGCGCGACGGTCCGAAAAAATCTCGGGACGTACGATCCGAAGACGAAGCGGCTCACGATCAAAGAGCCGCTGTTTCTCTCGCGCAAACGGACGCAGATGGAGAACTGGCAGTTGATTCTGCTCGTCGACGAGAGCGGAAGCATGCTCGGCTCGGTGATCCACACGGCGGTCACCGCGGCGTGCCTCTGGGGAATCCCCGGCATCAAGACGCACCTTTGCATTTGGGACACGGAGGTCGTCGATCTCACCGAGCGCATCACCGATCCCGTCGAGACGCTCATGAAGGTGCAGCTCGGCGGAGGCAACGACGCGCCCAAGGCGCTCGACTACGCGCGTCAGCTCGTCGAAAATCCGCGGCGCACGATCATCGCGCTCATCTCGGATTTCTACGAAGGGCAGACCGCGAACGCGATGATCGCGCGCGTGAAATCGTTCGTCGACCAAGGGACGATCGTGCTCGGGCTCTGCGCGCTCGACGAGAACGCGTACCCCGCGTACGACAAAGACGTCGCGCGCGGTTTGGCGAACGTCGGCGCGCACGTCGGGGCGATGACGCCGGGTCAGCTCGTGGCTTTCATCGCCGAGAAGCTGCGCGCGTGATCCGACGAAGAAGTTTTACGATCTTTTCGGCCGAGACCGCTTGCCACAGCCTCAGCCAATGATACGGTGCCGGCCTTCGGAGGATGTCATGAGGCGGATCCAGCTTTTCTTCATCGGCGGAGCGTTCGCCATCGGCGGCGCGATCGTGGCGTGCAGCGGCGACAATACGCAAAACGACGGCGGTCCCGGCGACGGCAGCGTCGCCGACGTGAAGCCGGACAAAACCCCGCCTCCAAGTGACGGCGGCACGGACGCTCCGATCGTGACGCCTGCGGGCACCGAGCTCGCGGCGAGCGATCAAGTCCAGATCTTCGGCATCACCACGGACGACGACGTCATCTACGCCGACACGACCGCGGGCGGACTCTACGCGGTCGCGGCCGGCGGCGGCACGCCGACGAAAATCGGAGCGCCGTCGAGCTACGCGGTCGGCGTCTCGGGTCACCTCGTGTTCGTTTGGGCGAACCTCACGTCGAACGAAGTCGGCGCGCTCAGCGTGTGGAAGCACGGCGGAACGCTCACCGCGGTGACGACGAACTCCGCGCCGAACGGCGGCTTCGCGTCGAGCACCGACGGCACCCACATCATGTACACGGCGAACGCGAACACAGCGGGCGCGGTGGGCGACATCGTCGGCGCGAACGCGGACGGTACGGCGCCGAACTCGCTCGTCACCAACATCGACATCGGCAGCAACGACTGCCGTCCGCTCTTCGGTTTCGCGAACAACACGACGGCGGTCACGTCGACGTGCGGCACGACGCCGCCGGACGGCGGCACGCCGAGCGCGACGATCGACACGTACGCGATCGCGGCCGGCGGCGACGCAGGCACGTTGTGGACGCAGACACAAATCGCGACGGGCGCGCTCGACGTATGGTCGACGGACACGGCGGGGGATCAGATCCTCGTCGCGACGCCGAGCGGTCTCAGCACGTACCCGATCGGCGGCGGCACTGCGGTTCCGATCGACAACAAGGACATCGGTCACTACATCGGCGAAGCGGATTGGTCGTTTGGCTACCTGACGAAGAACGCGGGCAAGGTCATTTATTCGACGGCTGCGGGCGAGCTCCTCACGGCGGTCAACGGCGCCTCGCCCAACGCGTCGGACATCCAGGCGACGAACGCGAACTACATCCGCGCGATCGCATCGACCGAGGGGTACATCATGTACACCAAGACGTTCGACTCGCAGTATTTCGGCGGCGATCTTTACCTCACGGCGACCACCGCGAACGCGACGCCCGTCACGCTCAGCAGCGTGACGACGAGCGCGCTCTTCGGCATCACCGCGCTCGACGACTTCAGCGCGGACTCGAGCTACGTGATCTGGATCGAAAACCTCGATACGAACCAAGGCATCGGCGATCTCTACGCGGTGCCCGTCACGGGCGGCACGCCGAAACAATACGGCACCGGCATCTGGCAGAACGCGTCGGCGACCGGCACGAAGATCATCTTCAACGACAACTGCAACGGCTGCTCGGGCTCGGGCGGCACGGGCGACGCGTACGCGGACATCGAAGCGATCGACCTCACGTCGGCCGGCGGACCCACGAAGCTCCAAGCGGGCGCGGACGTTCCCCTCAGCAGCTCGAACTCGCTGTGGATGAACAACGCGAAGGACCACGTCATCTACTCGTACAGCCAGAACGCGCCCAGCACGGGCACGGTGGCGCCGGGCGGAAACGGTCTGTACGCGATCGCGATTCCGTAACGAGAATCTAGACCTGCGTGAGCATCGTCTCGGCGGTGCTCACCTCGAATTTGCCGGGCGCTTCCACGTTCAGCTGCTTCACGACGCCGTCGTCGACGAGCATCGAGAAGCGGCGCATCCGAACGCCCATCGTCGGGATGTCGGTGTCGAGGCCGAGCTTCTTCGTCCATTCGGCGCCGCCATCTCCGATGAAACGGATTTTTCCGATCGCCTTCTGCTCGCGACCCCACGCGGCCATCACGAAGCCGTCGTTCACGGCGACGCACCACACTTCGTCCACCTTCTTCGCCTTGAGCTTGTCGAGGTTCGCGACGTAACCGGGGACGTGCTTTGCGGAGCACGTCGGCGTGAACGCGCCCGGCAAACCGAAGACGACGACGCGCTTTCCTTTCAGCGCGCCCTCCGCGGAGAATTTTTCGGGCGCGACGGGGCACGCCTCACCGAATTGCGTGGACTCAGTCAGCGTCGCGTCGGGGACGCGATCTCCGATCTTGATCATGCGCGAACGATACGATCATTGCGGCGCGCACGTCGAGACGCCGGCGCCTACGATCGCGGACGAATATTGCGCGACGACCACGGATGTCTTCGTCGCGGGATCGTACTTCACCGTCGCTTGGCCGCTCGGCGTCGTGAAGAGCCAAAAGTCGCCGCCCCAAAACGCGAAGGCCCAACCGATGCCGCGATCGACGTTCGCGAGGTAATCCTGCCCGATGATCGCGCCGGTGGTTTTGTCGAGCTCGGCGACGTAGCTCCCGTCGTTGAATCCGAACGCGTAGTAGGCGTAGAGGCGTCCGCCGCCCGTCCCGGTGAGCTCCGCGTACGAGATCATCGGGCTGATCTCCGCGACCGGTGACACGTCGAACGCGTCGAGCGTGTCGATCATCCCGAGCGTGCCGGGTTGGTCCGCGGCGATGAAGAGCTGCTCGTCGGGGCCGTCGCCGATCGTCGCGTAGCCCATGCCGAAGTTTCCGAACGGAGGGAGCTGATCGGGGATGTACTTCGTCGTCGTGCACGCGCCGGTCGACGTGCTCACCGCGAAGATCATCCCGTTGTCGTATTCGACGTACGCGGTGCCTTTGCGATCGACCGCCATCGAGAACGGATGCGAGCCGTTGGCGGGGCACACGAGCTTCGCGATCGTCGTGAACGTCGCGCTCGGCGGGTCGAACCGAAGGAGCGAATCGTCGGTCGACACGACGTAGACGAACGTCTCGGAGGGGCAGTCGAGCGTGTAGGCGTCGGGCTTCGTCGCGTCGAGCGGCGGGAAGGCGTCTTCCTCGATGACGTCCGGTCCCGCTTCGACGTGTTTGTAGACGTCGGGTGCCGCATCGGGATGAGGCCACACGTAGAGCTCCGTGCGCGCGCCGCACGAAGCCATTGCGCCGACCAAGAGAAGACCGGCGAGGGGCCCGCCGAGAAAGAGCGCACAGGGACGCACGGGGCGGCCTCTAAGCAAAAGCCGCTCCACTTGGTGGATCCGCGCGAAATAGCCCCGCCGTGCGTTCTCTAACGCTCTCATTTGCGCGAACCTGTGGTTGAATCGCAGCGTGCGTTCGCGCGCTGGACTCTTCGTGATGCTCGTTGCGTGCGTGCAGGCGAACGACATCAGCGTTCGCACGAGCGCGATCGACGACCGCTCGCCCGAGGACACGGGCGACGACTACGAGTTCCAACATCTGCCGACCGACGCGTACGCGACGCAGAAACCCGGCTTCTACGCCGTGCACGGCGACGGCGATTGGCAATCGGTTTGGCTCTCCGGCGCGAACGTGGGCGATCACCCTCCGCTGCCGAGCGTCGATTTCAAGACGCACATGCTGTTCGTCGCGACGAGCAAGACACCGGAAGCAAAATCGATCGAGGTGCAGAAGATCACGCGCACCGCGGATGGTCTCCACGTGTACGTGCTCGAGACGCTCCCGCTCGCGAATTGTCCCGTCGAGCCGAAGAAGGGGCCCGCGATGGACATCGTGCAGCTCGACAACGTGCCGTTCGACATGCACGTCGTCTACGATCGTGTGCACGCGGACTCGTGCGGGCCGCCGCCGGACGCGATCGTGCAGTGTCGCATCGCGGGATCGGGGACGGTCGGCGCCGACAAGATCACTGCGTCCCCCGGCGAGAACATCGATTGCGACGGCTCGCAGAGCAAACCGCAGGTCGGAAAAATCATCAGCCGAAAATGGGAGCTCAACGCGGCGCCGCCGGGCTCCGCGACGAAGCTCACCGTCGGCAAGGACGCGATCGGCGTGACGTTCCCCGTCGACGCGTGGGGCGTGTACCAAGTCGGGCTCGACGTGCGCGACGCGACGCGCGACGGCGACGGCCTCGGCATCGTCGAAGTGCTCCCGCCGAACGTCGGCGTCGAGCTTTATTGGGCGCGGCCGCCGTCGGACCCCGCGCAGCTGCCGCGCGTCGAGCTCCACGTGATCGAGATGCCGTTCGGAATCGGATCGAGCGGCGATTGCACGGTGAATGCGCAAAAGAGCTTCTGCGAGCTCCACAACGCGGTCACGTTGCAACAAGCCGCGCTGCGACCCGAGCCGAACAAACGCTATCGCGTCGTCGTGAAGTACCTCGACGCGCGCGTCGCGGGAGGACCCACCGCGTGCGTGCGCGCGTTCGCGAAGGGCGAGAAGAGCGGGCACGTCGAAGCGAGCTCGTGCGACGCGGAGGACGCGTCGCGCGCGAAAGGCTCGTCGTGGGACGTCGGCGCGCTCGACGCGCCGCACGCTGCGTTCTACGACTCGCGTTTGCCGAAGCCGCCGGTCGTCGCTGCGCCGAGCGCGGACGCCGGTGCGCCCGCTCCGAGCCTCACCGCGCCCGTCGTGATCCCGCCGCCGGTCACGCCGCGTCCCGCGCACACCGCGACCCCACCACCCGCGCCGACGTCGAGCGCATCCATCGAGCTCTAGCGATTTTTCCGCGTCGGCGCACTCGCGCGCGTGACTAATCCCGCTTCGAGATGACCGCGGCGAGCACGAGACCAATCGGCCCGAGAAACGCGCAGAGCGCGAACCAGAAACAACCGCCGCGACCCTTCGACGTCGCGATCCACGCGCCCAAAACTCCGCAGATCAACCAAATCGGGATCCCCAACCATTCGCGATGATGCACGCCGCGAATGTACACACGATCGCGCGGTGCGCAATGCGGCGATCGCGTACGATGAGACGATGAGGGCGCAGGTGCATCGCGCGTGGATGCTCGTGACGATCGCGGCGTGCGGCGGCGGAAGCGCGACGAACGACGGCGGCGCGCCGAGCGACGCGCAAACCGAAGACGCGATCACGACGAGCGACGCAGGAAACGACGCAGGAAGTGACGCAGTCGCACCGAGCGGTCCGACGATCGGCGGGTGCTCGATGTTTCCGCCGAGCTACCCGTACAACGTCGACGTCTCGAGCGCGCCGCTCGATCCCGGATCCGCGACGTACATCGCGAACCTCAAGGCGCGCGCGGGCGCGATCGTCGCGGAGTATCCGGGCGACGAATACGTGAACGTCGTGCCCGCGTCGCAGCCGGACGTCACCGTGACGTTCGCCGCGAATTCCGACGACTCGTACGGCTTCGACGCGAACGACGCGTTCTTTCACACGTCCGGCGACGCGCAGGTCCCCATTCCGAACGGCGTGCTCTACGAGAACTCGTCGAACCCGAACTCCGATCACCACATGATGATCGTCGAGCAGACGACGTGCACGCTCTACGAGATGTACGCGTGGAATCCCTCGAGCGCGACGAGCGGGTGGGAAGTGCTCGTGCGTTGGAATTTGAACGACGACGATCTCTTGCCGGACGGATGGGGAAGCACGACCGCCGCGGGCACGCCGCTCCTTCCGGGCGTCATTCGTTACGACGAGATCGCGGCGGGCGAGATCGATCACGCGATCGACATCGTGATCCCCGGCGCCGCGATCATGCAGTACGGCTACGTGCGTCCCGCGGCGCGCGCGGGCGGCGCGTGCGGATCGAATTATCCCGCGGATGGTTTTCCGTACGGCGGACGACTCCGACTCAAATCGACGTTCGACGCGTCGAGCTTCACGGGCACGCAAGCGCTCGTCGTGATCCGCGCGCTCGAGAAGTACGGGATGATCAACACCGACGACAGCGGCGAGACGCGCTCGTCGTTCCGTCTCGGCGACGGCAACAAGCTCGATCAACAAGATCTGAATCAGCTCGCGACGCTCACGTGGGACGACTTCGAAGTTCCGCAGATGACGGTCGTCACGAGCCACGCTTGCAATTGAGCTGACGCGCGAAAACCTGCACCCCTGGGTGCAGTCCCTCGAAAATCGCTGCCGCCGCGCTTAATCCGCGGCGTGAACAGGCCGCTCATCACGGTGTAGCTCGCGGATTTTCGCAGTCCGCGCGGAGGGTGAAGCCATGGACGGTCAGTTGCAAACGGGTGCGGTGGTGGATGGCCGGTACGAGTTGCGCCGGATGCTCGGACAGGGCGCCGAGGGGACGGTGTACGAGGCGATTCATCGCTTCACCGGGCAACGGTGCGCGGTGAAGATCGCGGCGCAGCCGATTCCGCGAGCTCAGGATTGGAATCGCGTTCGCGCGCTGCGCGAGGCGCGCGCGCTCGGGCAGCTCAGGCACCCGAACATCGTCGCGATCACCGACGCGGGCGTCACCGAAGGGTTCCCGTTCGTGGTGATGGAGATTCTCGAAGGTCGCTCGCTCGACAGCTTGCTCACGACGCGCGGTCGTCTCGCGGTTTCGGACGCGGTCGGCGCGGCGATGCAAGTGTGCGAGGCGCTCGCCGCGGCGCACGAGGTCGGCGTGCTTCACCGCGACGTCAAGCCAGCGAACGTCATCGTCATCCGCGAAGGCGCGCACGAGCGCATCAAGCTCCTCGACTTCGGCACCGCGAAGCCGACCGATCCCGGCGCGGAGCGCGTGACGGCGGCCGGCGCGCTCGTCGGAACGCCCGCGTACATGGCGCCCGAGCAGCTGATGGCGCAAGAGGTCGACGAGGGCGTCGACATCTACGCGGTGGGCGCGATGCTCTTCGAGTGCCTCACGGGCGTCGTCCCGTACGAAGGCGCTTACCCGCGCGTGCTGATGGCCGCGTGCACGAACGACCCGCCGCCGTCGGCGCGTTTGGTTCGTCCGCAGCTCGACGCGGCGCTCGACGCGGTCATCGATCGCGCGCTCGCGAAGAAGCGCGAGAATCGCTTCGCCACGATGCGCGAGCTCGCCGACGCGCTGCGCGCGGCGTGTCCGAACGTCGACGGTCGCACGCGTCTTCTCGAGGCGCCCACCGCCGAAGCGCGCCGCAAGTTCAACCGCGCGCCGTATCGCACGCCGGTGCGCGTTCGCAACGCGTTCGGCGACATCGACGGGCGCTGCGAAGACGTCTCCGAAGGCGGCATGCTGATCCTCACCGAGCAAGCGCTCAAGCACGACGACGAAGTCTCGGTGCGGTTCGCGCTGCCGATCGAAGGCACCGTGACCGTGTGCAAGGCGCGCGTGCAGTGGGTTCGCGTTCGCACGGACCGCGCGATCACGCAGCAGGCCGCGGGCCTCGAGTTCGTCGACGTGTCGAGCGAGGTTCGCGCCTCGATCGCGCGCTACGTCGCGCTGATGGCCGGCACGCTCACCGGCGAGAACGACGCGCCGACGCTGCGTCACTCCGCGCAAATCGCGGTCGCGAAGTCGACCCTCCCCGCGACGCCCGAAGCCATCGCCTTTTCCACCCGCATCGCGATTCGGTGAGCGTCATGCGCAAACGAACGTTCGCTCTCACGAGCATCGCGATCGCAAGTTGGATGGGCAGCGCGCACGCCGACGGACCCTACTTCCACGCGCGCGCGAGCGCGGGCCACGCGCTCACCGAGCCGCAGTCGACCGAGCTCGGTTGGGGCGGCGCGGGATCGGTCGTGATGGATGTTCCCGTCGCGAAGTTTTTTGGGTTCGAGCTCGGCGGGACGGCGCTCGCGCTCTCGCAAGGCGCTGCGCCGGACAACCCCGCGTTCGCGCAGCGACAAGCGGGCACGGTGTTCGGCGCGACGGGCGGCGTTCGATTCTCGCTCGGCGACGTGTGGCTCGACGGGCTCGGCGGCGTCGCCGCGACCGGGAGCGGCGCGCAGCCGATGGTGCAAGTGGACGCGGGCTTCGACATGCACGTGCGCGGAAATTGGTGGGTCGGCCCGTACGTCGGTTATGTGCAAGTCGCGGATCTCGGCGACACGCTGCGTCCGGGCGACGCGCGCGTGCTCCTCCTCGGCGTCCAGATTTCCTTCGGCCGAAAGAGCGACGCGAAGCCGCCGGTGTTCCTCGCGAAGGCGAAGCCGCAGCCGCCGCAGGTCCAACCGAAACCGCAGCCGCCCTCCGATCGCGATCAAGACGGCATCGCCGACATCGAAGACGCGTGCCCCGACGTGGCCGGCATTCCGACGCCGCAAGAGCCGTCGACGAACGGCTGCCCTCCGACGAGCATCAAGCTCGCGGGCGATCGCATCGAGCTCCCCGATCGAATCTACTTCGACTTCGACTCGCCGAGCGTGAAGGACCGCTCGCTGCCGCTGCTGAAGCAAATCGCGGAGTACCTCCTGGCGCGCGGCGACATCGAGCAGGTCGACATCGAAGGCTACGCGGATCAAATCGGAAGCGCCGACTACAACATGGAGCTCTCGCGTCTTCGCGCGGAGAACGTGAAGGCGTGGCTCCTCCGTTACGGCGTCGCGTCGCGATGCGTCGTGCACTGGTTCGGTGAAGCGAACCCGCGCGTCCACGGGCGCACCATCGAGCAGCTCCGCGAAAACCGTCGCGTCGAGTTCTACGTGCAGCGCAGCGGCGACGCGGCGTTCAAAGCGGCCGAAGCAGAAGAGGAGAAGACCCATGCGCGCAACTGAGACAGCGATCATCGCGTTCGCGCTCGCGCTGGGCGCGTGCGCGGCAGGAAACTCGGTCGTCGGCGGCGAGTGCGCCGAAGGCTACGTCCAACAAGGCGACACGTGCGTCCTCGCGACGAGCGTTCAACCGAGCCAAGACGGCGGCGTTCAGACGAACCAAGACGGCGGCGACGGCTCGACGGCCTCGAACGACGACGGCGGCGCCCGCGATGGAAGCACCGCGAGCGGCGACGGCGCGATCCCGCCGAACGAAACGATCGGCCCGCAGTGCACCGCGCCCGATCTCGAGTGCAACGGACAATGCATCGATCCGTCGAGCGATCCCGACAACTGCGGCTCGTGCGGTCACGTGTGCCCGTCGAACCTCTGCGTCCTCGGCAAGTGCCAAGGGTCCGCGCCGGGACACGTCGTCGTCATCGGTCACGACTACGCGTCCGCGCCGAGCACGTTCTCGTCGCAAGCGCGCGTGCTCTCCAACGCGACGCTCATGCCCGCGTCGAACCCGCTCCGCGTGATGAGCTACGAGCAGTACGCGAGTCAGACCGCCGTGGCCAACGCGGAGGGTCTCGTCGGCTCGGAGGCGAAGCAACTCGGTCGCACGGTGAGCTTCGTCGCGATCGCGTCGTCGACGGACGTCTCGAACAAGATCAACATCGACGACTACGACGTGCTCGTCGTGCACGATCAAATGCGCGCGCCGAGCGGCGCGCTCGCGCAAATCGGAACGGGCTGGGCGAGCGACGGGAACATCGCGTCGTTTCTCCACGCAGGCGGCGTCGTCGTCGTGCTGTCCGGCGGAACGGGAACCGCGGAGATGCCCGCGCTCGCGACGAACGCGAGCCTGCTCTCGGTGACCTCGCAATCGGTCATCACGGGCTCGCTCGACGTGCTGGCGCCCGCGGACGCCGTCGGTGAAGGCGTCGTCAGCCCGTACGCGCCCAAGCCGAGCACGGTGACGTTCGACACCGAATCCAACGGCGGCGACGTCGTGTGGGTCGTCGCGCAGAACAGCGCGCCGGTGGTCGTGCACAAGGTCGTGCCGTGAATGGTCACGGCTGACGCCCCCACGGACGGCGCGGCTCCCACCCCCCGCGCCGTCCGTCGGGCGGCTCTAACTCGCGGCGACTTCGCGCAGCAAGCGCGTCGTCGCGTCGAGCAGACGTTTGTCGCCGGTCTTCTTGAGCAGGTTGTTGATGTGGCGCTTCAGCGTGGCCGGCATGATCTCGCGCTCGGTCGCGAGCTCCTCGCGCGACATGCCTTGCGCGCTGTGCGTGAGGATGAAGATCTCGGTGCGTGAAAGCGCGTAGCGGGTCTTCCACTGCGCCGCGACCTCGTCGATGCGCGACTCGAGCGAGAGCGCTGCGCGTACGAATTTCTCGATCGCGCTCCAATCGCCGGACTTCACGAGGAAGCGCGCGTTCGAGTCGAAGGCACGGTTGATGGTGCTCGCGTCGTGATTCACCGTGAGGACGAGCGCCGGCGCGCTCACGCCCGCCGCGCGCGCCTGCTCGAGCACGTCGAGCCCGCTCCCGTCGGGAAGCGAAACGTCGATGAAGAGCGCCGTCCAGCGCTGCGTCGCCATGAGCCGTTTGGCTTCGCCGACCGATCCGGCGTGGACGCTGTCGCCGAACGCCGCGAGCGAACGCACGAGCGCCTTCCGAAAAGCGTCATGATCTTCGACGACGAGAAAGTGGTGGCGCACCCCCATACGAACGTACGTACCCACACGGCGCGCAGGAATGCAACTTTGGTTGCGCACCCACTCCACATGAGCGACGTTGAAGGAGTGCGCGCGCCACGCGAGTTTCGCCGTGTGTTGATCGTGGAGGACGACGCGCCGCTCCGCGCCGCGATGGTCCGCGCGCTCCGCGCGCCGGCGCGCAAGATCGACGAAGCTTCGACGTGCCTCGCCGCGATCGACGCGATCAAGAGCGGCAGCTTCGATCTCGTGCTCGTCGACATTCGACTGCCGGACGGGTCCGGCGTCGCGATCGCGGAAGAAGCGGTGAAGCAATATCCGCTTCCGCGCATCGTCACGCTGAGCGGTGAGGCGACGGCGCGCGAAGCGTTCAAGCTCGCGCAGCTCGGCGTCGTGCGTTTCCTCGCGAAGCCGTTCACCCTCGACGAGCTCATCGCGATCATCGAGAGCGACCGACTCGAGCAAGAACGACTCGCGCCGATCGTCCGCGCGTGCGTCGGGCAAGCCGATTTGCGCGACGTGCAAGACGACGTGCGCCGCACGATGGTCGCGGAGGCGCTCGCGATCTCGAAGGGAAATCGCAGCGCGGCCGCGAAGCTTCTCCACGTCACGAGACAAGCGATTCAGAAGATCATTCGCTCGAACGAGTAGAGCTCGACGACCGCAACCAAAGTTGCGTTGCGCGGGAGGCGCGCGTCGTGTCGGCTGCGCGGTCGTGACCCTCCTCGACGTCATCGGCCAGAATCACGACATCGGCAACGCATTGGCCGCCGCGCGCATCAGCGCCGACTGGCTCCACAAGCAGACGACCGAGTCGACGACGCTCGACGTCGCCGAGGTGCGCGCGATGAGCAACGATCTGCGCGCGAGCCTCGAACAGATCGCGAACATCCTCGCCGAGAGCCGGCGGGTCGCGCGCGAGCTCGACTCGCGCGTCGCGCTTCACGAGGCGAACGTCACGTCGTGCATCGAGCGGGCGTCGGCGAACATGGGGAACGTCGCGGCGCTCGTGATCGACGTCCCCATCAATCAGCACGTGCTCGTTCGCGGCGGCGAGGGCAACCTCGAACGCGTGCTCGGCGCGCTCTTCACGAAGGAGTCGATGGTGCGCGCGAAGGACGCGCCCGCGGGCCACGTGACGATCGACGTGACGAGCGTCGCGCATGGCGAGATCGACGCTCCGCTTCTCCTGGTCGTCGCGGCGAGCGGAGGATCGCTCGTGCACGGAGATGGAAGCGCGAGCCTCGTGCTCGCGAAAGGCGGCTCGAAGTAAACCCGCTCAGCGACAGTGACCGGGGATCCAGCGGCCGTAGTAATCGCGGTGCGCCGGTACCCAGCCGTACGCGCAACGTCGCTCTTCGACGACGCATCCAGCGACGAGCGCAGTGAGCATCGCGCCAAGAATCACAGCAGCCACCATGCGAAACCGATTCATTGAAACCTCCTCATCTGCAGACGGAGGATACACGGCAATGATTCAAGCTGATCGGTTGCGCTTCGGTGGGGCATTTTAGCTGCGCTAAGCTTCGCTCGTGCGCCTCGGTTCGCTTTTTCGCGCGATCGTCATCGGGCTCTCGCCGGCGTGCGAGAGCAACGCCATCGGGCCCGCGGACGCAGCGCCGGACGCGACGAACGACGTCACGACGACCGACGCGACCGACGCAAGCGCGGACGTCGCGATCGACTCCTACGTCGATTGGTGCGAAGCAGGACCGCCGTGGCTCGTGGGCGGCGACGGCTGCAACACGTACGAATACGTTCCGTGCGGTCTGCCACCCGGAGACGTCGTCGACGATGCGGGCGTGATCGGTCGCTGCGATCAAATCTGTTTCGGCGCGCCGGACGACCAGTGCGCGGAGGCGCCGGCGGAGTGGTACGCGAGCCTCATCGACGCAGGCGATCTCGACGCGGACGCGCTCACGGAAGGCGGCGTGCTCGTCCTTTGCGCGTGCGTCGGATCGTCGGGACGGCGGTTTCGGGGATTTCGCGATCGACCCGCGCGTGGCGCGACGCGAGTGGGCGCCTACCTGGCGCGCGCTGCGCGCCTCGAAGCGGCCTCCGTTCACGCGTTCGCGCGGCTCGCCGAAGAAACCCGCGCGCTCGGGGCGCCGCGCGCGCTCGTCGATCGCATCGCGCGCGCCGCGCGCGACGAAGCGCGACACGCGGTGCTCGTCGCGCGCGCGGCGCGCTCGTTCGGCGGGCGCGTCGCGCGCGTGGGTCCTCCCGCAAAAACGCGCGCGCGCAGCGTCGCGGACATCGCGCGAGAGAACGCGCGTGAAGGTTGCGTGCGCGAGACGTTCGGCGCGCTCGTCGCGACGTGGCAAGCGCGGCACGCGCGCGCGGATCTTCGCGGCGTGATGACCGTGATCGCGCGCGACGAGACGCGACACGCGGAGCTCGCGTTCGAAGTGGCGTCGCTGCTCGACGCGAACCTCGATCCACGAGCGCGTGAAAGCACGCGGCGCGCGATGCTCCGCGCGCGCCGCGATCTCGCTCGCGAAATCGCGCAGCGCGCGCCTCGCGAAATCCGCGAGACGCTCGGACTGCCTTCACCGGACGTCGCGCGCGCCATGCTCGCGCGGCTCGACGCCGCGCTCTTTCGCGCTCAGCGCCACACGCACGTCGTCCACTCGACCGGCGGCGGCTCTCCGTAAGGGTGCGGGTAGTGCGATATCGTCTGCGCACGGTGGATCGTGCAATCGAGCCGCGGGCGCGGAGGAATCATGTCGATCACGACGAGCCCCACGACGACGATCGCGAACAGCGCTTCGAAAAAAATCCCGACACGCTGCAACCGCCATTGCGCGTCGCGCGCCACCGAGCCCACCGAGGAGAACGCCGGTCTCGTTTCGGAAGCTCCGCGTCGCTCGGTCGTCGTCATGAGCGTTCGACGAACGCGCGCGCGAATCCTTGGCCCCACTCGTGACATGATGGACGCATGGATGTCGAAGCGGATTTGTTGATGGAGCTCCGCGCGCTCGCGGGGATCCGCGGCAAGGACTCGACGTTCACCATGAAGCACGAGGGCGTCACGTTCGAGGTCGAGTATTCCGGCGGGAGCTCGTCGAGCCTCACGCTGCGCGCGCGGTACGACGCCGTCGCGCGCGCGATCGAGTCGACGAGCGGACGCGAAGCGCACTACCGCGCGAGCGCGAAGGGCGCCGCGTCGATCGCCGGCATTCGTCCGATGAAGATCAAGCTGCGCGACGAGGACGCCGACGATCGCAGCGCGAAGATGGACGGAATCAACGTCGAGCACCAGACGGGCGACGAAGCGTTCGACGCGGCGGTCTACATCGAGTCGCCCACGACGGATCCCGCGCTCCTCTGTCAGGTGCTCTCGGCGGACGTTCGCGCGGCGGCGCGCGCGCTGCTCTCGCTCGCGTTCGATTCGGTCGTGATCGACGACGACGGCGGGCACGTCACCGCGCACCTCTCGGCGTTTCTCAAGCTCCGCGACGTGCCCGATCGCGCGGAGCGCGTCGCGTCCGCGTTCGCGAAGCTCTGCAGCGGGCTCCCGAAGGTCGCGCACTCGGGCGGCGCGCACCCCGCGCGCAGCGCGCTTCCCACCGTGCTCGCCGTGACGGGCGCGCTCGGTCTCTTCGTGTTCGGTCCGATCGGATACCTCGGAATCGCGTCGGGCTTCGGATGCACCGAGTCGTCCAGCGACGGAGAAGGCGTGAGCGTCAAAGACGAGTGCGGCGGCGTCGGCTTTCCCGCGCTCGGCGTGGCGATCCTCGTCGGCGCGGTCGTCGCGTGGATCGCGGGCGCGATCGCGACGCCGCGGCTCGCCGGTCACTCCGACTCGAAGAAGCGCATTCGCGTCGTGATGGCGGCGTGCGCGACGTGGTGCATGCTCGCCGCGCTGCTGCTCGTCGCGTTCACGGGCTTCGCGTCGCTCCGCAAGTGACGACGCCGAGCTCGATCATGCGCGGCAAGCGCTCGACCTCGAAGCGCTTCGCTTCGCGCGTCACGATCGCTTCGAGCTCGTTCTTGTCGGAGACGCGCCGATCGCCGACGACGAGGTGATCGAGATCCGCGACGAACGATCGAAGCCACGCCGCGCGCGCCGCGTCGTCGCGCTCGAGCGCGCAGTGGAGCCCGGCGGCTTCGACCATCGTCAGCGGAACGCCGTTCCCGAGCACCTCCGACGCGAGCACGATGGGCACGTCGGGGACGAATCCGCGCTGGAGGACCCAGCGGTTGTACGCGCACGGCACGGCGAGCCCGTCGCGCGCTTCGCCGCGCGTCGTCGCGCGCTGCATCGGCGCGACGCGCTCGCCGAGGAGCAAGTGGAGCACGGCGTCGCGCACGCGCGCGCGATCGAACGCGCTCAAGCGCGGCGCGAGATCGTCGACGCTCGCCGCACCGCGCTCGAGAAGCGGGAGCAGCGCGTCGAAGACCGGACCATTGAATCGCATCGTGTGATTCGGCAGGAGCGCTTCGCGCGCGATCGCGCCGTCCGCGCCGAACGGCGTCGCGTCGAGGTACTCGCGGATCGCGTTCTCGTCGCGCGACGCACGGCCCTTCACGAAGACGTCGTTTCGAAAATACGTGTTGAGCGCGAAGTCCTTGAGCCCTTCGAACGCGACGCGATCGCCGATCGTCGCGAACACGCCGTGCATCGACTCGGGGATCGCGAGATCGCGGTAGTTCAAATGCAACGGGAGCTGCCCGACGAAGTAGAGATCGCGCGCGGCCATTTCGCGCGCGAGCTGCGCGAAGTAGAGCGGCGCCCAGTGCGCGTGCAGATATTCGTGCGCGACGTACGCGAGGCTCATGCGCCCGACGGTCGCGAGCATTTTTCCAGCGGCGGGATTTTCCTCGAAATAGAACGCGCCGGCTTTTTCGAGAGCGCGCGCGAGCTCCACGCCGGCGCGCGCGCGCTCCACGCTGTCGCCACGCGCGTTGCCTCCCGCGTGAATCAGTTGGCGCAGCGGTTCGACCGCCGCCCACCCCGGCATCGCGTTGTAGCTGACGCACGCGAGCCCGCCGTCCTTCAACTGGCGCGACATGCGCTCGATCACGATCGCGCGCTTCTGCGGGCTCACCCAACTCAGCACGCCGTGCGCGGTGACGTAATCGAACGACGGCAGATCCCCGTCGCGGAGCTCTTCGAAATCGCGCTCGACGAGCTCGACGTTGGGCACGTCGCCTCCGCGCGCGAGCGTGCGCCCCGTCTCGACGTGCGCGGGATTGAGATCGACGCCGACGAACCGCGCGCGCGGAAACGACGCGGCGAGCGCGACGAGCGTGTCGCCCTGCGCGCAACCGAGCTCGCAGAAGTCGAAGTCCGTCGCGCTCGGCGTTCGAAATCCGTTCAGCGCCGCGCACGCGCGAATGCGCATCGGGCTCAGATTTTTTTCGAAGCCGCGCACGTAGGGAACATCGGTGACGTAGTCTTCGATCGGCATCACGAGCCGCATACCATGCTTGAGCGCGGTTGGATCTTTCCAGCGTGCGCGTTCGCGGCATGGATACTTCGTCCACCACGCGCGATGTCCCGGCGCGTCGCGCGCGAAAAAAAACGAAACATTCCGGACGCGTCGTGTTGGCGCGCTCCGTGCGTAAGCGTTCGGTCGTGAGGACCGTACAAATCGCCGCGCTCGTCGCGCTCGCTACAGGCTG
>Ga0335078_10006582_pt1 | contig 17183 bp, 15 predicted proteins | sample Lox_Sample_32_FD_206711 | JGI IMG/M metagenome (GOLD analysis project Ga0335078, IMG submission 206711) | Soil microbial communities from Loxahatchee National Wildlife Refuge, Florida, United States - Lox_Sample_3.2 | ecosystem: Environmental > Terrestrial > Soil > Wetlands | place: USA... | reverse complement strand
AGGACGCCCTCACGTTCGTGACGGGCGCGAAGAAGGCCCGCGCGGTGTCGATCCTGATCCGCGGCGGGACCGAGCACGTCATCGACGAGATCGAGCGGTCGCTGGACGACGCGCTCAACGTGGTGGCCGTCGCGGTCGAGGACGGCCGGTACGTCTTCGGCGGCGGCGCGACGGCGGTGGAGCTCGCGATGCGGCTTCGGGACGAGGCGGCGAAGGTCGGCGGGCGTGAGCAGATCGCGTTCGAGAGCTTCGCGGAGGCGCTGGAGACCGTCCCGCGGACGCTTGCGGAGAACGCCGGGCTCGATCCGATCGACATCCTGATCGAGCTGCGGAAGGCGCACAAGGCCGGCCAGAAGACCGCTGGCGTGAACGTCTACACCGGCAAGGTCGACAGCATGCAGACGCTCAACGTCATCGAGCCGATCCGCGTCGGACGGCAGGCGATCGAGAGCGCGACGGACGCGGCCGTCATGATCCTCCGGATCGATGACGTCATCGCGTCGAAGTCGTCCCCGCCCCCGTCGGGCGGCCCCGGTGGCGGGCCCGGCGGCGGGATGGGCGGCATGGGCGGAATGGGCGGCGGCGACTTCGGCGACGACTAGGCGCCCCCGCGCGACCGACCGAACCGTTTCCTCGCTTCCCGCGGGACACGCCCGCGGGAAGCGGCTCGATTTTCGAGGCTACTGCGACCGAGGCGGGCGTCCCGCACGTCGTTGGAGGAACTGCCCGACCTGCTGCACCGCCCGGGCCCGGTGGGAGATCGCGTTCTTCGCGGCGGGCGGCGCTTGGGCGAACGTCCGATCCCACCCGTCCGGCACGAAGATCGGATCGTAGCCGAATCCCCCGGACCCGGCGGCCTTCCGGGCGATGCGCCCGTGCACCTCGCCCGAGAACGTCCAGGTCGAGCGGCCGCGGCGCAGCCCGGCGACCGTCTGGAAGTAGGCGGCCCGACTCCGGCGCCGCAACAGTTCCAGCATCGGCCCGAACCCCCAGACCTCGAGAAAGTGGGCGGAGTAGACGCCCGGGAACCCCGCGAGCGACGGGACGAACAGTCCCGAGTCTTCGACCAGCACGTACCCGGGCAGGTCCGCGACGGCGTCGAGCTTGGCCGTCACGACCTCCGCGAGCGTCGGGGCCTGCGGTTCGGGCAGGAGGCGTCGCTTCCAGCGGGTTCGGACCCCGAACGGCTCCAGGACGGCCCGGACCTCCCGGAACTTCCCGGGGTTGGTGCTCACAAAGGTGACGTCGGCCACCGCCGCGGTCACCAGGGGTAGGCGTCGTAGGCGATGATCTCGTCGGGGCTCTTCCGCCCGTCCTCGGCGGCCGCCTTCGCGGAGCCGTTCCCTTCGGCGGGGAACCCGATCGGGATGATCGCGATCGGATGGATCCCCTCGGGGACCCGGAGGACCGACCGCACCTTCTCCTCGTTGAACTCGATCAGCCAGTTCGTCCCCAGGCCGGAGGCCGTCGCCGCCAGCTGCAGGTGGTCGACCGCCACGGCGACGTCCAGCGGGTAGGCGGAGATGTAGCCGCCGATGGTGATCGGGATGTCCTCTTCGACCGCGAAGGCTACGATCGCCGCGGGAGCCTCGGCGATCAGCTTCCCCCGGGGCGACGCCTGGGCGAGCAGCCGCTTCCGCTCATCGTCTTGGACGACCACGAACCGCCACGGCTGGAGGTTGCGATGGCTGTGCGCCAGTCGCGCGGCGGAGAGGACCGTCTTCAGCGTCTCGGGGGACAGCGGTCTCGACTGGAAGGCCACGCAGGGGCGGTAGCCGCGAATGGCTTCGAGAACGTCCATCAAGCCGACCCGGAAGCGAACGCGCGGAGGGAGCCCGAACGGGCTTATCCCTCGACCCCGAAGAGAGTCATCTGGGGGTACGACGCACCTCCCCACCTAAAAGCGTTTGTGCGCGACCGACCGATGAGCTCGGACGGTCCTCGCCGGGACCCCGAGTTCGCGGCCGGGACGGAGCGACGGCTCACGCCGTGGGCGCCGCCTCGCGCTCGGCCCACGCGCGGAGCTGTCGCTCGAGGACCTCGAGCGGGAGCGCGCCCGAACCCAACGCCCGGTCGTGGAACGCGCGCACGTCGAACCGGCTGCCGAGCGACCGCTCCGCGCTCGCGCGAAGCTCCCGGAACTTGAGCTGGCCTAGCTTGTACGCGAGGGCCTGGCCGGGCCAGACGATGTACCGGTCGACCTCGACCGCGATGTCGAGGTCGCTCTTCCCGGTGTTCTCGCGGAAGAACTCGATCGCCCGCTCCCGGCTCCATCCGAGGGCGTGCATCCCCGTGTCGACGACGAGCCGGATCGACCGCCACATGTCGAACGTCAGCTGCCCGAACTTCGAGTACGGGTCCGTCAGAAGGCCCAGCTCTTCGCCGAGGCTCTCCGCGTAGAGCCCCCAGCCTTCGACGAACGCGCTGTAGCCCGTGAACCTGCGGAACTGCGTGTCGGTCTCGATCTCCTGGGCGAGGCTGAGCTGCAGGTGGTGGCCGGGGACCGCCTCGTGGAGCGCGAGCGCTTCCATCTCCCATCGAGGACGCTTGCCGATGTCGAAGGTGTTGGCGTAGAAGTACCCCGGCCGCCCGACGGCCGGTGAGCCGGGGTTGTAGTAGGCCGACGGCGACGATTTCGCCCGGAACTCCGGTACCGGGAGCACGCCGTACGGCAAGCGGGGGAGGCGGCCGAACAGTCGCGGAAGGGCCGGGTCGATCCGCTTGCAGACGGCCCGGTAGCCGTCGATCAGTTCCTCGGCCCGCCCGAAGTAGAATCGCGCCTCGGTCCGGAGCATCTGGTTGAACTCGCGCAGCGAGCCGACGAACCCGGTCGAACGGGCGATCGACTCCATCTGGCCCCGGATCCGTTCGACCTCCGCGAGCCCCACGGCGTGGATCTGCTCGGGAGTGAGCGCGGTCGTCGTCTGCCACCGCACGTGGTGGGCGTACGCGGCCGGCCCGTCCGGGAGGGCGGACGCTGCGATCGTCTCGCGGCATGCGGGGAGGTACTCCTGCTCCACGAACCCGCGCAGTCGCTCGAACGCCGGAGCGACCTGGGCCAGGTACAGCTCACGACCCCGGGCGATCGACTCCGCCCGGGATCCCGGCTCGATGCGGTCCGACACCTCGAGCAGGGGCCGGAGCAGCGGGCTCTCGGCGGGGTCGGTCGGGAGGAGGCCGCGCAGCTGGTCCGGGAGCCCCCGGACCGCGATGCGCGGGGGCGTGAACCCCCGCGCCGCGCCCGCGCGGAGGAGCGTGATCTGCTGGTCCACGGCTCGCGGCAACGACGCCAGTCGAGCGAGCAGGTCCGCGACATCCTCCGACCGCTCCTTGGGCTGGAGGTCGAGGATCTCCGTCGCCACGATGTGGATCCCCTCCATCTGGTTGAGGGGCATCCAGAGGTTGTGGGGGACGACCGAACGGAACGGCGACGGATCGTCCCCGAACCGGAGGCCCTGTTCGGCCGCCTCGAGCGTTTCCCGGTAGAGCTCGTAGTCGAGCCGCCGGGACTCGGAGAGCGCCTGGGGAGCGACGGCGCGCAGCCGCTCGAGGCTTTCGGCGAGCAGCCTCCGCCGGCGCTCGATCCCCTCGGGTGAATCGTCCGTCCATCGGTCGTTCAGCCCCGACACCCCGTACTGGGTGCCGACCTCCGGGAACTCGTGGAGCCAGCGGGCCCAGTTCTCGGATAGAAATCGACCCAGCTCGTCCGACCCGGCACCCGCGCTTGACGCCACCACCATCACCGCTCCCGAGGGACGACCCCGGGACCCCGGGCAGGATATGACGCCCCGGGGAGGGGGCGAACTCCGGGTCGGGGCCTTCGCGAGCGGCCGCAGATCTAGTGGAGGACCGGGTACGCCAGATGGAGGGTCGGGGGCGCCCGCCAGGCCGGTCCGGCGACCCCGGGGGCGGGCGAAGCGCATCGGACCCGGTGCTCGTTGATCCCCGCGATGACGGCGGCGCTGCGGTCGGTCCACGCCAGGTCGATCTCGTGACCGCAGTCCAGCCGGACACGCCATTCGGGTGGGGCCGCGCTGGGGGGCGCTCGGGCCGATCCGCTCATTCTTCTTCCTCCACGTACTCCAAGTTCGAAGGGGCGTGACGCGCCCGGCGCGTCACTCCTGCGACCGCGAGGGAAACGACGATCCCCGCCGCCCCGGCGGCGGCGAGGTCGGGGAGAGGGACCGAGCCCGCCCCGGGGAGTCCCCCGCCGGAGCCGATCGGCTGCGCCGGTACGACCGTTACCGGGGTCGCGAACGCGATCTCCTTGTCCTGGAAGGCCGACGAGTTGGCCGTCAGGGAGATGGTGACGGAGCCCGCGATCGATCCGATCGCCGCTCCCACGAGCGCGACCGCCTTCGGCAGCCCGCCGGAGGTCGTACCGTTCGCGTTCGCCGGGGCGCGCAGGAACGCGTCGACATGCCCTGTGGCGTTGTTCGAACTAACGACCTCGAGCCCGCTCGTCCGATCGATCGTGAGGTGTTCGGTCGCCGGGTTCGCGGCCGTGACGGAGAGGTTCAGCCGGAGCTGCGGGTAGAGGAGCTGCCACGGCCAGCTCGACACCGTGGTGACCACCGAGACGACGTCGCTCGGAGAGGCGGTCGGACCGCTCGGCTGGCGGAGGGAGAACGAGACGCTCGCGTTCATCGTGCCCACGGTCAGGCCGAGGAGACCGACGACAGGGACCCGGGCCGAGTAGTCGACCGAGTACGCCGCTGCCGTCGTCTGGTTGACCGCCGTCCACGTCGCGGCGGACAGCTTCGCGGTCTCGTTCGCGACGCCCAGGGCGTTCGCGGCCGAGATCGTGGCCCCCTCCATCCACAGACCGGCGACGATCGATCCCATCGAGGAGACCGTAGCGCTCGGAGCCGTCGCGTTGAACGTGCACTGGACCGCCGTGTTGTTCCAACCCGTGGGCGTGTAGATCGTTCCGCCCTGGGGGACCGGCGCCGCCGAGGCGGCCGGGACGACCCCGACCGAGAGCAGGAGGCCCAGGACGGCCAGGGCGAGCCATCCCGCGGATGGGAACGACCCCGGAGCCCGCGAGGTCCCGCGCGACCGGGCCGTCATCGGGCTCAGAACACTTGTGCGGGTCTACCCTGTTTTTGGTCCAAGGTCGAAATTCGTTGGTCCAAAGGCGGTGGCTCAGGGCCGGAACAGCTCCGACCACGTGTCGATCAACCGCTCGAGCCATTCGTCGGCGAACCCTTCGCGATACGCCACGAACAGGCGCATCACCCGCTCTGGGTCCGCGGCCTCGAACGTTCGGAGCCGGCCCCGTCGACCCGTAGAGACGAGGCCCGTTTCGATCAGCCGCCGCAGGTGGATCGAGAGTCGGCCGAGGCTCAAGCCGGTGCGCTCGGTCAGCTCGGGCACGGTCTGAACGCCGTGCTCGAGGAGCGCCGCGGCCAGCCGGCGCGCCGCTGGCGAGCGCATCAGTCCGAGCAGGCGGCGGTCGGCGAGGGGCACCTCGGCGAGGAAGTAGTGGTCCTGGTGACCGCTCCGCTCGCGGTGGAGCAGGCCCGAGTCCGTCAGCCGGTCGAGGTGATAGACGGTCTCCCCCCAGCCGGTGCCCGCGGCCCGCTGCGCCTCTCGGCCTCCGATCCCGGGCACCCGGCGGACGGCGTCGTACAGCCGGCGACGGGTCTCCAGGGCGAGCGGGTCCTCCCCCATCGGTCAGCGAGCGCGCGGCCACACCGTGGAGAGGAGGAGGAGCAGGACCACGGCGAGAAGGAGGAGTTCGACCGGCCACGCTACCTGGGTCCAGGACGGGGGGTGGTCCGGCAGCAGCCCCCACGCCCATACCGCGCCCACCACCGCGAGGAATCCGTTCGCGGCGGCCACCAGGACGAACCGGAAGTCCCGGGAACGACCCCACGCCGCACCGGGGACGGCGGCGTTGACGGACGAGAGACCCGCGATCACCACCGCCGCGAACAGCTCGGGGAGGACGGTCGACATGCCGGTCGATGCGGGTCGACCGTGGCTTAAGGAAGTGTCCCGCACGCGCACCGGACCGCGCGGATCCCCGATCTCGGGCCGGCCGGCGACCTTCGCGGCTTAGCGGGGCCTGCCCCCGAAGCACGGAGCCGGCGACTTCCCCGTGGAGCGGCATGAATGAATACCGGATTCGACGCTCACGGGAAGAATGGTCGCCGCAGCGCCACCCGCCCCTGGGGCGTCCCCCGGCGCGGCGAAGACCGCCTCGGCGGATCCTCCCGCGTCGGAGAGCTCGAAGGCGTCGGTCCGTCTGAGAGTGCTCCTCCCGCTCGCCGGGCTTCTCACCGCGCTCGGGGGGATCTCCCTGCTGGAGATCGGCCCCGGCTACCGCGGGCCCGGCATTGAGGTGGTGTCGGTACCGGCGGGGGTCCTGGTCGCCCTGGGCATCGCGCTGGCCGTCGACGCGATCTGGCGCCCCCGTCGCCGGGGCGGGGGACGCCGGGCGTGGACCCCCCGTGCCGCCCCGGCGATCGTCGTGCTGGCGGGCGTGGTCTTTGTGGCGGCCCTGCTGCTTTCGATAGGCTCACTGCCGGGGCTCTACCTTCGTGACCACGGGAGCGTCGCGGTGCCTCTGACCGGGTGCGCGGGGGGAAAGGCCTACGCGCCGTCCGGCATCCCCGACGCGTTCCCGCCCGGCGCGCGGGTCGACATCGGCTGGGCGACCGAGAATGGTCGGTACGCGGAGTTCGAGCTCCAGCAGGAATCCGTCAACTCCCTATCGGCCGAACCGATGACCCTCGAACGGGGGACGTCGGGGAACTTGCATTTCACGGGCGCGGGAGGACCCGTCGCGATCCTGGCGATCTCGAACGGGACCCCGTACGCGTGCGCCGCACCCGCCGAGATGCTCGTGAGCTGGGCGTACGCGACGGCCGCCTGAACCGCCGCACCGTCGGCTAGCGGCGACCGCGCGGGGGAGCCGCTTCGTCGCCGTTGGCCCGCCGGAGCGACAGGAGCTCGACGATCTCCCACGGCCCCCCGCCGGCCTCCCGACGCTCGGCCCGCCACTCGAACGAACGGGGCCGGATCTGGGAGAAGATCCACCGTTCGCCGCACCCCGGGCCCCGGTTCCGCTCGTTGAGCACGATCTCGGAGCCGACGGGTCGACCGATGAACGTTCGCACCTCGTTCTGGATCGGGGAGATCCAGGTGCTCCGCCAGGCCCGCAGCTTCGAGTCGTACATGCGTAGGGTCGTACCGACCGGCATGAAGTGGCCCGACTCGGGGTCGTGCTGGCCCCAGACGTCCTGGATCGCCCGCCCCCCGAGGACCCAGTTGAAGTGGACCTCGCCGACCCACTCCTCGACCCCCGTGTTCGATAGGGGGAACCACTGCCGGACGATCTTCCACGCTCCGACGAACTGGCCGAAGAGCATCAACTGACCCTTCAGGGCGGGGTCGGGCCCGGACGCGGGCAAACCGCGAATCGCCCAGTCCGAGTTCGTCGTCAGCATAGCCCGAGGGCGTGGCGAGTTCGGAGGCGACGACCGCCCTTATCCCTTCCGAAACCGCGCAGTTATCCGTCGCGAACGGTCCGAGCGGGTTGAACCCCGGCGGCCAGCTCTCGGCCCGCGATCGAAGGGCCGGACGTCGGCGCGGTCCGGGTCGTCGAATCGGGCGATGCCGGCCGCGCCGGAGCCGGTCGAGTCCGCCGTTCGGAGCCGACTTCGGTGCGGTCCCAACCTCCGTCCGGTTCGCGTGGACCGAACGGTTAAATACGGCTGACAGGGCTCGGGGAGACCTGCTGACAAGCGTCCGACAAACGGACGTCCGTCGGCGACGGATCGGGACCCAAGAGGGGCCGCTCGATGTACCTGAAGCGTGTCAAACTCCGCAACTTCAAGTCGTTCTCGGGCGCCACCGAGATCCCGTTCCAGCCCGGATTCACCGGCGTGGCCGGTCCCAACGGGATGGGCAAGTCGAACATCTCCGACGCGATCCTGTTCGTCCTAGGCCCGACGAGCTCGAAGGCACTGCGCGCCGAGCGGCTCACCCACCTGTTCTTCAACGGAGGGTCGTCGAAGAAGGCCGCGACCGAGTGCGAGGTTTCGCTGGTCTTCGACAACGCCGACCACCTGCTCCCCGTCGACGCGGGCGAGGTCGAGGTCACGCGGTATGTGAAGCTCGCCCCGGGGAACGCCGACGGCTACTACTCCTACTTCTACGTCAACGGCCGGCGATCGACCCAGACCGAGATCGACGCGTTGCTCTCCCACGCGCGACTGTCGGGCGATGGCTACAACCTCGTCCAGCAGGGCGACGTGAACAAGGTCGTCACGATGGGGCCGATCCCCCGCCGGGGGCTGGTCGAGCGGCTCGCCGGGATCAGCCAGTACGACGAGGAGCTCGAGCGGGCCGGCGCCAAGCGCACCGATCTCGAGCAGAACCTCGACCGGATCCAGACGCTCCTCGCCGAGATCAAGGGGCGGCTCTCCGCCCTCGAGGGCCAGCGCCTCCAGGCGATCCAGTACAAGCAGCTGCTCGACGACAAGCGTCGAACGGAGGCCCGTCTCGCCCGCGCCGGTCACCGGCTCGCCGAGCAGGAGGTCGACAGCTGCCGCAAGCAGGTCGAGACCGTCCGCTCGGAGATCGCCCGGCTGGAGGCGGAGCGGACGAAGCTCGCCGCGCATCAGGAGGAGCTGAAGGGGACCGTCGATGCTCTCGAGCGGGAGATCGCCGAGGCGGGCGGGACCGCCGCGGTGAAGTTCAAGCAAGAGCTCGACGAGAAGAAGCTCGCCCATGCTCGCGCCGAGCAGAACCTGGCGAACCTGACCGAGGCGATCGGCGCCCTCTCCGCTCAGGTGGACGAGGTCGCGAAGACGCTCCAGGCCGACGAGAAGCAGAAGGGGCAGCTCTCGGCCCGCGCGACGTCGCTCGCCGACGAGCTCGCGGCCCTCGAGAAGAAAGCGGCCGCGCAGTCGGAGGAGATGCAGTCGGCGACCTCGACCCCGGGGAAGTCCGGGGAGAAGCTCGCCGCGGCGCGAAAGCAGCAGCTCGAGCTGACCCGCCTCCAGGAAACTAAGCAACGCGCCTGGGAAGCCGGAGTCCGGGCCCGCGAGGTCGCCGCAGCGACGCTCCAAGCGGCCGAGCGGACCAAGGCCCAGGCCGAGGAGGACCTCCGCGAGCGGGAGGTCGAGGTCAAGGACCTCGAGCTCCGGGCGAAGGGAGGTCCCGCCGGCAAGGGGAACGGTACCCCGACGGGGGAGCTGCAGAAGGAGCTGTTCCAGCTCAAGTCGAAGGAGCAGAGCCTCACGACCGAGACCGACCGGATCGGGCAGGAGGTCCTGGAGCTCAACCGCCGTTATCTCGCCCTCGACGCACGGCTGAAGGCGCGGACCGAGTCCGGCAGCCGGCCGAACGCCCTGGCGGCGGTCGACTTCATCCTCTCGCAGCGAAACCTCGGGAAGGTACCCGGCATCCGCGGGACCGTCGAGGAGCTCGCCGACTTCGACCCGAAGGTGCGGACCGCCCTCCAGGTCGCCGGCGGGAACCGGCTGCAGGCGGTCGTCGTCGACTCCGACCAGGTCGCGGAGACCTGCATCCGCCTCCTGCGCGACGAGAAGCGAGGCCGCGCAACGTTCCTTCCGCTCAACAAGATGCTTCCCGGCCGACCCCACGGCAAAGCGATGGTCGTGGCCAAGGCCGGCGGGGCCGTCGGGTTCGCCCTCGACCTCGTCCACTTCGACGAGGCGTTGCGCCCTGCGTTCTGGTACGTCTTCGGCGAGACGATCGTCATGGACGACCTCGCCCACGCGCGGGCCCAGATGGGCGGGGTCCGCCTCGTTACCCTCGGCGGCGACCTGATCGAGGCGACGGGGGCGATCTCCGGTGGCTACCTCGACCCGAGCAGCCAGGGACGGGGCGGCGACAGCGCGGTCGAGCTGAAGCGGCTCGCCGACGAGCTCCGCTCGAAGAGCGCGGCGGAGACCGCCGGACGGCAGGAGCTGGGGAAGGTCGCGGACCGGATCCGGGTCCTCGCGGAGGAGCTCGCCAGCCGCTCGATCAAGGACCAGGCGCACCAATCGACCCTCGAGCTGCTGGAGAAGGACCTCAAGGCGGCCCGCGAGCGGCTCACCGCCGCCCGCGACCGGATCGCCCGCTCCGAGAAGGAGCGCGCCCGGGCGGACGGGCAGCTGGCGGACGCCAGCCGGTCGGTCGAGGCCCTCGGCGCGGAGCTCGCGGAGCTGAAGACCAAGATCCAGACGGCGCAAGACGGCTACCTCGCGCAGCTTCCGAACGCCCTCTCGGGCCGCCTCAAGATCCTCCAGGAGCAGGCCGGCAAGACGCAGGAGGAGCGGCTCAAGGCGAACGGCGAGCTCGAGTCCGTGCGCGCCTCCCTGGCGGCCCTCTCCACCCAGATTGACGAACGCCGGCAGGCGCTCGAGAAGGACCGGACCGATCTCGCGGCGAAGAAGAAGGAGGCGGCCCAGATCTCGAAGACCGTCCGCGAGGCGGCCGAGGCGCTCCAGGCGCTCAAGTCGGTCGAGGCCCGGCAGGACGAAGCGGTCCGCGCCCAGGCCGAGAAGAAGCGGGCGCTGGACGCCCAGTACGTCTCCCTCAGCTCGCAGATCGCGAAGGTGCAGGGCAGCCTCGAGACCCGGAACGGGATGCTCACGAGCGAGGAGACGCGGCTCGCCCAGGCCGAGGCGCGCCTCCGAGAGCTCGACCTCGCGCTCCAGCAGTTCCCCGAGCCCGAGCCGAACGAGAAGCCGATGCCCGTGGACGAGCTCAAGCGCCGGATCGCCGCGCTCGAGCAGCAGCTCGCGGCGATGGGGGACGTCAATCAGCGCGCCGTCGAGGAGTACGATGCCGAGAAGGGCCGGATGGACGAGTTCTCCACCGAGGTCCAGCGGCTCGGCGCCGAGAAGGAGCAGCTCGTCACGCTCGTCGGCGAGATCGAGAAGAAGAAGCGCGAGAAGGTCGGCGAGGTCGTCACCCAGGTGAACACGCACTACCGGGAGATCTACGGTGAGCTGTCGGGCGGCGGCGAGGGCGAGATCACCCTCGAGAACCCGGACGACCCCCTCGCGGGCGGGCTCCTGATCAAGGCGCGGCCGGTCGGCAAGACGGTGGCCCGGCTGGAGCAGCTCTCCGGCGGGGAGAAGTCGCTCGCGAGCCTGGCGTTCATCTTCTCGCTGCAGCGGTACGACCCGAGCCCGCTCTACGTCTTCGACGAGGTCGACATGAGCCTCGACGGCATGAACGCCGAGTACGTCGGCCGCCTGCTGCGGCGCAATGCCGAGCGGGCGCAGTTCGTCGTCATCTCGCTGCGCAAGGTGACCCTCAAGTTCGCCCACCACCTCTACGGCGTGACGATGCGGGGCGACGGGTGCTCCCGCGTCGTCGGCATCCAGCTCGACGACATCCAGGATGTCGAGAGCCGCGAGAACGCCCGCGCCCCCGAAGCGCCGGCCCCGATCGAGGCGCGATGACGATCAGCGGCGAGGAGGCGGCCGGGCTGACGCTCGGGACCCCGATGCCGGTCTCCCGCGAGGCCGCCGAGAAGGTCCTGCGCTACCTCGTCTTCCACCGGTCGCTGCTCGGCGAGGGGACCGACACCTCCGCCCTGCTCGAGCGGTACCTCTCCCTGGTCGAGAACCTGAAGGAGGGCGTCCACCTCGTCATCGCCGACCCGTTCCAGAAGGCGACGGCGCTCCTGTTCGAGCTCGTGATGGACGAGGAGTTCGACCCGTGGGAGATCGACCTCGTGAAGTTCACGCAGGCGTACCTCGACCGCGTCCGCGAGGACGGCGCGGTCAACTTCGCCATCGCCGGGCGCCTCGTCTACATGGCGTGGAGCATCCTGTATCTCCAGTCGGTCGAGGTGCTCCGCAACCGGGAAACGATCGACGCTCCCGCCCCGGAGGACGCGACGGCGTCCGAGATCCCGGACGGCGGCTACCTGCCGATGCTCGAGACGCCAGAGGCGGTCGACGTCACCACCGCGGTCCTCGAATCGGGCGACGCCCCGCCGCTCCTCGAGATGGTCCGCCATCCCGAGACCCGCCCCGTCTCCCTCCTCGAGCTCGTGCGCGCGTTCGGGGACGCGGAGGCCGAGGCGCGGAAGACGCTGAAGATCCAGGAGCTGCGCGAGCGGCTCCGCGAGGAGCAGCGCGCCCCCCCCGAGGTGCTCGTGCACGGCGACATCCCCGAGCGGGACCTCAAGGACGCGTGGGAGGCGGCGCTCCAGCACCCCGTCGACCAACCGTTCCCGCTGCTCGACCTGTGGAACCCGCTCTCGGGCCGGGACCGCTTGGTCGCGATCTTCCTGGCCGCGCTGTTCCTCTCGAAGGAGCGGTCGATCGAGCTGTCGCAGGAGACGCTCCTCACGACCCCCGTGCTCGTCCGACGCACGACCGACGCGCGCCGGCCGATCGCCCCGGAGGCCTGAGATGCCGTCCAAGCTGGACGACCTCGTCTTCCGCGTCGAGGCGATCCTGTTCGCGGCCGGCAAGCCGCTCAGCGTGAAGGAGATCTCGGACGCGCTCGGGGCGGACGACTACCGGCCCGTCCAGCAGGCGGTCCGCACGCTCGAGAAGACGTACTCCAACCGCCAGTCGGCCCTCGAGGTCCGCCGGGTCGGCGACCGCTACGCGCTCCAGCTGCAGGAGGCGTACGTGCCGATTGTCCACTCCGTGACGCCGGTCGAGATGGCCCCGCGGACCGTGAAGGCGCTCACGTTGATCGCCTACCACCAGCCGTTGCTGCAGAGCGTCCTCGTCCGGATGATCGGGGACGTCGCCTACGAGGAGGTGCAGCACCTCCGCGGGGTCGGCCTCGTCCGCACCGAGCCGAAAGGCTCGACGCTCGAGCTCACGACCACGCGTCGGTTCGCCGAGTACTTCGGCCTCGGCTCGACCCGCCCCGAGGAGATCCGTCGGTTCCTCGAGCAGAAGCTCGGGGTCGCGCCGGGCCCGGCGCCGTCCGCCGAAAGCGGGGAGCCCCCGGCGGCCGTGCCGCCGGGAGCGCAGGTCGAACCCGACGAACCGTCCGGCCCGGAGCCGACGGCCGACGCGCCCCCGATCGACGGCGATCCGTCCGCCGAGGCGTAGGCTACAGCGCCCCGCACGTGGGGCAATGGACCGGCTCGCTCGGCCGCGGGGCGCCGCAGTACGGGCAGAGGAACGTGAGTCCGCCCGCCGCCGATCCCCGACCAGCCACGTTCGGGTCCGGACCGACGGGGAGGATCGGCGGGAGCCCCGGACCGGTCGGCCGGCGGACGGGCCGCAGCGCGACGACCGCCAGCGCGACCGCGACGAGGGCTCCGACGGACAGGAGGTAGTACTCCTCGGTCGGGGTGAGCAGCGGCGACTTCGCGTGCGGCGGCAGGGTCGGCGTCGGTCCGGTGTAGACGTACCCGTCGATCGTGGCGTTCCCCAGCGCCGCGAGGAGCTTCGGACCGTTCGGCTCGCCCCAGCCGGTCACCGCGTCCCAGCCGGTGGCCGCGCTGAAAAGGTAGTTGTGCCCGGTCGTCACGTCGAGGAACGGGTCGGAGAGTTCGAGGGTCGTGTTGCGGACGGACGGAGCGGCGAAGAAGCTCGCGATCCGGTACAGGTCGGGAGCGAGGAAGCCGACGGGCGCGAACCGACCGGCGAGATTCGAGCGGACCGCGTCGACGTCCGCGAGGAGACCGGCGAACGCCGGCGTCGCCACGCTCGTGCCCGCGAGGACGTCCAGGTAGACCGTCCCGTTAGCGCTGGCGAAGACGTAGGCGATGGTGCCGTTCGCGGGGAACGAGAGGTCCGGTCCGGATCGACCGAGCGCGTTCGCCCCCTGGCGCTCCGTCGCGTTCACGATCGCCGGCTGGGCCGCGGAATGGAATTGCCACGCCGGTTCGGGCGAGCTCTCGCCGACCCCGCCCTCGCTACCGGCGTACGAACCGAACCCCGAATGCTCGTACCACGCCGAGGCGCTGGCGATCCCCGTGACGTACGGGTCGAACGCGGGGTGGATCGAGGTCGGGGTCACGTTGTCGGTCGGGTAGCCGGCGAGGGAGAGCGTCGTCCCTCCGACGGAGATCGCGCCCGTCGTGGCGAAGGCGGCCGTCGCGGGCCACGTCGGCAGCGGACTCCCCCGGTTCGTGAGCCGGTTCGGCGCGTCTCCCTGATCGCCGCTCGCGCAGACGACCGTGACCCCCATCGCGGCGGCTTGGGCGAGGCCCGTGTTCCAGAGCGAGTCGTTCAGCTCGGGCAGCCCGAACGAGCCCGACACGACCGACAAGTTCTCGCCCGCGTAGGGGTAGTTCAGGGCCGCCGCCAGGTCCGCGGCGAAGTCGTCCGCGAGCGCCGACGCCCCGAGCAGCGGGTCGACAATCTGGCTTCCTGCGAAGTAGAAATTGTACACCGCCGCCCCGGGCGCGAGACTGCCCGCCATCTCGATGTCGAGCGAGTTCTCGAACTCGTCCTCGGTGGAGTCGTTCGCGGCGCCGAACGATCCGGGCGCGGGGGGCGTGATGACCCCGGCGAGCGCAACCGGCACGCCGGTCACCGTCGGCTTCGGCCATCCCGGTCCGAGCGTGGCGTTGAAGTACGACTGGACCACCGAAGGATCGAATCCCGGCAGATTTGTCTGCGAAGTGCTGTTGTAGGCGCTCGCCAGGATCGTCGCCACGGCCTCCTCAGTAGGGTACGTGGCGCCCGTGACGCTCCCCGTCCCCGGCCAGAGCTGCGCGGCGCCGAACGCCGTAGCGTAATCGGATCCGAACTGCCACTGGTCGTGCGACCCGACCTCCTCCACGTACGCCGGGACCGGAGGAGGCATCGGAGCGTGGACTACCTGCGGGCCGAAGTGGGGGAGCAGTCCGGACAGCCCGCCGATCCCCGCGACCAGGGGATCGATGGGGCCCTCCAGGCGCGGGGAGCCTTGGGCGTAGAACGCCGAGGGGCCGGCGCCGATCGGATAGACCATCTGTACCCCGAGCAGGGCGTCGACCGCTCCGGCGGGCAGCACCGCCTCGACGGCCAGCCGGCCGGCGACCGTGTGCTCCGCGACGGCCCAGGCCGCCGTGAGCGCCGAGCGCACCTCGTCGACCGCCGATCGGGTCGGAGCGAACTCCGCCCGGAACTCGGCGGCAGAAAGGAACTGTCGGAACTGCGGCGACGCGGGGTTCTCCTGCTCCTGGAGCAGGGTCTCGAGCCGACTCTCGTTCGAAAGTCGGAGCGTGAAGGAGAGCGAGAGGGGGAACGCGGACGCGAGGGGTGCCGTCAGCCCGACCGCGCTGCCCGCCGGCGGCGCCCCGACCGGGAATCCGGCGGTGCCGAAGGTCGAGGAGGTCGCGGGAACGCCGGGAGGAACGGCGTGCCCCAGGATCACCCCGCCGCTCAGGGAGACGAGGACGGCGAGCGCGATCGCGACCGACGGCCCGGCCCCCATCCAGCCGACCGAGCGAGCCGGGTCTAATATGGGTGCCTCCGGACGGAAGCGCAACGGTTTTTCCCCGGGTCCCCTCCCGCCCTCGATGGGAGCCGCGGCGACCGACGCGCCGTGCATCTTCTGCGAGATCGCCGCCCGTCGCTCGCCGGCGTACGTCGTGTACGAGGACGCGACGACGATGGCGTTCCTCGACCTATTCCCGTTCACGCGGGGGCATCTGCTCGTCATCCCGAAACGCCACGGCGCCCGGCTCACGGACCTCCCGTTCGACGACCAGACGGCCCTCGTGCGCACGCTGGACGAGATGTGCCGACGGTCCGAGCGCCTGACCGCGGACTATAACGTCGCGCTGAACGCGGGCGCGGCGGCCGGCCAGATCGTCTTTCACGTCCACTTCCACGTGATCCCCCGCTACGGGGAAGCGAATCCGTTCCATCCGCGCACACGCGCCCGTCTCGAGGAGGAGGAGGCGCGCGCCGTGGTTCGCGAGCTCGCCGCAGGCTGACGGCGATGACCGAGCACCCTCGACGCCCGGCCGTCGCGGGGACGTTCTATCCGGCGGACGGCGCGGAGCTGGCCCGTCAACTCGAGGCGTGCTTCACCGACCCGCGCGGCCCGGGCCGGCTGCCGTCGCGGCAGCGAAGCGCCGAACGCCGGATCCACGCCGTCGTGGTGCCGCACGCGGGGTACGTCTATTCCGGGGCGATCGCGGCCCTCGCGTACGCACGGATCGCCGGCGAGCGGCCGCCCGCGTCCGTCCTGGTGCTCGGCGTCGACCACCACGGTCGGAGCCGCGGGGCGGCGCTGTCGGCCCGGCCCTGGCGTACGCCGCTCGGCCCCACCCCGATCGCGACCGACCTCCTGGGGGCGCTCGAGGTCCCTCCCCTGGCGGTCGACGAGGCCGCGCACGCCTCCGAGCACTCGATCGAGGTCCAGCTGCCGTTCCTCGAGTACGTCCTCCCCCGACCGTCGTTCGTCCCGCTCGAGGTCGGGTTCGCGCCGTTCCCCGACCTCGTCCGCATCGCGGACGTGGTCCGGCGGGCGGTCGCCGACCGGGACGTCCTGATGATCGCCTCGACCGACTTTTCGCACTACGTCCCGGCCGCCACGGCCGAACGCCTCGACCGACGAGCGATCGATGCGATCCTCGCCGGGGACGCCCGACGCCTCTACGACACGGTCGTCCGCGAGGAGATCTCCATGTGCGGGATCGCCCCGACCACGGTCCTGCTCGCGGCGCTGGACGGGATCCCGGCGGCCTGGGAGCTCCTGCGCTGGGGCCACTCGGGGGAGGTCGCGCCGATGCGCGAGGTGGTCGGATACGCGTCGCTCGTCGGCTCCGCTCCGGCGCCGCTCCGCCCGTCGGTTAAATAGCGCGCCCGGCTCGGCGCGGCCGGTCGGATGATCCTCTCGGACGCGGCGATCCGCCGGGCGATGGACGATGGCCGCATCGTGATCCGCCCGTACCGCCCGGCGTGCCTCGGCACGAACTCGTACGACGTCCACCTCGGGCCGTACCTCGCCGTCTACCGCGACGGCGCGCTGGATGCGAAGCGAGCGAACGAGGTCCGGGAGTTCCGCATCCCTCGGACCGGTTTCGTCCTCGTTCCCGGCCAGTTGTACCTCGGCGTCACCGAGGAGTACACGGAGACGCACGGCTACGTCCCGTTCCTGGAGGGGAAGTCGAGCGTCGGTCGCCTCGGGATCGACATCCACTCGACCGCCGGGAAGGGCGACGAAGGGTTCTGCAACTACTGGACGCTCGAGATGAGCGTGAAGCTCCCGGTGCGGATCTACGCCGGGATGCCCGT
>Ga0335078_10006581_pt1 | contig 17184 bp, 14 predicted proteins | sample Lox_Sample_32_FD_206711 | JGI IMG/M metagenome (GOLD analysis project Ga0335078, IMG submission 206711) | Soil microbial communities from Loxahatchee National Wildlife Refuge, Florida, United States - Lox_Sample_3.2 | ecosystem: Environmental > Terrestrial > Soil > Wetlands | place: USA... | reverse complement strand
GTTTTGGGCACGGCGTGGAGCGCATCTTCCCGCTGTACTCCAAGGTGATCGATAAAATCGATGTCGTGCGCTCTTCGCGGGTGCGCCGTGCCAAGCTGTATTACCTCCGCAGTCTCAAAGGCAAAGCTGCACGCCTCAAAGACGTTGAGCGGGAACAACCTGTGGCGGCGGGAGTGGGAACGCGGTGAGTCGGGGAGTCTGGTATCGAGGCTAGCGACCGATCTCGAACTCGAAGACGTCCTCGAGTTCTTTTTCCACCAGCTTGCGCAGCAGAAATTGCAGAATTTGACGGTCGCCCTTGCGGATTTCGTGGAATTCGATCCCCGATCCTGCGCTCTCATGGGCGTACCGGACTTGGCCTTTCAGGCTCAAATCGTAGCGCCCTACTTTCAGGAAAAGACTCAAGTCGGCGCCCGGGGGCAATCTCTCCCCGGTCAGCAGGCAACCGAGTTCGGAAAGATTTCTGAGCGTGGCGCCAATTCGGTAGCCACCGGATCCATTCTTGAATAACTCCGCGGCCCCCTTCACCTCAAACCGCTCGTATCTCCGGCGATTGCGGCGCATGCCCGGAACTGGCACGTTTAACGGAAGGTGCCGCACCTCAAGTACCGCCGGTTCGTAGGTTTCCTCCATGTCGCGCAGTTCGGCTTCCCAAAAGACCTTATCGTTTTCGAGGCACTCGATTCCGACCAACCCTCGAAGTTCGGAGTTCGGCTGTCCAATCCAAACCACGCGGCAAAAAACTTTATTGCGGCCGCGTTCCACCACCACAATTTCCCCGGTTTCCTGAACCCCGCGCAAGCCGCCAATCCTCGCCCCCCGTTCGGAAATGTCATAGGTGCAGGCGTGTTCCAGGCAGGAGTGGTGGTCGTTGTCCCAATAAGTGACACGAACCGGCAGGGCGACATGAATGCGCTTGCAACTACGCTCGGCAGAAGATTCGATGACGTTTCCCAATTGGCCGTCCGCTTGCGGGACTGCTCCTTGCTCCAAAAGTTATCAAGCTTCTTTGGCAGCATCAATTTACGCACGTAATGTAGGGCCTGATTACTTTTACGCGGGAGGAAATTACTGAACGGCCATTGCCAAACCAAAGCACCGAGTTTTCCACACTTGCGCCGACGTCCCCAGTCGCGTCAAGATGCAAAGGACAGGCCCGCGCTTGCCGCAAAAACTCAAAGCCGACAGCGAAACCGCTCTTTCTCCCGCAGCAGCCAAGTTGCGTTTGCTGAAATCACTGCGTTGCACATTGCGCTATGAAAAGAAAGCCTGGCAATCGGGAGCACGGCTTGTCGCTGGGGTAGACGAAGTCGGCCGGGGCTCGCTTTTCGGTCCGGTCGTTGCCGCCGCGGTGATTTTGGATCCCGGTTATCGCATCCGCGGACTACGAGATTCAAAGCTTTTGCCAGCCGAGCGCCGTGAAGTTCTGGCCGCGCGCATTCGCGAACATGCTGTTGCTTGGGCCTTTGCCGCCGTGGATGCGGCGCGCATCGATCAGATCAATATCTACCAGGCGTCACGCCTGGCCATGCGGGAAGCGGCGCTGCGCTTGCTGCCGAATCCCGATCATCTTCTAGTCGACGCAGTGCGCCTCGACTGCGAGCTTCCGCAGCAATCCATCATTCACGGCGACGCGCTTTCAGCTTCCATCGCCGCAGCTTCAATTCTCGCCAAAGTGGAACGTGACCGCCTGGTGGCTGCCTGGGATCCGGTATTCCCGATCTATCGCCTAGCCTCAAACAAGGGATACAGCACTCCGCATCACCTTGCGGCGCTCCGTCAACACGGCCCTTCCCCACTGCATCGCCAGTCGTTTGCGCCGGTATGGAGTGCGCCTACACCGCAGGAACTGCTGGCGTTCATGTAAGGAGAAGACTCACTCGATGAAAGCGGCGTACAGGTATTCGCAGGCGGATCTGGGTAGAGGCGTCAAGCTGCACAATTAGAAGCTGTTATGTGTGGGCAAGGAATTGCGGATTTCTCAGGACTAAGTTGTTTGACCTGGCGGGCGCGCGGTGAGAGACTGTGTTTATGCAGCGTGCTCGGGGCCACTTGCGTTGCGCGCTAGGCTTGTCCGCAATCGGCTTGCTCCTGCAGGTGCTGCTATCGGCCAGCGCATGGGGACAGGGCGTCTCTGGTCCGTTCAACGGTCTTGGTTCTACTACCGCCCAAAGCCAAACCTACCAAACTGAAGGATCACTTCTGATGTTAAAGGTGATGACGGGAATCAAGACCCGCCTTGACCGTCAGGCAGTGATCAAGCTCTACAACAAGAACACGAAAGATACCGTGTGGCAAACCACGAACGACGCAGCCGAAGCCGTGTTCGGCAACTTGACCGTCGCGCAATACGACATCGAGGTGAGCGCGGTCGGGTATCTAACTGCGCACAAGGATTTCAACGTCACCAGCGCAATCGTTACTTATAACCAGGAGATAACTCTGGAGCGCGACCCGGCTGCGGTGGAGTTCAGTGCGCCCAGCGCATCCATGCCCCCGAAGGCGCGTAAAGAAACTCAGCGCTCTGTGACCGCACTCAAATCGGGCAAGTACAAGGATGCTCAAAAGCATCTTGATGCCGCCTACAAACTGGTTCCGAACAGCCCCGATGTGAACTTCCTGCTGGGATATCTGGCGGTACAAACCAAGGACGTCGAGCACGCAGAGAGTTATCTGAAAACAGCCACGAGCCTCGATACACACAGCGCACAGGCCCCCACGCTGCTAGGGCGAATTTTTCTCGAACGGGGAGAATATGAAGCGGCACGAACGAGTTTAGAGCAGGCAGTTCAGGCTGATCCCGAGTATTGGATGGCGCACAATCTCCTGGCGGACACCTACCTTCACCAGCACGATTACGATAAGGCTATGGAGCAGGCACGGCTTGCCATGGAAAAAGGCAAGGGCGCTGGCAACTCCGCGCAACTGGTGCTCGGCGAGGCGTTGGGAAATCTGGGAAAGAACCAGGAGGCGGTGCAGGCTCTAAAAGGATTCTTGCAAGATTCGCCCTTGACCCCGAACGCGCCGCAAGTACGCAACTTGATCGCGGAGATTGAGCATCGGGTTTCCAACCCGGATGAGGCTGTAACCGCCGTTGCAGTGCGGACGCCGACTCCGCTGGTAACATCCGATCCTCTCATCGCCGAACCGGACCCCCGTCTTTCGATCAAGACCTGGGAGCCGCCGGGGATCGATGACATGAAGCCTTATGTGGCGGCCGACGTCACCTGCCCCTACCAGCACGTGATCGACGAGACCGGTGAGCGGGTGAAGCAACTGGTCGATGATGTCTCTCAAATCGCCGCCATCGAGGACCTGCTGCATGAGAGAGTGGACGAACTGGGAAATGCGGTAACTAAAGAGACGAGGAAGTTCAATTACGTTGTCTCAATTTCAGAGCCCAAACCCGGATGGCTTTCGACGGACGAATATCGCACCAACGTGTCCGGGTTTAACAACTTTCCCGATCAGATCGGCACACAGGGGTTTACTGCACTTGCGCTCGTGTTCCATCCAGATATGCGCGACAACTTTCAAATGACCTGTGAAGGCCTGGGCGAATGGCACGGGCAGGCGACCTGGCTGGTGCATTTCCGACAGCGCGACGACAAACCGAACAACATTCATTCTTACAAAGTCGGGGAGACAATCTACCCTGTGGGCTTGAAGGGGCGGGCCTGGATCACAGCAGACAAGTTTCAAATCGTGCACATGGAATCCGAGCTGGTGAAGTCCATGCCGAAGATCCAGTTGCTGACAGAGCATCAAGTAGTGGACTACGGTCCGGTGCAATTCCAGAAAAAAAACGTGCAGCTATGGCTGCCCAAGAGTGCGCAGATTTATTTCGATTTCCGCAAACACCGTTACGTCCGCCGCCACACCTTTGACCACTACATGCTGTTTGCAGTGGATTCCACGGACAAGCCTAAACTTCCCAAGGCGGCACAGACCACGCCAGCCCAGCCGGAATGAAGCTGGAACGACTCGTTTAGCGCCTGCCAGGCAAAGTTGATCACGATACAATCGCCGTATGTTGCGCATGATGGTGATCACTGCTCACCCCGATGATGAGGCGGGCAACTTCGGTGGCTCTCTGCGTCTTTACCACGACCGTGAAGTGGAAACCTGCGTTGTGTGCCTGACTCCCGGCCAGGCCGGTTCGCATCGTGGCGGGGCACGCAATGATCAGCAGCTGGCCGTTATGCGGAGGAAGGAGTTTGCCGCCTCTTGTGCGATTCTCAAAGTCTCGCAGGCTTTAGTGCTGGATTATCCCGACGGCCAGCTTCACCGCCCGGACGTATATCGTGTTGTTGCCGATCTGGCGTTGCACGTACGGCGTTTTCAGCCTCAGGTGCTTTTGACCTTCGGGCCGGAGGGCGGCGTCACCGGACACACCGATCACTCCATGGCTTCGGTTTTTGCGACGCTGGCTTTTCACTGGGCCGGACGCGACAACCGTTTTCTCGATCAACTGCAAGGCGAGATAAAACCGCATCGAGCCCAAAAGCTCTATTACGGATCTGCAGATTTCACCCTGCCCGGGCGCCCGCCGGTTGTGCCGTCACCGATTACCACGACCATCGAAATCGGCGATTATTTGGAAACCAAGATCGCCGCGTTCAAGGCACACGCCAGCCAGGCGCCGCTGTGGCCGATGTTCGAGGAAAATATGCGTAAACGCGGACGAAGAGAAACTTTTCATCTGGCGGCGTCTGCGATTTCAGCTTTGCCAGAGAGTGAAACAGATTTGTTTGCCGGCGTCGACGGCAACCCGCGTTCCTCAGTGCTATGATTTCGATGTGGCAGGGCACGGGCATCGTGGCCGGTTCATCACCTTCGAAGGGCTCGACGGATGCGGCAAAAGCACGCAGATCGAAAAGCTCGCGAATGCTCTTCTGGCCCAAAACCTCTCCATCGTCTTAACCCGTGAGCCCGGAGGAACGCCGGCGGGAGAAAGAATCCGGCAGCTTTTGCTCGATACGGCTACTGTTGACCTTTCCCCGCACGCCGAACTTGCCCTGATGTTCGCTTCCCGTGCGCAGCATATTGAGGAAGTGATTCGGCCCGCGTTAGCCGAAGGGAAAATGCTGCTGTGCGATCGATTTACCGATTCCACCGAGGCCTACCAAGGTGGCGGCCGCAAACTGGGCAGCGAGCCGGTGCAGGCGTTACATCGAATTCTTTGCGGAAATCTTCAGCCCGATCTGACCATTTTGATGGATTCCGATGTGGCGGCCAGCGTAGAGCGCGCCCGGCGCCGCAACAAGGTCTCAAGGTTCGGCAAGGGTAAGGGCAAGGAGAAGCATGATGAGAACCGCTTCGAGCAGGAAAGCCGGGCATTTTTTGGACGGGTACGACATGCGTATCTGGCAATCGCCGCACGCGAGCCTCATCGTGTCGCGCTGGTGGATGCGCGTGGCACGCCGGATGAAACCCACGCCAAGATCGTGGAGATCGTACAGCAAAGACTGAAGATGCCGGAGAATTCGTGGCTTCGAGCCGGATCCCACCTTGCGAAAGCCTCCAAAGGTGGGGCACTCTTAGAATGACACTGAGTACCTGTTTCTAGAAGTATGCTTCCGAGTTTGAGGACAGATGCCTTTTTCCGACTTTCACGGCAACACATTCGTCGTGAATCGCCTGCGCGAGATCCTGGCCCACGACCGCTTTCCGCAGGCGGTGATTCTGGTTGGGCCCGCAGGATCGGGAAAATACACACTGGCCCTAATGCTGGCCAAGGCCATGAACTGCCTTGCGCCCACAACGACTGATGGCTTGCCGGATTTTTGCGGGAAATGCTCGAACTGCGTGCGCATCGCGCAGTCGGAAGATCTCGACGCCCGCTTTACAGAAGCCGTGGAAGCCCGCGAAGATCTGCGCGAAGCCGACAAAAAAGATACCCGTATTTTTGTCCAGACCCATCCTGATCTGCTGATCATTCCGCCCGACCCGCCCCAGATGATGATTAAAGTGGACCAGGTCCGGCGAGTGATCCAGAGCATTTACTTCCGGCCAGCGGAGGCCAAGGAGCGAGTCTACATTTTTACCGATTCCGCCTTCATGAAAGAGGCGGCCAACTCGCTGCTCAAAATCCTCGAGGAACCGCCGGACTTTGCAACGATTTTTCTGCTAACGGAAAATGCCGGCGAATTGCTGCCCACCATCCGCTCGCGCTCGATGATTGTTCAGCTATCCCCTCTGTCGGATGAAGAAACCGAGAAGTATCTGGCCGAGCATCGTCCGGAGTGGACCGCGAAGCAACGCGCGCTGGTGGCGCGGCTCTCCGGTGGCGCTGTGGGACGCGCCCGCGGTTTCGATCTGGCCGCATATAGTGCAGCCCGCGGCCAGGCACTCGTCATCCTGAACGCGGCGCTTCACACTGGCGACCATAGCGAGCTTTTCAAAGTGACGGAAACCTATCGCGCAGGAGCCGAGGGACGCGCGAAAACCGAGCGGCTGCTGAAAGCCATTTACCATCTGCTGCAAGACCTGATGTTTCTCAATTCAGACACGCCGGAACTGGTGCGCAATGTAGATATTCAGCGCGACCTGGAGAAATTGGCGGAGCCCGCCAATTTCAAATGGATTGCCCTGGCCGCTCAGCAGATCGACGAAGTTGCGCGGGGAATGCGCCGCAATCTGTTGCGCTCGCTCTCCCTCGATGCCTTTTCTCTTGCCCTCGAAAAATAGCCGCATCTGCCGGCAGAATTCCCCGTTTTGCCGGGCCTTAGCCTTTAAGCCTAAGTACTAACTGGCTAATGCCTTAGGCATTGTCATCGCCGGGCTACTGTGCTACGGTAGGAGCAATTCACGCCTCAGACTCCACATGCACAGCAGCGATGTGTTGTGGCCCCAATAAGGTGGTGCCATGAAAGATACAATCGATTCCATTCCAGTCGAGCGTCCAGCAGAGCAGGAAGGCTTCGCGAACCGTAAATTGATCCGCCCCACACTCAACCGGCCTGACCATAACCACAACTCAGCGCCTATAGCCGAGCGCCGTGACCGCCCTGAGCGGCCGGAGCGCGGCGACCGGGGGGAGCGGCCGGGCGTGCGCAAGCCGGCTCCTTCTGAGCAAACGAATGCGGAGAACTTCTATTATCAGAAGCAGATGCAATCCAAGACGCCCATGGTCATTGTGCTCGGGGATGGAGAGGAAATTCGCGGCACTATTGAATGGTATGACCGCAGCTGCATCAAAGTCACCCGCGCTGGCGCTCCCAACCTGATGATCTATAAACCCTCAATCAAGTACATGTACAAAGAAGGGGAGAACGCGAGATAGGCAGACAGCCGAGGCCGCTTTCTGCGCTCGATTTGATCTCAAGCACCCTTCCTGCCTTCTCGACCCTTTGCTTTTGCAATCCTCTTTGAGAGCAGTTTCTTGGCTTTCTCAAGCTCGCGGCGGCGACTGGCGCTCAAGCCTTTGCCTCCCCGGTTGATGAAATAAGTGAGCATGCGCATTCCGGACGCTGGCCCTTTGGGCGAGACCTTCCTGGAAGCCAGTGAGCGGGCTATGGTCGCGGCACTCTTCGTGAACAGTCCTTTCGCTGGATGCGTGGAATCAGTGGTGACTCTGGCGACCCAGCGGCGCTTGGGGGACTGCCGTTTGCTTCGCCTCAGGCTCTTCTTGGTCGCTTTTCCTGTTTTCATTTTTTCTCCACAGGCCCAAGAAATTGAAGGATCGCCGAATGGTGGTTCGCGATGCCGCTGCCTAAGAACGCTACTGCGGTCACGGAATTCGAGCCTATCCGGTTTGCCATGCAACGCGGATAAAAAGATACTGTATTAAGAAACTTGTAGGATCCGGTGGCGGGTTTGCAGCGTTTATGATGGATTGATCACAACATATGCCGAAGTGGCTGGAAGCTGTGAATGCAGATTGAGATCGTCCAAGGCGACATTACGCAGCAGCCGGATATCGATGCCATCGTCAATGCTGCGAACACGGAGCTAATTTTGGGATCGGGTGTGGCGGGCGCGATCCGGCGGCGCGGGGGCGACGAGATCGATCACCAAGCGCGCGCCCAAGGTCCGATTAAACTGGGCGAGGCAGTGGCAACCGGTGCTGGACGATTGCCGAACAAATATGTGATCCACGCGGCAGCCATGGGCTATCGTGCAGAAGACGCGCGAGTGCCCAAGCGGGCGGGATCGCTTTCGAGTGCGGCGATCGTCGCCGACACCACACGCAACAGCCTCCGCCGTGCCGATGAACTCAAACTCGAAAGCATTGCCTTCCCCGCCCTGGCGACAGGCGTCGCGGCGTTTCCTGTAGACGAATGCGCTGAAACCATGATTGGAGCGGTTCGCGAGTTTGCACATAAGAATCCGCAGAGCAGTGTGAAACGTGTGCGGTTTGTCCTATTCGGTGGGCAGGATTACCTGGAGTTCAAGAAAAGGCTGGAGGGTTGCTGATTCCGGCCGAATCCGCTACAAAGAGTCAGCCCGCAATGGATGACGCAATCGCTAGTCTCCGCCCAACTGGGTCGAGTTCTTTCCTTCGCTGGTGGGGAGGCGCGCGGACTTCATTTTTCTGGATCGTCGCCATCGCGCTCATTTGCCGGGTTGGCCTGATCGTGATCGGCCACACTTATCGCTTCAAAACTTTCGATGACAATTTCAGCTTCGGCTGGGAAATGGGCCGGATCGGCCGGTCACTGGCATTGGGCCAGGGATTCAGCAATCCCTTTAACGAAGTTACCGGGCCGACGGCCTGGGAACCGCCGCTCTATCCTTATTTGATTGGCGGCGTGTTTAAGATTTTCGGAATTTACTCGCACAGCTCTGCGCTGGTTTTGCTGACGATCAATAGCCTATTTTCCGCTTTGACCTGTATTCCCATTTTCTTGATTGCCAAAAAATGCTTTGGCGAAACCGTCGCGATGTGGACGGCCTGGATGTGGGCATTGCTGCCCTCGGTCATGTTCTGGTGCACGCGCTGGGTGTGGGAGACCAGCCTCGCCGCCTTGCTTCTCGCCGTTATTTTCTGGCTCACGCTCGATCTTGGGGAACGAGGCGGACTGTTGAGATGGTTTGAGTTTGGCCTTCTTTGGGGAATTGCAGGTTTGACGAATACGGCTGTGCTCGCATTCTTACCTGTTTCTGGATTGTGGATTTTGTATCAGCGGCGGCGGCGCGGATTACGTTCATTCACGGGAGTTGTCTTGGGGTCGATCATATTTGTCGCTTGTATCACGCCGTGGCTTTGGCGGAATTACAAGACCTTCGGCCAATTCCTCTTTTTGCGCGACAATTTTGGCGCCGAGCTACGCATCGGCAACGGCCAGGGAGCCGACGGAACTTGGCGGGAATACCTTCATCCCACGCAGAACGTTTACGAGATGCGGCGCTTTCAGCAGTCGGGTGAAATTGCCTACATCGCCGAGCGCAAGCGCGAGGCGCTTGCGTTTATTCGCCAGGATTACAGGAGATTCCTCGTTCTAAGCCTCAAGCGGTTTATTTATTATTGGGGCGGAATTCCCAAGCTGGCGCAAAATCCGGCGCTGGCGCCGCTTAAGAATTCGGTATTTCAGCTTTCTTCGGTGCTTGCTTTCTGGGGGCTGGGCCTGGCTTTATTCCAGCCGCGGCCGGGAGCATGGTTATTCTTCTGGCTCGTTCTTTCCTATCCGCTGGTCTATTACTTCGTCTTTCCGCACCCGCGTTACCGACATCCGATCGAGCCGGAGCTGGGAATTTTAATTGTCTATGTGATTTCGCAGGCCAAGTGGTCGCGCAAAACTGCGCGCAGCGGCGCCTGAAAGAGATCCGTTTCGATACGAATCCGAATCAGACCGGCTGAGCGACCGCTGCTTTCTTCTCCGACACAGACTGCAATGCCGACTCGAGCACGTCGAGCGCTTCATCCATCTGCGCGTCAGTGATGACGAGCGGCATGAGCAGACGAATCACGTTGCCGTAAGAGCCGGCGTTGATCGTGATCAGCCCGTGCTCGTAGCAATATTGCGAGACCTGCTTGGTTTCTTCATCGGCGGGCTCGCGAGTGGCGCGAGAGCGGACCAGTTCCAACGCTTGCATGGCCCCAAGGCCACGAACCTCGCCGATTAACTCCCAGCGCGATTGCCACTGCGCGGCGCGGCGGCGAAAGCGCTCGCCGAGCAGATTGGCGCGGGCAGAAAGATTTTCTTTCTCGATAATCTCCAAGACGGCCAATGCCGCTTCGCAGGCCGCAGGATTACCGCTAAAAGTCCCGCCTAAGCCGCCAACGCCGGCGGCATCCATGATCTCGGCACGGCCGGTGACAGCAGCCAGCGGCAGGCCCCCACTCAGTGATTTCGCCATCGTGATCAAATCGGGTTCCAACGTAAAGCGCTCGCAGGCAAAAAGCGCGCCGGTACGGGCAAAGCCGGTTTGCACCTCGTCCGCGATCAGTAAAATGCCACGCTTGCGGCAAATTTCGGCAAGAACTGGAAAGAATTCCGCGGGCGGGGTAAGGAAACCTCCTTCGCCCATGATCGGCTCAACGATCACCGCAGCGACCGATTCCGCAGCCACCACGCGTTTAAACGTATCTTCGATATGCCGAGCGCAGTGGACGTCGCATGACGGATATGTAAGCGAGTAGGAACAACGGTAGCAATAGCCGAATGGCACGCGATACACATCGCCGGGAAAAGGCTCGAATCCGGCTTTGTACGGATGAGTCTTGCTGGTCAGGGCCATTGCCATGTAGGTGCGGCCGTGAAATGCGTCTTCAAAGCTGATGATCGCCGGGCGACGCGTGTAGCAGCGGGCGATTTTGATTGCGTTCTCGACCGCCTCCGCGCCCGTGTTCACTAAGAGCGTCTTCTTGGCAAACCGGCCGGGCGTGATCGCATTCAGGCGCTCCGCCACCGCCACGTAGCTTTCATAGGGCAACACATTGAAGCTGGTGTGGAGAAAACGATCGAGCTGGCGGCGAATCGCCTCCACAACTTTGAGCGCGCGGTGACCGGTATTGAGACAGCCGATGCCGCCGGCAAAATCGATGAGCCGATTGCCGTCGACATCTTCGATGACGGCGCCTTCTGCTTTAGCTACAAAAACCGGTGTCGCGTGATACGCGGCGTGCACCACAGCCGCATTGCGGCGGCGCATCAGATCTTGCGAGCGCGGGCCGGGGATGGGAGCGCGCAATTGAATCGTTGCCATGTAGGTACTCGATTTCTAATTCGAGAGTTCTCTAATTTTGGCTATCAAAATCAGTTCTCTGTTGCCGGATTTCAGTTCCCGGTTTGACGTTTTCAGTACCAGCCGATGGGCGCTTCGTTCAGGTTGACATAAACCTGTTTGGTTTCGAGATATTCCTCGACTCCCCAGGGTCCGAGTTCGCGCCCGAAACCGGATTGCTTGTAGCCGCCCCAGGGAGCTTCGACATAGGTCGGCTGCATATGATTCACCCAGACGATTCCAGTGCGCAATGATTTGACCGCGCGAAACGCCTTGAAGATGTCGCGCGTCCAAACCGCAGCGGCGAGACCGTAAGGCGAATCGTTCGCGATTTTGATGGCATCGGCTTCGTCGTCGAAAGGAATCACAGCGGCGACCGGTCCGAAAATTTCCTCGCGGGCAATGCGGGCGGAGTTTGTCACGTCATAAAAAATTGTAGGCTCGACATAGAAGCCTTTGGCAAACTGCTGGGCGCGTCCTCCGCCGGAAGCCAGTTTCGCTTCCTGCTTGCCAATATCCTGATAAGAACGCACACGCTCGTATTGTTCTTTGCTGACCAGCGGCCCCATTTTGGTTTCGCGATCGAGGGGCGGGCCGAGCTTGATTTTCTTGGCTTTTTCGGTCATCGCATCGACAAATCTCTTGTAGATCGGTTTCTGCACCAAAATCCGGCTGCCTGCTGAACAGACTTCCCCCTGATTGATGAAAACGCCAAAAAGCGCGCCATCGATGGCGGCTTCGAAATCGGCGTCGGCAAAGAAAATATTCGGCGATTTGCCGCCCAGTTCGAGCGTGACGCGCTTTACCGTATCGGCGGCCTGCTTCACGATGATCTTGCCCACCGCCGCGCTGCCGGTGAAAGCGATCTTGTTGACATCGGGATGTTGAACCAGCGGCGCGCCGCAAGTCTCGCCGAATCCGGTAATGATGTTGATCACTCCCGGCGGCAAGCCGACATCTGCAAGCCATTTGGCCATTTCCAGCGCGGTGAGCGGCGTTTGCTCGGCCGGCTTAAGCACGCAAGTACAGCCTGCAGCGAGCGCAGGTGCCAGCTTCCACGCCGCCATGAGTAACGGATAGTTCCAGGGAATAATTTGTCCCGCAACCCCAACCGGCTCTTTGAGCGAAAGGCTGAGTGCGTTATCCGGAACGGGGTTTACGTGGCCGAGAATCTTGGTCGCGAGGCCGCCGTAATATTCGAAGCAGGTCGCCGTGTCGTTGATGTCGAATTCAGCTTCGACAATCGGCTTGCCGCAGTTGCGGGCTTCCAGTTCGGCCAGCATGGTGGCGTTCTGGCGGATTTTTTCGGCCAGTCGGAAGAGCGCACGGCCACGTTCCTGAGCTGTGTTCGTGGCCCATGGTCCACTGTCAAACGCCGCGCGAGCGGCGGCGACGGCGCGATTCACATCCTCAGCGTTCGCGTCGGGAACCTGAGCGATCACTTCTTCTGAGGCAGGATCGTAAATTGGAAACGTCTTCCCCGATTTGCTCTCCACCCACTCGCCGTTGATGTACATCTGATAAGTGCGGACTTCGGTTTTCACTCCGCCTGGCATTTTGACCTCCGCTTACATCGACCCGGGGCGAGCGCCGCTCGCTGCAATGGGCGCGTCGCCCGCCTTCACATGGACAACCGCTTTCTGCCTTCCGTAAACAAAAAAGAAAAATGCTGCCAGCGCAACAAATCCAAAAGTTGTGCCGAACATCTTGGCTTCGTATCCCCAAAACGAACTGATCTGTTTTGCCGGCGAAAAGGCCAGCGCAATACCGAGGACGGTCGTGAGTAGGCCACTCGCTCCCGCAAAAAGCAGGGTGCTCTTGCCGTAGCGGCTTTGGCCGGAAGAGCGGCTAAAAGAAAATTTCAGGAGCGCCGCAAAAACGTAGACAAAGGGAACGAGTTGCAGCACCACTGCAATTGAAAGCATGGTCTGAAAAGCTTCCTGCACGCCGCCAGATGCGAAGAAATTGAAGGCTACCAGGATTGCCGAGACGACGCTCTGAACAATCAGCGCAGCATAAGGAGTCGCATATCGCGGATGGATCTTTCCCAACCACGACGGCATGTACGAATCCAAACCGGCCACGAAAGGAATACGGGCGCAGCCGCCGATCCACGCGGAACCAATGCCCGCGATCGAGAGGCTTAACATAAACGCGAACGGAGCCACGATCCAACCCAAATTCACTTTACCGGACATGTGCCCGACGGCCTGCACAATCCCTTGCAATACGCTGATCTCGTTTTTCGGAATCGCAATCAATAAGATCAAAGTGACGGCCAGGTAAAGTACGCCGGAAATCATTCCCCCCAACGCGACCGCGCCGGGCAGCGTGCGCGCAGGGTCCTGGATCTCGTCCCCCATGACGGAAGCGAGTTCAAGCCCGACCAAACCAAAACAAATCACGCCGAAAGAATTCAATACAAAGCGAGGATCGGCAGGGATTTGAAAGTCAGCCCGCGTAATCGTCGTGCCGAAGCGCAGGCACATCATGATACCGAGTCCGATCAAAACGGCGGCAGCGATTCCCGTACCTATTCCGCCCAGATTGTTGATCCACTTGCCCACTCCAAGCCCCATGATGTTCAGGGCGGTAAGCAGCGTCAACAAGCAAAGCGAAGCGATCAGCGCAAAGAGTTTGTTGTCTGCTAACGCTTGATGACCCGAACCGAACATGTAAACCGACACGCCGACGAAGTACAGCATCACCGTCGGCACGTAGAGCATGTTGTTGGTCCAATAACACCAGCCTGAGAGGAATCCGTGAAAATCTCCAAAGACTTCCTTTGCCCACAAATACACGCCACCTTCGCCCGGATAACGGTGGGCGAGCTCGATGACAGCGATTCCCTGCGGCCAAAAAAACAGGAGCAGCGAAATAATCCAGAGCCAGACCGTGACCCCGCCGTTGGCGGCGATCGAGGGCACGACGTTCAAGTTGAAAACGGCGACCACGAAAAGCAAGACTAAATCCCAGCGGCCGAGCACGCGCTTGAGGTGGGGCTGGGATTGATCAGACAATATTCAGCTCCGAAGTCTTAGGCGGGTGGCGGGTGAGGGCACCCGCCGCTCCATGGTCAGGCACTTAATGTGCGGCCACCAGCCCGATGCGTTCCTGCTGCGCTGCGGCCAAAGCCGGCGCGACATCTTCAAAGGCCGCGAGGTGCTTGTCGATATCGGCATCGGTATGCTGAACGGAAATGGTCCATTGCTCATCCCACCAATACGGCTGGGCCATGACGCCGCGGTTCACCATGCCAAACCAGTAATGCCGCCAGAGATCGACGTCGATCGCAATCCAGTCACGGTAATTGCGAATTTCGCTCGGGTAAAGCATCAACGCGCCGTTTGCCCCGGCCGCAGCGATGTAGCCTTGCAAGCCAACCTTGGCGAGCGTCTTGCGATAACCAGCTGCCAACTTGTTGCTCAATTTGTCGACGTGGGCGTAATTCTCGCGCGTAAGCACGGAACGAAACGTCGCCAAGCCTGCCGCCATGGACACCGGATTCGTGTTGTAGGTGCCGCCGTGAAAAACTTTGTGCTGGGAAATCAGATCCATCACCGATTTGTGCGCGCCGAAGGCAGCAAGCGGCAAACCGCCGCCGATCGACTTTGCCAGGCAAATCATGTCGGGCATGACGCCGAAATATTCCGAAGCTCCGCCCCAACCCAGCTTGGCGCCCGTCTTCACTTCGTCAAAGATCAGCAGCGCGCCGTTCTTCGTGGTAATTTCGCGTAGACCCTTCAGGAAACCGGGCTGTGGCATGCACAGTCCCACGTTCATCAGAATTGGTTCGAGAATGATCGCGGCGATCTGGCCGGAATTCTCCGCGAAGCGCCGCTCCACGCTGGCCAGATCGTTGAACGTGGCAACTGGAACGTTTGCGATGCTCGCTTTGGGCACGCCGAGCCCACCCGGAACCGAAGTCGGCGCGTTGATATCGCCGTAATCGGGCGCGTGCGGTTTCACGCTGACCAAGGCGGAGTCGTGCAGTCCGTGGTATGCGCCTTCGAACTTGATGATCTTGTCGCGTCCGGTGGCTGCGCGAGCCAGGCGAATGGCGTGCATGGTCGCTTCCGTGCCGCTGTTGCCAAAGCGCACCATATCGATCGGAAAACGATTGCAGATTTCCTCGGCGAGCTCCCACTCCATGTTGTGCGGCATACCAAACATCGTGCCAGTGGAAAGGCGCCTCTCAACCGCTTTCATCACGGCGGGATGGCAATGCCCAGCCATCAATGCGCCGAAACAAAGGTTGTGATCGATGTATTCATTGCCATCGAGGTCGCGAAAACGGCCCGCCTGACCCTCGTCAACGAAGATCGGGTAAGGGTCATAAGCGCGGTAATTGCTGGCAACTCCGAGCGGAATGCGCTTCAGGTTTTTCTTGTGAGCTTCTGCGGACTTCGGCGTGCGGCGCTCGAATGTGTCGAGCTCCTTTTGTAGTGCGGGATACATCTGGGTCTCCGAGTATTCTCAAGCCGCCATGGTCGCGGCTATTAGGGTGCGCCCGGGCGGCGGACCGCCCGGACTTCGGGCTAGAAATAAAATTTTAACGCAAACTGCACCAAACGGGGATCACGGGCCTGCAGCACCTGGCCGAAAGTCGTGGCCGAAAAGTCCCCATCCGGATTGACAAATTGGGTCTTATTGAACAGGTTGAAAATGTCAGCCCGGAGCTGGAAGTACTTGGCTTCGTTAATCGCCACCCGTTTTGAAAAAGTTATGTCCCACTCGTTCTCGCCGGGACCGCAGCAGAGAGTACGAGAAGTGCTGGCAAAAGTACCCAACGGTGGGTCGGAAAAGTTCTGGGCGTTGAAGAAAAAGTTCCCTGTGGCTGGCGCTCCATCTACCTGGAGGGTTTGGACCTTCTTCCCGCTGAACGTCTGAAATGGGCCGGTCAACTGCGGCGCAGCCGTTCCGAAAAAGAAGAGGCTGCTGATCAGCTCATTGTCGTTCTCGGTTTGCATGCGGATCGGGAATCCGGATTGAAATTGCGTGATGCCCGAGACCGCCCAGTCATCGAGCAGTTTTCCGGCGAAGCCATTCATTTTCCGAACCGGAATTTCCCAATAGTAATTGATTACAAACCGTTGCGCGGAATTGAACAGCGAGAGAGAGCGGCTCTTCTTGAAATCGAACGGATTGAGAGTCTCTTCGAAGCTGGAGGCCCAATCCAACGACTTGCTCCAGGTATACGCCGCCTGAAATTGCAGACCGTGCGCGAAGCGTTTCTCCAACATGGTCTGTAGTGAGTTATAGGCGGAGGCTGCGATGGTGTCTTCGGCGAAGATGTTGGTAAAAACGGGAACTCCGTCGGTGGGGCAGCCGGCTCCTGTGGTGGGAATGCAATTGGGTGACGAATAAGGACGAAGCCCGACCAGCGTTACTGGATTCGTCAGCGTCGTGCCGGCAGGAATCAATCTGGTCGGCCCGTAGGGTAGATGAAGATCGTTGGGCAGCGGTGTTCCGGTTCCGATCACGAACGGAGCATCCTCGGCTACCGGACCGCATGTAGTTTGATTCCCTGATCCGTCGGTCACCAGAGCGGGATCGGCGGCCGCAATGTTGATGATGTCCAGGCAACTCTGCGGATTTGATGGATCGATGTCGTGCGAGGCCAGCAGACGATGGCCCTGCGATCCGACGTAGCCGATTTGCCAAACCAAATCCTTCGCAACTTCACGTTGAATCGTCAAATTGTACTGGGCGGCATATTGGGTGCGCAGATGCGGTTGGAAATCCCCGTACATCAAGATAGGCCGGTACTTCGACCAGCCTGGGTCCTGGCCTCGCTGCGGATTGAGAATTCCGTCAAAACCGTTGGGGAAAACTGTGCCGTTCTGGCCGACAAATGGTGTGTTAAATAACGTGGCCGAAAGCCCGGGACTGCTGCCGAAAGGCGGCTCCGCACTGAATTGCTCCAACACCAACTGCTCAATCGGGTTGTAGAAAAGCCCCCAGCCCGTACGAATGCTCGTCTTGCCGTTGCTGCCGAAAACTTTCCCCAGGAAA
>Ga0335078_10006580_pt1 | contig 17185 bp, 11 predicted proteins | sample Lox_Sample_32_FD_206711 | JGI IMG/M metagenome (GOLD analysis project Ga0335078, IMG submission 206711) | Soil microbial communities from Loxahatchee National Wildlife Refuge, Florida, United States - Lox_Sample_3.2 | ecosystem: Environmental > Terrestrial > Soil > Wetlands | place: USA... | reverse complement strand
CGAGCTTGCCGCCGCGATCGGGCGGACCAGGGATCTGACGCAGGCTCCGTTCGGCGTGAACCTGCGATCGGACGCGCCGGACGCGGCCCGCCGGGTGGACCTGCTGATCAGCGAGCGGGTCAAGGTGGCGTCGTTCGCGCTGGCGCCCCGACCCGAGCTGATCGGCCGTCTCAAGGAGGCCGGGCTTGTCGTGGTCCCGTCGATCGGCGCCAGGCGGCACGCCGAGAAGGTAGCGGCGTGGGGCGCCGACGCGGTGATCGTGCAGGGCGGCGAGGGCGGCGGGCACACCGGGCAGGTGGCCACCACGGTGCTGCTGCCGCAGGTCGTCGACGCGGTCGGGATCCCGGTGATCGCGGCGGGCGGGTTCTTCGACGGCCGCGGCCTGGTCGCGGCGCTCGCCTACGGCGCCGCGGGCATCGCGATGGGCACCAGGTTCCTGCTCACCAGCGACAGCACGGTGCCCGAGGCGACCAAGCGGCTGTACCTCGCCGCGGCCGTCACCGACACCGTGCTCACCAGCGCGCTCGACGGGGTGCCGCAGCGGCTGCTGCGCACGCCGGTCACCGACCGGTTGGCCGGGCAGGGGAGCCTCGCGAGGCTGGTACGGTCGGCTCGCAGCGCCGCCGGGTTCCGCCGGCTGTCCGGGAGCACGTGGGGCAATCTGTTGCGGCAGGGAATCGAGATGCACCGCACGCACGAGCTGCCGTGGGGTCAGGTGCTGCTCGCGGCCAACACGCCCGCGCTGCTGCGGGCCGCCATGGTGGACGGCAGGGCCGAGCTCGGCGTCATGGCCACCGGCCAGGTGGCCGGCGTGATCGACGACCTGCCGAGCTGCGCCGAGCTGATCGGCAGGATCGTAGCCGAGGCGGTCGCTGTGCTCGCCAGGCTCGCCGATCCTGGGAGTGCGCAGGCCACGGGCACCGGGCCGGCCGGGCGGCGAGAGGGGAAGTCATGATCAGCTCGTCGGTGGGTGCCGACGGCGTGGCCGAGGTGGTGATGGAGAACCCGCCGGTCAACGCCCTGCCGGTGGCCGGCTGGTTCGAGCTCGCCCGGGTACTGCGCGGGCATGGCGAGGACCCCGCGGTCCGGGTCGTGGTGCTGCGCGCTGAGGGACGCGGCTTCAACGCCGGGGTGGACATCAAGGAACTGCAGGCAGCAACGGACTTCGCCGCCATCGTCGGGGTGAACCGCGGCTGCGCGGCCGCGTTCGCCGCGGTGTACGAGTGCTCGGTCCCGGTGATCGCCGCGGTGCACGGCTTCTGTCTCGGCGGCGGCGTCGGGCTGGCCGGCAGTGCCGACATCGTCGTGGCCAGCGAGGACGCGACATTCGGCCTGCCCGAGGTGGACCGCGGCGCGCTCGGCGCGGCCACCCACCTGTCCAGGCTGGTGCCGCAGCACCGGATGCGGGCCATGCTGTACACCAGCGCCACCGCGACCGCGGCCGAGCTGCACGGCTACGGCTCGGTGCTCGCCGTGGTGCCGCGCGCGGACCTGCACGGGGCGGCGCTCGAGCTGGCCAGGCAGATCGCGGCGAAGAACCCGGCGGTCATCAGGGCGGCAAAGGAGTCGCTCAACGGAATCGACCCGGTGGACCTGCGGCGCAGCTACCGCTACGAGCAGGGCTTCACCTTCGAGCTGAACCTGTCCGGCGTGGCCGACGAGGTGCGCGACGAGTTCGGCCGCTGAGGCCGCCGCTCAGGGCCGTGCTGGCTAGGACGGGCCGATCGCGCCGGCGAACGCCGGTCGCTGGCCGCCGCCGTCCACGACCAGGTTCGCCCCGGTGATGTAGCCGGCCAGCGGCGAGGCGAGCAGCAGGCAGGCGTCGGCCACGTCCGCCGGCTCGGCCATCCGGCCCAGCGGTACGGTCGCGGCCACGGCCGCCAGCGACTCATCGCCGCCGTAGTGCGCCGCGCTGTCCGGCGTGCGCACCAGCCCGGCGGTGACGCAGTTGACCCTGACCGCTGGCGCCCACTCGATCGCCAGCGCCTGGGTGAGCGTGATCAGCCCGGCCTTGGCGGCTGCGTAGGCGGCCGTCCCGGGGGCCGGCCGCAGGGCCGCCACGCTGCCGATGTTCACGATCAGGCCGCCGCCGGGCTGGCCCTGCATCACGGCGTTCGCCGCCTGGGCGACGAAGAACGGCGCAAGCAGGTTCAGCCTGACGACGGCGGTGATCAGATTGGGCGAGGCGGTCGCGGCCGGCCCGGACGGCGACCCGCCGGCATTGTTGACCACGATGTCGAGCCGGCCGAGCCGGCTGGCCGCCGCGCCGACGGCCGCCGCCGCCTGGTCGGGATCGCGCACGTCGGCGGCGGTGAAGGCGACCCCGTCGGGTAGCGGCCCTGGCTGGGACCGCCCGCAGGCCGTGACCTGCGCCCCGGCGGCGGCGAGGCGCCCGGCGATGGCCAGCCCGATGCCGCGGGTTCCGCCGGTGACGAGCGCGGCCAGCCCGCTCAGGTCGGCGATGGCGATCTGATGGTGCGTGGTCATGCCCGATTATGGCGCGCCGACGGCAGGGGCAGCAGGCGCGGCGGCGGCAGGGAGCGGGTCAGCAGTGCGGCACGCCAGGGGCCGGGTCGCCGCCGGTGTTGAGCAGGCGGCCCGAGAGGTATCCGGTGTGCGGTGCCACCGCGCGGTACCAGATCGGGTCATCGAAGATCGGGGTGCCCTTCACGAAGCACTCCACGGTGACTCTGCTGCCCACGCTCACCAGGTGGCCGGTGATCGTGTCGGTTGTCGACGGTCCGGTCCTGATATGCAGGTCGGGCTCGAGCGCGTTGAACTGCTCCTTGAAGACCGGCGCTACGCAGTGCGGCACGCCGGCGGCCGGGGAGTAGTGCGCAAGCAGGTTGAACGCCGACACGTAGCCGGCCACCGGCGCTGACACCTCGTACCAGATCGGCTCGTCCTGGTAGAACGCCCCGGTCGTCCAGCAGGTGACGCTCACCGCGGTGCCGCGGCCGCTGATCTTACCCTTGACCGCGCCGTCGCTGGTGCCTGGCGCGCTGAACACCCGGACCGTGGCGAACAGGGTCGGAATGCTCCGGCCGGCCATCCTGCGGTGGCCCTGGCCCCTGCCTGCCGTCCCGGCGGCCGCCCGGCTGGCCGTTATGTCGTGGGTCGCCGAGGCGCCGTGCGCCTCAGCGGCCGGGCCGAGCCCGGCAGAGGTCGCCGCCGTCGCCGAGCTTGCGATCACCAGAGTGGCCCCGATGGCCGCCGTGGCAGTGGCCGCTGCCACGAGCCGACGTCGTGCGGAGAGCGCATGCGTCATCTCGTTCGCCCCCTTGTTCATGGCCGCCGTCCGTGCCCGCCGGAGCGCACCCGAATGGCTGGCGGCGGGGACCGCAGGCGACGTGACGATGCGTTACCTGGCAATTCTTTGGCCCCGACCGGGTGTCGGCGCGTGTCGGCCTGCCGTTCTTGGCCGCATCTAGGGGGGAGTTTTGCCGGCGGCGGTCTAGCCCTTTACCCGGCGGCCGCGTACCCATACCGATGTGACGTGCTCGGGCCGCGCCAGCGCCGAGATGTCGGCCAGCGGATCCGCCCCGACCGTGATCACGTCGGCGTCGTAGCCGGCCACGAGCCTGCCGGCGCGCGGTGCCTGCGGGCCGAGCGTCAGCGGGGCGGTCGCGGTGGCCGCCTCGATCGCCTGCAGCGGCGTCATGCCCAGCTTGACCAGGTAGCCGACCTCGCCACCATTGCTGCCCCATGCGTTCGGCCGGCCAGGGCCGGTGACGGCAATATCGGTGCCCATAGCGATCGTGACCCCGCGCTCGATCGCGTGCGTCACCGCCTCGGCGTGCACGTGCGCGATGGCGGTGAGCTTCGCGGCCGCGTAGTCGGGCACGTCGGCGAGGTTGGCCAGGATGTCCTCCACGATGGTCCGGGTGGGGACGAGGATCGTGCCGGTCTCGCGCATGGCGTCGCACACCTCGTCGTCGAGGTACGTGCCGTGCTCGATGGTGCGGCAGCCGGCCTGCACCGCAGCCATGATGCCCGGCTTGCCGTGGCAGTGCGCGGCGACGACGCGGTCGGCCAGGCCGGCCACCTCCACGATGGCCCGCAGCTCCGCGTCGGTGAACTGCTGGTGGATGGGGTCGTCGATCTCCGACAGCACGCCGCCGGAAGCGCAGACCTTGATCACCCTGGCGTTGCGCCGCAGTTGCTCGCGCACGGCCTTCACGCACTCGGCGGTGCCGTCGGCCACCCGCAGCTCGCCGTAGTGGTGGCCGAAGTCGGTGACCCACGACAGCGGGTAGGAGTGCATGTCGGCGTGCCCGCCCGTGGTGCTGAGTATCGACCCGGCCGCGTACACCGTCGGTCCGTCGAGCACGCCCTCGCCGACGGCCCTGGCCAAGTGGATGCCCTGGCCGCCGACCTCGCGCACCGAGGTGATCCCGGCATCGAGCGCCGCGCGCAGGTCGCGCACGCAGCGCGCGGCCCGCAGCGGCACCGGCTCGAGCGGCAGCCGGCCGAGGTCCAGGGACCTGACGCCGAGGAAGTGGCCGTGGCAGTCCCACATTCCCGGCATGACCGTCTCGGTGCGGTGCACGCCGGCACCGGGGGTGGGCGGGGCGTCGCGGGCCGGACCTGCGTAGCTGATCAGGTCGCCGTCGATGACCACGACGGCGTCGCTGACCGGTTCGCCGCTGCCGGGAATCAGCAGCTCGGCCTCGATCCGCTCCATCACTGCCCTCCTCAGCCTTCCGGGCGCGCCTGGCCCGGCGCGGCCCAGGACATCATGGCCGCTCGGGACAGGCCGCCGCAACGGTCTCGGCCACGGTCTGGGGGCGCCTGCCGCCCGACCCAGAGCGGCGGGTTTCGGCGGTTCCGGAAATGCGCGGCCGCTTTCCCTTCCCTGCCAGCCATAACGGCCGCGTTGAGGTGGCGCGCGGGTGGTTGTCGGGGACAATGGATACGCGGGTACCGGATTGCCGTTCCATCTGGGTGCGATTCCGCGGACGCCGCACGGTCATGCGTTATACAGGTAGCGGTGCAAGGGAGCGAGATGCCGCCTTCTGACGTGTCTGTGCCCGCGGCGCCCGGTCAGGGACCGGTCCGCGGCGGGCTCGACCGCCTCCGGCGCGTCTACGACAGCGCACCGCTGCTGGTGAAGCTGCTAATCGTGATCACCTGCTGCCTGCTTGCCTTCCCGGTCGCGATGCTGCTCGCGCCGTACGCGGTGATCTCGGCCAGCCGCTCGATCTGGGCGACGGCGTCGGTGACACTGTGGGGGGTTGCGGCGGTCTCCGGCCTGGCGCACCCCGACTCTGGCGGGCCGCACTACGCGCTCTTCGCGCTGCCGATCGCCGTCGCCTTCGCCTCCCACGCGGGCAGCCTCGGCCGGCGGGCCGTTCCGTGCCGCACGGCCGCATGGGTGCTGCTGATCGCGGTGCTGCCCGGCGTGGTGGCGTTCAGGCTCTTCGGCGGCGGGCACTCCTATATCGGTCCTGGCCTGGCCTGGCTGCTCGCCCTTGCGGTGCTCGGCTGGCGGCTGGCGAAGGCCTGGCAGGACAGCCGCCAGGACAGCCGGATGGAGCAGGTGCGCGGAGGGGGGCCTGCCGCGCCGGCTGCCTGGCCGCCACAGCCGCTGGCGCCAAGGGCCGATCGGCCGGCCAGCCAGCCCCCCGCGCGGCCGGGCCAGCCACGTGGCGGTACCAGGCCGGCGCCGGGCGCGCCGCGGCCAGCCGCCGGGCCTGCCGCCCCCCGGGTACCCGCGGCCGGCCGGACCGGGCGGCCGCCCCAGCCGCCGCCCGGCGCCACCGCGGCCGACCACCGGGCGGACCACCAGGCCGCGGCCGAGCTGCCGATGATCACCGTCGAGGAGGCGATGGCCGAGCTTGACGAGATGATCGGCCTGACCGCGGTCAAGGATCAGGTCCGCTCGATCGCGGCGTCCATCGAGGCGGCCAGGCGCCGGGCGCTGGCCGGGATCGGCGCCGAGAAGCCGATGCAGCACCTGGTCTTCCTCGGCCCGCCCGGCACGGGCAAGACGGCCGTCGCCCGCATCGTCGCCAAGATCTTCTACGCGTTCGGCCTGCTTGAGGTGCCGACCGTGGTCGAGGCGCAGCGTTCGGACCTGGTCGGGGAGTACCTGGGCGCGACCGCGATCAAGACCAACGAGCTGATCGACTCAGCGCTCGGCGGCGTGCTGTTCATCGACGAGGCCTACAGCCTGGTCAACGAGGGCGACGGGCAGAACGACAGGTTCGGCAACGAGGCGGTCCAGGCGCTGCTCAAGCGGGCCGAGGACGACAGGGACCGGCTGATCATCATCCTGGCGGGCTACGAGCGGCAGATGGAGTCGTTCCTGGCCTCCAATCCCGGCCTGGCCTCCCGGTTCGCGATCAGGATCAAGTTCGGCGGCTACTCGCCCGCCGAGCTGCTCGACCTTGCCGACCTGACGCTGAACAAGCGCGGCGAGATGGTGGATCCTGCGGCGCGGTCGGTGCTGTGGCGGATCTTCGAGGAGGTGGGCCGCCGCAAGCTGGCCGACGAGCTCGGCAACGGCAGGTTCGTCCGCACCCTGCTCGAGCGGGCCGGCCAGGCCAGGGATGTGCGGGTGATGGGCGGCGAGGTCGAGCCCGCCGCGGCCGACCTGATCACGATCCTCGGCTCCGACCTGGAGTACGCCTACGGCGAGCTGACGTCACGGTACCGCGGCTACGACGAGACCCCAACGCTGGAGAGCGCGCTGGCCGAGCTCGACGCCCTGGTCGGGCTTGAACCGGTCAAGCGCCAGGTGCATGAGATCGCGGCCCAGCTCAGGGTGGCCAGGCTGCGGGACGCGCACGGCCTGACCAGCCAGCCGCCAGTCAGGCACTTCGTGTTCACCGGGCCGCCGGGCACCGGCAAGACCACGGTGGCCAGGATCCTCGCACGGATCTTCGCCGCCCTCGGGCTGCTGGTCAGGCCCGGTGTGGTGGAGGCGCACCGGGCCGACCTGGTGGGCGACCACCTCGGCTCCACCGCGATCAAGACGAACAAGCTGATCGACTCGGCGCTCGGCGGCGTGCTGTTCATTGACGAGGCCTACTCGCTGTACAACGACGGGTACTCCGGTGGCGACGCCTTCGGGGCCGAGGCAGTCGCCACGCTGCTGAAGCGGGCCGAGGATGACCGTGACCGGCTGGTGATGGTGCTGGCCGGCTACACCGAGGACATGAGCAGGTTCCTGCGCACCAACCCTGGCCTGGCCTCGCGATTCAGCGTCCGGATCGCGTTCCCCAGCTACAGCCCTGAGGACCTGGTCAAGATCACCACCATGCTGAGCGAGCGGGGCGGTGATCGGTTCGCGCCCGACGCGATCCCGGTGCTCAGCGCGATCCTGACCGAGGCCTGCGAGCAGCGCAGGATCGACGAGCTCGGCAACGGCCGGTACGCCAGGTCGCTCTACGAGCGCGCCTGCGCGTCGCGTGACCTGCGGGTGGCGCAGCTCGGCGAGCACGCAAGCGCGGACGAGCTCACCACGATCGCGGCCGCCGATGTGGACTCGGCCTACCGGGGCATCGCGGGCTGAGTCCTCATGCCGGCAGGTCGCCGGGCAGCTCGCCGAGCGCGAGCCTGACCGCCCGCTCGTCCTTGCCCGCGGTCTCGATCGCGTCGATCAGCGCGTGCACCACGTCGTGCCTGGGCATGCCGAGGTCCAGCATCCGCTGCGCGGCGTCCCACAGCTCGGGCGGCTCGCCGCGCCAGAGCCGATCGGTCAGGGCAAGGTGCCTGTCCAGGTGCTCGGCGCTGGCGGTGCCGCCGCGCAGGTCGTCATGGTCGGCGGCCAGCAGTACCCGGCGGTCCTCCGGTCGGGCCGGGTCGAGCGTGCGCAGGTCGGTGCCGTGGTAGCTGCCGTCGAGCACGCCGAACGCGAACGCGCGGCGCGGCAGCGCCTCGAGATCGCGGTCCGGCAGCAGCCTGTCGACCAGGTCGGGCTCCAGGCCGAAGGATGCCGGGTCGTGGTAGACCCTGGCGAACGTCGGCATGGCGTCGAAGACGGCGTCGAGCGTCTTGCCGATGGCCTCGGCGTCCATCCCGGACCGCTTGCCCGCCCAGCGCGCCCAGGCGACAAGCACGTGCGGCATCGCGTGCTGCTCGGCCGGGGTCAGCATGACCTTCCTCGGCAGCCAGTCGAGCAGGAACGCCTCGGCCTTGGCTGGGCTGACCCGCAGCGGCCTGCCGAAATCCCGGTCGCAGCCGTAGTCCACGATGTGATCGGTGCACCGGCTGGCGGCGCTGATGTCGGACAGGTCCTCGGCCTCGTCGGAGGCCAGGAACTCGGCGACCAGCATGGCCCGGCGGTCGGGGCGCCAGGACTGGTGCCGGCTGGCCCCCGGCCCGATCGGCGCGGTCAGCGCGCGGCCGCCCGAGTGACCTGAGTGACCTGAGCGACCCGAAGAGCCTGGCTTGGCGGCATGGGCTGGCGGCAGCGTGCGGATCCTGGCCCTAATGAAGGCGTGATAGGAGGGGAACGATCTGGCTACCGGCGGATCGGCCAACGCCTCGGTGACCGTGAGCCCGGACTCAAGCAGACGCCTGGCGTTCGGCGCGCATACGCCGCCGAACGTGGACCGGCTGCCCGGCTGGCCCGCCTGGTCGGCGCAGTAGGCAAGCAGCTTGCCGACCTGGGAGCTTACCCAGCCGTCGCGGATCATGCCGCCGGCGTTGTAGTCCACGATGACGACGAGCGCGTGCTCATCGCGGCCGGCATAGCTGAACAGGCAGATCACTTCGTCGCGATCGCCGAACGCGTCGGAGTTCACGTAGCAGTCTCCGGCTTCGACGGCGCCCGCATGCTCGGCCCAGCCGGGCCTGGCGACGCCCTGCTCCATCAGCTCAAGCGCCGCGCTCTCGGCCTTCTGCGCCTGGCGGGCGGTGCCCAGGCAGGCGATGCCGGACAGCAGCGCGAGCGCCGCCGGGCTGCCTTGCTCCGCGGCGTAACCGACGAGGCCCTCGCCGACCAGTTCCTCGATGTCGGCCCGGCGTCGGCGCGGCGACCTGCCATCCGGTCCCGGCGGCTGGCGCCACCACGTGCCGAGCAACTCGCTGACCATGAGCTCGGCGTCGAGCGGGCTGCGCACCGCGAGCAGTTCCCTGGCGGCCCGCAGCATCTCGGCGAACAGCGCATTGGGCGGCGGCGCCGCGGCGCCGCGGACCAACCGTCCGGCTGAGCCGGGCCGGCCCGACCCCCCTGGGTACTCGGCGCGTCGGCTCTGCGGGCTCATTTTCCTAGCTTTTCAGATCCAGTCGCGGCGATGCCACGCTTAACCGCGGCGCGCCGCGGCGAGAATCGGCGCGCACGCAGGAGATTACCCGCCGGGCCACAGTGGTCACGACCGTTGCGCTGGGAAGATCGACTCATCTGCCGCGATGTTCCGTTGGATGCGATAACCAGCCCGGTGGCGGCTACGCGGCGATATGCGTGACCAGCCGTCGCAGACGCCGGGCAACGACGGCGGATCCGGTTAAGCTGTACCTAGGTAAGGCTCGGGGCGCAGTCGGTTCCTGGCCGTGACGCTGGCGTCTGGGGGCGCTGCCGTGCTGGCTGGAATCGGCGGCTTTCCGCCCAGGTAGCAGGGCTGATTGGCGGAAAGGCAGTTCCCTCCGCCGACGGCACTCCTTGAGGTCAAGATGCCGCTAGCCTTTTTCCGTCGGACGTGGCAGGGAGGGGATCGTCCATGGTAGCTCGCGCGAATGCGACGAGCGCCCGATGAGTGTCCCCGCGTCTGCGCCTGAGTCCGGTCGGGCCGGCGGCGCGGCCGGACTCGATGCCGCCATGCTCGGCGCGCTGCTCGCCCAGGCGCCGGTGGGCTTCGCCTTCGTCGATACTGACCTGCGCGTGCGGCGGGTCAGCGACTCGCTCGCGCAGATGCTCGGCATCAAGCCAGCCGAGCTTTCCGGCAGTGGCCTTGCCCAGGCATGGCCCGCGTCGGTAGCGCCGACTGCCGAGGCGGCGGTGCGCAAGGTGCTCGCCGACGGGCTGCCGGTCCTCGACAGCGTCACCAGCGACAGCGCCGCCAGCGACAGCGCCACCGGCGACAGCGCCACCGGCGACAGCGCCACCGGCGACAGCGCCAACGGTGGCGCGCGGGACGGCGGGGCCGGCGGTGCCAGGCGGCTGGCTCTGTCCTGGTACCCGGCGCACGGCCCGGACGGCGCCGTGACCGGGGTGACCATGATCGCGGTTGACCTCACCAGCGAGCACTCGGCGGCCGAGGCGATGCGGCGCACTACCGAGCGGTACCGGTCCCTGGTGCAGGCAGGCAACCAGGTCGTCTGGGTGACCGATCCGGCCGGCCAGGTGGTCGAGGACTCACCGGAATGGCGCTGGATCACCGGCCAGTCGGCGCAGGAGTACCTTACCGACGGCTGGCTGGCCGCGATCCACCCGGACGACAGGGCGCGGGTGGGGCGCGAGTGGCGCGACTGCGTCCGCACCGGCACCGTCTTCGACGGCAGCTATCGGGTCCGCACCAAGTCAGGCTCCTACCGGCACTACGACGTCCGCGCCGTTCCGATCGAGCGGGACGGCGCGATCATCGAGTGGATGGGCGCGAGCACGGACGTCACCGGCCAGCGCGAGGCCGACGAGATGCGCGGCCGCCTGACCGAGCAGCTCTCCGCGGCCGCGCTGCGCACGTCCAGGCTGCAGCAGGCGACCTCGTCGCTGGCCGGCGAGCTTTCCGTGCAGGGCGTGGTGAGCGTGATCACCGACGTCGGCCAGTCGGCGATCGGCGCCGACCGGTCGGCGGTGGCGCTGGTGGATAAGGACCGCCTGCAACTGCGGATCGTCAGCCCCGCTGGCGCGCGCGGCTCGGGCGAGCCAAACGGCGAGATACCGCTCGGCGCGCCCGGCGTGATGACGGCCGCGATCGCGCTGCGCCGGCCGCTGATCTTCGACAGCCCGCAGGCCCTGCGCCGCCACTTCGACGCCGATGGCGACGCCGACCTGCTGCTCATGCGCCCGGACGAGAAGGCGTGGGTCGGCCTGCCGCTGATGACCTCGGGAGCGCCGATCGGCGCGCTGCAGTTCTCGTTCACTGCCCCGCGGCCGATCACCGACGAGGAGCGGGTGTTCCTCGAGGCCCTGGCCGGGCAGTGCGCGCTCGCGCTCGAGCGGGCCAGGCTGTACGAGCAGGAACACAAGACAGCTGAGACGCTGCAGCGCAGCCTGCTGCCCGACAACCTGCCCGATGTCCCTGGCATCGCGCTGCGGGCCAGCTACCGGCCGGTCAGCATCGAGGTCGGCGGCGACTGGTACGACGCGTTCAGGCTCGCCGACGGCAAGCTGGCGGTCGCCGCCGGCGACGTGATGGGCAAGGGACTGACTGCCGCGGCCGGGATGGGCCGGGTGCGCAACGCGCTGCGAGCACTGGCGCTCACCGACTCCAGGCCCGCCGCGGTGCTCGCCGGGCTCGACCGGCTGTTCATCGCCACCGAGGTCGACGAGCAGGTCACCACGGTGTGCTACCTGGTGGTGGACCCGGAGACCGGGGAAGGGGTGGCAGGCAACGCCGGCCACCTGCCGCCGCTGCTGCTCGCTCCCGGCCAGCCGCCGCGGCTCGACCCCAACGAGGCGGGCACGCCGCTCGGCTGGGCGAGCCCGCGCCAGCAGTATCCGTTCAGCCTGCCGCAGGGAAACACCGCCGTGCTCTACTCCGATGGACTGGTGGAGAACCGCAGGCGCGGGCTCGACGCCGGGCTCGACGAGCTCGTTTCGGTGGCAGCGCAGGCGCCGCCAGAGGTGGTTGCCGATCCCGACCGACTGATCCGGTATCTGGTTGACCGCATGCTGGCCGGCTACGAGCAGGACGACGACGTCACCGTGCTCGTGCTGCAGATGCCCCAGGGCGGGCGCTCGGGCACGGGCGGACGTGGGCGCGCGCGCGGGTGAAGGCTGGTGAGGAAGGTCAAGCCTTGAAACTTGTGGGTACGCTTCGGGGGGTTCGGGCCTGGAAGTGGTACGACCTACCTCTCAACTCCACCTAAGGTGGTGGGCGGGAGCGGTACGGGCAGTACCCGCTGCCAGGCGGGGCAGAGCGGGGGCTCTGCGGACGGCCGGAGAACCCGGGGCCTGCCGGTAAGGTCGGGTTCTCATGCCAGACGATCGCAGGACAGCGCCGGGGCCGCCGGTGAGCTCGGTCGGGACGGACTGACCGGACTGTGGCGGCTCGTCGGCCAGCGAAGGAAGGGGTGACCGCGGTGGCAGGCGCTGCAGGCTCCGCGGCGCGGAGGCCGTCGACGCCGGCAGGCGCGGGCCCCCACGTTCCGCAGCAATCCCGGGTAGAGCCAGCCGACAACGGCGTGCCCGCCGACCCTCCCGTCACGCTCGTCGAACCCCAGGCCGCCGACGGCAAGCGCGCGCGCCGGGCATCGCGCAGGTCAGCCAAGAAGGATCGCGCCAGCGGGACGATCGCACCGGGCGGAGCGGATACTGTTGTTGATCCAGCGATCCCGGCCCCGGCCAGCCCGGCCCCGGCCAGCACAGCCCCGGCCAGCACAGCCCCGGCCAGCACAGCGTCGCGGGCTCGCCGGCCAGCAAGGAACGCGGGTGCCAGCAATGGCGCCCGCGGTGCCGAGGCCGCTGGAGCGAATGGCAGGGGACGTGGCTCGGCCGACGAAGGGGCTCTCGCCGGCCACGCTGACATGGATGGTGACGTGAACCTGGCGGAAGCGACCGATCTGGACGGCGAACCGGAGCTCGGCACGTCGGCGGACCTGAACGACGACCCTGACCTGGTCGCGGTGGCCGACCTGGACGGCGATCCCGATCTTGCCGATGCGGCGGACCTGGACGTCGACCTCGAGGACCTGGCCGACCTGGACGGCGAGGACGAGATTGGTGCCCTCGACCTCGCCGAGGTTGAGGGCGACGACTCAGACGAGGCGGACGCCGACGAGGCTGAGGAAACCGAGGAGGCCGAGGAGGCCGAGGAGGCCTCCGACGGCGCGGTCGCGGTCGCCAGCGTCGTCACGGTGGGCGTGGCCGTGGTGGCGGCCGGCGGCGAGGAGTCCGACGACGAGGCGTTCGTCTACGGCGACGACGACGAGGACCTGCCCGCGGCCCAGGTCGCCGTGGCCGGCGCGACGTCCGACCCGGTCAAGGACTACCTCAAGCAGATCGGCAAGGTGCCGCTGCTCAACGCCGAGCAGGAGGTCGAGCTCGCCAAGCGGATCGAGGCCGGGCTGTTCGCCGAGGAGAAGCTGGCCGAGGGCGGCCGTGGCTTGCCGCCGGACGTGCGCGGTGACCTGGAGTGGATCGCCGAGGACGGCCGCCGGGCGAAGAACCACCTGCTCGAGGCGAACCTGCGGCTTGTGGTCTCGCTGGCCAAGCGGTACACCGGCCGCGGCATGCTCTTCCTCGACCTGATCCAGGAGGGCAACCTGGGCCTGATCAGGGCGGTCGAGAAGTTCGATTACACCAAGGGCTACAAGTTCTCCACCTACGCGACCTGGTGGATCCGCCAGGCGATCACCCGGGCCATGGCCGACCAGGCCCGCACGATCAGGATCCCGGTGCACATGGTCGAAGTGATCAACAAGTTGGCCCGGGTGCAGCGGCAGATGCTGCAGGACCTGGGCAGGGAGCCGACGCCCGAGGAGCTGGCCGCCGAGCTCGACATGACCCCGGAGAAGGTCATCGAGGTGCAGAAGTACGGCAGGGAGCCGATCTCGCTGCACACGCCGCTCGGTGAGGATGGCGACAGCGAGTTCGGCGACCTGATCGAGGACTCCGAGGCCATCCAGCCGGGCGAGGCGGTCAGCTTCACGCTGCTGCAGGAGCAGCTGCACTCGGTGCTCGACACGCTGTCCGAGCGCGAGGCCGGCGTGGTATCGATGCGGTTCGGCCTGACCGACGGCCAGCCCAAGACGCTGGACGAGATCGGCAAGGTCTACGGCGTCACCCGCGAGCGGATCCGCCAGATCGAGTCCAAGACCATGTCCAAGCTCAGGCACCCGTCCCGCTCCCAGGTGCTGCGCGACTACCTGGATTAGCGCGGGGCTCGCGGACGGCGAGGGCCGGGCCAGCGATGCTGGCCCGGCCCTGCTACGTCTTCGTTTATCCGGCCGATCCTGGGCTATCTGACGGTGGTGCCCGCCGCGCCCTCGTCAGGCTTGGCCGTCAGCCTGGCCGTCTCGTCCTGGATCTCCACGGCCACCTTCGCCAGCGCGTGCGCGTGCTGGCGGTTGTGGTGGGCGCAGAAAAGCAGCTCTGCCGACCCGGGGAGCACCACTCGTACGTATGCCGGGGCACCGCACCGGTCACACAGGTCGTTGGCATTCAGGGGCTTCGCTGGGGCCATCGCTCCGGTCATGTCCGCCTCCCTTGCCCGGTTCCCGCCGACGGGTTTGCCGACGGTTTCTACAACCTGCGATCTCTACGCATCACAACACCTAGCCCGTCTGGTGTCATCCCATGCCGACGTGGCGTACGCCGTGGGCGAACACATTACGGACCGCTGGTGCGATCTTTATACACGACCCGGCGAAGAGCAAGTTGTCCCAGGTCGCCGGGTATGCGGTCGGCGTGGCACGCCGGACGAGCCCGGAAGGGCGGCTAATCTGCAGAGCAGGAAATCAGCGGTGCGCGACCGGTCTCCCGGCCGCGCACCTGCACGGGCCCCAGGAACACGGGGCCAAGGAGAACGGAGCTCAGGAGAAGTGCCGTGACCGCCGCCCTGCGCGAGGCGCCTCCGTCGGCCAGCCAGCCCGACGGCTACTCGGCGCGCCATCTGACCGTCCTCGAGGGACTCGAGGCGGTGCGCAAGCGCCCTGGCATGTACATCGGCTCGACCGACGGTCGCGGCCTGATGCACTGCCTGTGGGAGATCATCGACAACTCGGTGGATGAGGCCCTGCACGGCACCTGTACCAGGCTTGAGGTGATCCTGCACGCCGACCACTCGGCGCAGGTGCGGGACAACGGCCGCGGCATCCCGGTGGACATCGAGCCCAAGACCGGGCTGAGCGGCGTCGAGCTGGTGATGACTCGGCTGCACGCCGGCGGCAAGTTCGGCGGCGGCTCGTACACCGCATCGGGCGGCCTGCACGGCGTCGGCGCCTCGGTGGTGAACGCGCTGTCCAGTCGGCTGGACGTTCGGGTCGACCGGGAGGGCTACGAGTGGGAGTGCTGCTTCCGCCGTGGCGTCCCCGGCGAGTACCGCGGCGAGGGACCCGAGGCGTCCTTCACGCCGGGCTCGGGCATCCGCAAGCTCGGGCGGGTCCGCAAGGGGCAGACCGGCAACAGGACCAGGTTCTGGCCGGACCGGCAGATCTTCGTGCCCGGCGCCGAGATGGACTACGACTCGCTGATCCAGCGGGTCAGGCAGACCGCCTACCTGGTGCCCGGCCTCGCCATCACTGTGGTCGATGAGCGCCCGTCGGCCGGGGGGGCCGAGCAGGGCGGCCCGCGCACGGCCGAGTTCAGGTTCGACGGCGGCATCAGCGAGTTCTGCGCCCACCTGAGCACCGGCGATCCGGTCACCGATGTGGTCAGGCTGACCGGGTCTGGCAGGTTCACCGAGACCGTGCCGGTGCTCGACGAACTCGGGCACCTGACGCCCACCGAGGTCGAGCGCGTGCTCGACGTCGACATCGCGCTGCGCTGGGATACCGGCTACGACACGATCACCAGGTCGTTCGTGAACGTGATCGCCACCCCCAAGGGCGGCACGCACGTGACCGGCTTCGAGCGCGCTCTGGTGCGTACGCTCAACGAGCAGCTCAGGGCCGCCAGGGTGCTGCGCAGCGGCGATGAGTCCGTGCTGAAGGAGGACATACTCGAAGGGCTCACGGCCGTCGTCTCCGTCCGGCTGCCCGAGCCGCAGTTCGAGGGCCAGACCAAGGAGGTGCTCGGCACCCCGGCCGCGTCCCGCATCGTCGCCGAGGTCGTGTCCACCGAGCTGAAGGGCTTCCTCGAGGGCCGGGTGCGCGGCAGCAAGCAGCAGGCCAAGGCGCTGCTCGACAAGGTGGCCGCCGCGGCCAGGACAAGGATCGCGGCCCGCGAGCACCGGGAGAACCAGCGCCGCAAGTCGGCGCTCGCAAGCTCGGCGCTGCCCGCCAAGCTGGTGGACTGCCGGTCGGCCGACGATCGCAGCGAGCTGTTCATCGTCGAGGGCGACTCGGCGCTCGGCACCGCCAAGCTCGCGCGTGACTCGGAATTCCAGGCGCTGCTGCCGATCCGCGGCAAGATACTCAACGTCCAGAAGGCGTCCCTGTCGGACATGCTCAAGAACGCCGAGTGCGCCGCGATCATCCAGGTGCTCGGCGCGGGCTCGGGCAACGCGTTCGACCTGGACGCGGTGCGGTACCAGCGGGTGATCCTGATGAGCGACGCCGACGTGGACGGCGCTCACATCAGGACCTTGCTGCTGACGCTGTTCCACCGGTACATGCGGCCGCTGGTTGAGGCAGGCCGGGTCTTCGCCGCGGTGCCGCCACTGCACAGGATCGAGCTGACCAGCCCGCGCAAGGGCCAGGCCAAGTACATCTACACCTACTCAGACCCCGAAATGCACCGGATCATCCTGGACCTCGACCGCCGGGGTCAGCGCTACAAGGAACCGCCGCAGCGCTACAAGGGCCTTGGCGAGATGGACGCGTCGCAGCTCGCCGAGACCACCATGGACCCGCGCCGGCGTACCTTGCGGCGGATCAGGATTGCCGACGCGGCGGCGGCCGCCGAGATGTTCGACCTGCTGATGGGCAGCGAGGTCGCGCCGCGCCGAGACTTCATCGTGACCGGGGCAGCCGAGCTGGACCCGAACCGGATCGACACCTGACCGTCCGGCGCTGCCCGCCGGACTGGCCCGCCGGAGCTGCCCGGCCGGCCAGCACCGGCCGGGCAGCGGCCGGTCAGCGGCCGGGTGACATGTTCTTGCAGTGATGCGCACCCGCCTTCGGCGGCTTCGTCGCCGAGCTCGGCGCCCGTGACGGGCCCGCGGGCGGTGACTTCGACTGCGCTGCCGACGAGGTCACCGACCTGTGGGCGGTCGTGGTCGCCGTGACATGCGTCGCGGCCGAGGCCACGCCCGCCGCTCCGGCCCCGAGGCCGGCCGCGAGCACCCCCGTCAGCACGAGGCGCCGCGCCCTGGTCGCAGTGATCGATGGCATGAGCTGCTCCCTTTCCAGGTAACTGGCGGCGGGCCCTGCTGGGCCCGCCGCTACCGAGGATCGGCGACCTGGCTTGAGTCAGGCA
>Ga0335078_10006579_pt1 | contig 17187 bp, 12 predicted proteins | sample Lox_Sample_32_FD_206711 | JGI IMG/M metagenome (GOLD analysis project Ga0335078, IMG submission 206711) | Soil microbial communities from Loxahatchee National Wildlife Refuge, Florida, United States - Lox_Sample_3.2 | ecosystem: Environmental > Terrestrial > Soil > Wetlands | place: USA... | reverse complement strand
TCGACGAACATCGACAAGCGGGTCGAGGTGGACTTCAACGGCACGATCGTCGCGACGCTCAAGATCGACGGCAAGACCTGCGATCTGAACCTGCTGACGCACCGCGTGAGCAACTGCCAGTAGCGCACGGTCACTCGCGCGGCGGGAACCGGGGGCCCGGGCCAGTCCCGGGCCCTCTGCCGTGCGGCCCCCCGCCGGCGCGGCCCGTAGCCGCGGAGCGGGACACCCGGGGGGCGCGTGTCGAGCTCGCGGTTGACCGGGTGTGCCGGGCCCGGTAAGGTGCGGCATGAGGCTGCGGTCCGCCGTGCTCGCCCTGGTGTTCGCCGCCGCCCCGGCGCCGCTGGCGGCGCAGGCGCGGCCCACGGGCATCCTCGCCCGGCGGCTCGCGCCGTTGTTCCGCGGGCGGGCCTGGCGCTACGCCGACTGGGGCGCGCTGGTGGTGAGCCTCACGCGCGGCGACACGCTGTTCTCCTACCACGCCGACCGGCGCTTCCTGCCGGCGTCCAACGCCAAGCTCTTCACGACCGCCGCGGCGCTCCACTACCTGGGGACCGGCTTCCGGTTCTTCACCATTCTTTACGGTGACGGGACGGTCGTCCGCGATACGCTGGACGGCGACCTGGTGCTCTACGGCACGGGCGATCCGACCTTCGGCCGCGACACGGCGAGCCTTGCACCCTTCGCCGACAGCGTCGTGCGGACGGGCATCCGGGCGGTACGCGGCGACATCGTCGGCGACGCCTCCTTTCTCGGTGCCGAGCTGACCGGGCCCGGGTGGGCGCCCGACAATCTCGACTACGCCTTCGCCGCCCCCCCCTCTGCGCTGGGCGCGGCGGCCAACCAGGTCCGGGTGACGGTGGCACCGGGGAGCCGCGCCGGCGCTCCCGCGCAGGTCACGGTGGACCCGCCGACCGACTACTACTCGGTCACGAGCGAAGTGGTCACCGGCCACCGGTGGAACCGCACGCGCATCAGCGTGGTGCGGGGACCGGGCAGCGCCGTCACGCTGCGGGGCCGGATCTCGCCGCGGCGGCGCCACTGGACGACCAGCATCGTGGTCAAAGAGCCGGCGGCCTTCGCGGCCAGCCTGCTGCGGCAGTTGCTCACCGCCCGCGGCGTCGCCGTGGCCGGCTCCACGCGCGCGGTCACGGACGACCCCTCCGGCCGCGCCAGCCAGCTCCTCGCGCGAGCCGAGGGCGGGAGCGCCCCCTTCTCCGGCGCCATCGCCGTGCGGGCGTCGCCACCCCTCGGTGCGCTGGTCACCGAGATCAACCGCCGCAGCGACAATCTCTCGGCCGAGCTGGTGTTCCGCTCGGTCGGCCGCGCGGTGGGCGGCGCCGGGACCTTCGCGAGCGGCGCCGAGGCGGTGCAGCGCTTCCTCGCCGGCGAGGTCGGGGTCGCCCCGGCGAGCGTGCGCATCACCGACGGATCGGGGTTGTCGGTGGAGAACGAGGCCACGCCGCGCGCCCTCGTGCAGCTGCTCGCCTACGAGCGGCGTACGCCCGCGGATGACCGCGACGCGTTCTGGCAGTCGCTGCCCGCCCCCGGCGCGGGGCTCGGCCACCGGATGGAGGGCACGGCCGCCGACGGCCGCCTGCGCGCCAAGACCGGGACGATGCGCGACGTGTCCGCCCTCACAGGGTACGTGAGCGCCGAGGGCGGCGAGGAGCTGGCGTTCTCCCTCGTGATCAACCACATGACGCGCATCCGCGCGGCGCGCCTGGCGCAGGACCGGATGGGCGTGGTGTTGGCGAGATTCGATCGGGGAGAGGACGGCGAGGCGGCGAAGTGACGCCGGTGAGGTCACGCCATCACGCCATCACCTCCCCGTCGCGTCTCCCAAGCCGGGGATGCCGTCGCGGCCCTGGGCCGTCCTGACCGCCCGCTCGACGGCCATCTCCGCCGCGGCGCGGCCGAGCTGCTCGATCTGGAAGGGTGTGGCCGCGGCCGAGCCCGCCGCGCACGCGAACACGACGTCGCCGTCCACCGCCGTGCCCGAGGGCACGACGCGCCGCGCCAGTGCGTCGCCGCCCGCTTTGGCCAGGCCGCCGAGCGCCAGGCGGTCCATGCCGGCGTTGGTGGCGAGCACCACCAGCGTGGTGTGGTGGGCCGCGCGCAGCGCCCCGCCCGGCGCTCCGCCGCCGGCGAGGTAGTCGGCCGCACCCGCGAAGCCGCCGCCCTCGTCGCGTGCCCCGGCCAGGACCCGTCCGGCGCCATCGAGGACGTCGCCGAACGCGTTGACCACCGCGAGCGCGCCCACCACGATGTCGCCTGCCCGCGCGGACCAGGTGCCCACGCCGCCCTTCATGGCGCGCTCCAGGCCGAGCGCCTTGCCCACGGTCGCCCCCGTGCCGGCGCCGACCGAGCCCTCGGCGAACTCCCTTCCGGCGGCATCGCACGCCGCGGCCCCCATGGCCGGCGTCGGGCGCGCCTCGAAGCGGCCGAGCGGCAGCAGGTCGAACACGACGGCGGCCGGCACGATCGGCACCACGCCGATCCCCGGGCCGATCGCGAACCCCCGCCCCCGCGCCTCGAGCCACCGGGCGACGCCGTCCGCAGCCGCCAACCCGTAGGCCGAGCCCCCGGTCAGCACGATCGCGTCCACCCGCCCGGCCAGCGACTCGGGCCGGCACGCGTCGAGCTCCCGCGACCCCGTGGCCCGGCCGCGGACGAACGCCGTGCACGGCATCCCCGCCTCCGGCGCGAGCACGACCGTGCATCCCGTGGCACCGGGCACGTCGGTGGCATGGCCGACCAGGAGACCGGGAACGTCGGTGAGGGAGGGGCCCATGGGGTGGTGCGGCAACGCTAGCCGGCGGCTGGCACCACCGTCAAGGCGCCCGGCGTCTTGCCGCTGCCGGCGGCGCTCCATAGGTTCGCCACGTGCCCCTGCCCGAGCGGAGAGCCAGCGTGCTGCTGGTCGAGGATGACCGGCCGCTCCGGACCGTCCTCGCCACGTTCCTGGAGCGCCTTGGCCACCCGGTGCTCGAGGCGGAAAACGGCGAGCAGGCGCTGGCCCAGCTCGCCAGCCACCGCGTCGAGGCCATGCTCTGCGACATCCGCATGAGCGGGATGTCGGGCATCGAGCTGCTGCCCAAGGCGCTGGCCGACGACCCCGACCTCGCCGTCATCATGCTGACCGGCGTGCACGAGCCGACGGCCGCGATCTCCTGCCTCAAGCTGGGCGCGGCGGACTACCTCATCAAGCCGGTGGACCTCGAGGAGCTGCAGCACTCGCTGCAGTCCGCGTTGCGCAGGCGCGAGCTGGAGATCGAGCGGCGGCAGATGGAGCAGTGGCTGTCGCGCGAGGTCGCGATGCGCACCCGGGAGCTGGAGGCGCAGTCGCAGCAGCTCAGCGAGCTCTCGGCCAACGTGTTGGCGGCCCTCGTGGACACGCTCGAGGCGAAGGACCCGAACCTGCGCGGGCACTCGCCGCGGGTGGCCGACCTCAGCGCCCGCATCGCCGCCCGGCTTGGCGCGAGCGGCGAGGAGGTCGCGCGGATCCGCACGGCCGGCCGGCTGCACGACATCGGGAAGCTGGCGCTGCGCGAGCCCGACCTCGACCTCGGCCCGCGGGCGGGCGACGCGGAGATCTCCGCGTCCCAGGACGATCCGGATCTGGCCCGGCGGCTGCTCGAGCCCCTCATGCACTTGAAGGGGGTCGCGGAGATCGTGCGCTACCAGCACGAGCGCTACGACGGGAAGGGAGTCCCCGAAGGGCGGCGGGGCGAGGACATCCCGCTCGGGTCCCGCGTCGTCGCGGCAGCGAGCCTGTACGACGAGCTGGCGCTCGCCAGCCCGGAGGGCTCGACGCTCGAGCCGCGCCAGGCGGTCGAGAATCTGCGCTCGCTCTCGGGCCTGCTGCTCGATCCGCGCGTGTTCACCGCGCTCGAGCAGGAGGTCGGTGGCGGGAGCTAGCCGGGCCGCTTCGGCGCCGGCGGCGGCAGGTTCGCCGGCTCCGGCACGCCCCGTTTCCCGCGGCAGGCCTTGCACAGCGTGATCCCGCGGAACCCGCAGATCATGCAGATGAAGGTCCCGCAGTCGTCGCACGGCGCGCCTTCCGACGCCCGCTCCTCGTTGCCGCACGACCGGCACACCATCATGTCCACTTCCGGCATGTCGCCTCCTCGCCCGCGGGACCGGCTCAGACGTCCAGGGCGTACACCTTGATCTTGTTGATCAGCGTGGCGCGCGAGATCCCGAGCTCCTCCGCCGCGCGGGTGCGGTTGCCCCCGAGGCGGCGCAGCGTCCGCTCGATGTGCAGCCGCTCGACGTCCGCCAGCGTCGCCGGCGGCGTCTCGGGGGTCGGCGCGGCGCGGCGGCCGACCTCCGCGGGCAGGTGCTCGGGCCCGAGGCGCTCCGCCCCGTGGCTCACGATCAGCGCCCGCTCGAGCACGTTGCGCATCTCCCGGATGTTGCCCGGCCACGGATAGCTGAGCAGCCGCTCCAGCGCCTCCGACGTCAGCTCGCCGGGACTCTCCGGCAGCTCCGTGCGCAGCTCCGTGAACAGCTTGCGCAGCAGCGCCAGGCGGTCCTCGCGCGCCCGCTCGCGCAGCGGCGGCAGGTGCAGGGGAATGACGTTGAGGCGGTAGTAGAGGTCCTCCCGGAAGCGCCCCTGCCGCACCGCGTCGCCGATGTCGCGGTTGGTGGCCGCGACCAGCCGCACGTCCACCTGGATCTCGCGGGTGCCGCCCAGCCGACGGAAGGCCTTGTCCTCCAGGGCCTTGAGGACCTTGGGTTGCAGCTCCGGCGCGAGCTCGGCGATCTCGTCGAGAAACAGCGAGCCGCGGTCGGCCAGCTCGAACAGGCCCTGCTTGCGCTCCTTGGCGTCGGTGAACGCCCCTTTCTCGTGGCCGAACAGCTCGGAGTCGAGGAACGTGGCCGACAGACCGGCGCAGTTCACGTCCACGAACGGCGCCTCGTGCCGGGCGGACAGACCGTGCAGCAGCCGCGCGACCCAGCCCTTGCCCGTGCCCGACTCCCCGGTGATGAGCACGGTGGTGCGTTCGGACTCCGCGAGCAGGGCGAGCTGCCGCGCCAGGTCGCGCATCGGCTTGGAGACGCCGAGGACGTCGTCCCCGCCGGCCGGGGCGAGCCGCGACGCCAGCCTCGCATTCTGCCGCTTCAGGTGCACCTTCTCGAGCGCCCGCTGCACGGCCGCCGCCAGCAGCGGCATGTCCACCGGCTTGGTGAGAAAGTGCTCGGCCCCCATCTGCATCGCGCGCACGGCGGTGGCGATGTCGCCGTGGCCGGTGACGAGCAGCACCGCGACGTCCTGGAGCCGCAGCTCCTCAAGCACCTGCAGGCCGTCCATGCCCGGCAGCCGCAGGTCCAGGAGCACCGCGTCGGGCCGGTGGCGCACGCATGCGGCGATGCCGCCCTCGCCGGTCGTCTCCCGGAACACTTCGTAGCCCAGACGGTCGAAGTAGTCGCCGACCGCCTGCAGCACGTCGGGATCGTCGTCCACGATCAGGAGGGAGTCGGCCATCGCGTCAGCTCACCAGGGCGGGCGAGCGGCGCAGCACGTCCAGCGCCGCGTCCGCCTCGGCCGCTCCGAACTGGGTGCCCCGGCCGGTGCGCAGCTCGTCGAGCACCGCCCCTTCCTCCCGGCGCCCGCGCCACGGGCGCGGCGCGCACATCGCGGCCACGGCCGCCGCCGTCCCCAGCGCCCGCGCCAGGGGCGGGATGTCGTCCCCGGCGAGGCCTCCGGGGTAGCCGTTGCCGTCGAACCGCTCGTGATGCGCCGCGACGGCCGCCACGACCGCGCGGTCGGCCCCCATCCGCTCGATCCACCGCGCCCCGAGCGTGGGATGCACCCGGATCAGGTGCTGCGCCGGCCGCGCCATGGCGCCTTCGGCGTGCAGCTCCGTCGGCGGCACGGCCAGCATGCCGACGTCGTGCACCCGGGCCGCGAGCGCGAGCCGCTCGGCGTCGAGGCCCAGCGCCTGGCCGAAGGCGGCTGCCAGGCGCGCGGTCCGCGACGAGAAGCCCACCCGGTACGGATCCGCCCGTTCGAAGGCGTTCACCACCTCTCCGAGGACCGCGAGGATCGGCCCCGCGGGCAGGATCGCCCGCGCCGCCACGGCCCCGCGCAGCGCGCGCAGCTCCACTGCGACCGCGACGGCGTGCGCCAGCAGCTCCGGGTCGAGAGGCTTGGTCACGAAACCGTCCGCCCCGCGGGCGAGCGCGTCGGCCAGCCCAGCCTCCGGCATCCCGTCGGGGGCCATCACGATCACGGCCGGAGGCTCCGCCGCCCGCCGTGCGGTCTCCAGCAGCTCCAGGCCGCTCCGCCCCGGCATCTCCAGGTCGGTGACCACCAGGTCGAAAGTCTCGGCCGCCAGTCGCTCCATCGCCTCGGTGCCCGAGTGCGCGGCCAGACAGATCGCGCCGTCCCGCTCGAGGCGCCGCATCGCCGCCGCCGCGACCGCCCGCTCGTCGTCCACCACGAGCACGCGCCGCCCCGCCAGGGCCGCGACCGCCGGCGCCCCCTCAGGCCCCATGCGGGCTCCCCGCCGTGACGCGCGCCGCGGGCGCGAACACCGTGAGCGCGCGCGGCACCAGCTCCACGGACATGGGCGTCGCCCCGAGCGTCTCGCCGTCGGCCTGGACCATCAACGGCGGGTCGCACGTGACGCGCACCTGGCGGCCGCGGTAGAACCGGATGCCCGGGTCCACCTCGGGCCGGCGCTGCAGCAGCCGCCATACGACCCGGAGCGCCCCGGCGTACGAGCCGGCGTCCAGCACTGCGACGTTGAGGACGCCGTCGTCCGGATGGATGTCGCCGGCGAGCGGGAGCACGCCCGGGATGATGTGCCCGCAGTTGGCGACGATCACCGTGACGGCACGGCCCTCGTGGACCCGGCCGTCCACCTCCACGCGCGTCGCCGCCCGCACCAGGTCCGCCGCCATCACCACCGCGCGCACCGCGTAGGCCGCCACGCCGAAGCGCCGCTTGTGGTGCTGCGCCGTTTCCGCCATCAGCCGCGCCGCGAACCCGGCGGCGCAGTTCACCGCGAAGTAGCGCGACCCCGTCGCCGTGGTCAGCCGTCCCAGGTCGATGGTTCGCGTGACGCCGCGCACGATGGTCGCCGCCGCCGCCGTGCACGACCGGCCCACGCCCAGGCTCCCGGCCAGCACGTTGCCGGTGCCGCCCGGCAGCACGCCGAGCGGGCACCCGCTCCCCACCAGGCCCGTGACCACGTCCATGACCGTGCCGTCGCCGCCGTGGGCGATCACCACGTCCACGCCGGACGCCGCAGCCTCGCGGGCCAGGCGCTCCCCTTCGCCCGTCGCCCCCGACGTCGCCACGGAGACCCGGAAGCCCCCCGCCTCCAGCCGCCGGCGGGCCGCCGCCAGGCCGCCCGCCGCGGCCCGCGCCGCCGACGGATTCGTGATGATCAGCGCCTCGGTCACGGCGTCCCCCACTGCCAGAACAGGTCGAAGCCCACCTGGTAGGGCACCGGCGGGCGGATCTGGAACCCGCCGGGCCGGCAGTCCTGCACGGTCGGCTCGATGCTCGCCTCCACCGTCCACGCGCTCCCCAGCCGGTGCTCCACGCTCGCTCCCAGGATCTGCGAGCCCCGCGCCACCTGGCACAGCCCCGCGTTGACCGTCAGAAACGTGCGCTCGCCGATCTGCGTCCCGGCCTCCACGCGCGCGCTGCTGAAGATGTCCCCCACCGACCCGGCGCCCGGACGGATCGCCAGGTAGTCCACCGGAATCCCCAGGCTCGTCACCAGCGTCTGCTCCAGCTCGCCCGACACGACGCCCGCCAGGCCCGCCATCGCACCCTCCAGGATCGCCTGCTCGCTGGTGGTCGCCGGCCCCGCGCCGCTCCCGGACGCGAGATCGAAGGACGGGCGCCCGAACAGCAGGTACGAGACGATCTCCGACTCCGACAGCGGCGGCCGCTCGTCGCTCTCCAGCGAGAGCCGCGGCACCAGCAGCGTCCCGCCGATCACGGCCCGCACCACCAGGTCGCCGCCGTTCACCGCGCGCACCGTGTGCTCGGCCGCGATGTCCAGCACGGGGTTGAGGTCCGGCGTCCCGTAGAAGCGCACGGTGCCCCGCGTCACCCGGAACTCCTTCGCCGTCGGCCCCACCACCAGGCGGTACGTGCCCCGCACCGCGCGCAGCGTGCCGTCCAGCCGGTACCGGCTCGCCCCCGCTTCGACCTCCTTCGCCACCGTGAAGCTGCCCGCCAGCTGAATGTTCGCCTCATGCGAGCGGAGCCACACGTCCGGCCCCATCGTCACCGTCAGCCCACGGATGCGGAGGCTGTCGAGGAAGACGTTCTGCGCCGTCGGCCCGAGGTCCGCGGCCTGCGCAAGGTTCGAGTCCACCACGGCGCGGAACTCGGGATCGTCGAGGTTGACCAGCCGTTTCTCGACCAGATCGGCGAAGGCGAGGAATCCCGCGTCCACCGTCCACTGCCCCGACAGCGTGGCGCCCAGCAGCGGTCCCGTCAACGTCAGGGTGCCGCTGCCCGTGAGCCCCGCGAAGTCGCGCTGGCTGAATGCGGCGAAGCTGCGCGCCCGGAGCGAGAGATTCAAGACCGGCCGTGCCAGCGTCGGGAACTGCACGCCCCCGCCGATCTCCAGAGTACCCGCTCCACCCTTCAACCGCGCGCTCTCCACGACGAGGCTGTCGCCCCGCAGCCCCAGCTGCATGGCGATGTCGGTGTAGTGGGCCCCGAGCACGGGCACGCTCGCCGCCCCATCGGTGATCCGCGCACTGCCGGTCAGCTCCGGCCGCTCCCAGGTGCCCTGCACCGCGACGTCGGCCGTGAGGCGGCCGCTCACGCCGCGCAGCAGCGTCGTCAGGACATCCACGATGGCCAGATCCACGGAGTCGGCGCGCGCGCGGATGTCCAGGGGGCCGGGGATCTGCCGCGGCCCGGTCGGCGCCAGCGCCAGATCCAGCGGCACGGTGCCGGAGGCGGTGACGACCGCCTCGCCCGGCTTGCCGAGCCGCGCCTGGAACCGGAGCCGGCGATCGGCGTAGTCCGCCGCCCCCACCAGGAGGGGCGCGCCGAACTCGCCGAACCTGGCTCCCACGACCGACGCGGTCGCCGCCATGCGCGGCTGCGACGCCGGCCCCTCGAGCCGCAGCGTCGCGCTCGCCGCGCCGCCGATGCCCGTGGTGTCCCGCTGCGCCAGCGCGTACAGGTCCCTCAGCGGCACGCTGTCCGCCGCGAAGCTGAAGTCGCCCTCGCCGGCGCGGGGAATGCGTCCGGAGAGCCGCACCCGCCCGCCGTCGGAGCCGCGCAGCTCCAGCGTATCGAACGCCACCGACGCCGCCGTCGCCGTGACCACCGGGTGCCCCGCCACCGTCCACGTCCGCCCGAGCAGGCCGAGCCGCGCGTCCAGCACCCGCGCCGACCAGCCGGCCGAGTCGCTCCGCAGCGCCACCGCCGCTTCGGCCGACGAGCCGAGCGCGAAGCCCGCCGTCGCCTCCACCCGCAGCGAATCCGGCGACCCGTCGGCACGCATCGCGACGCCGCCGTACCGCAGCCCCGCCACGACCAGCGAATCGGCGCCGGCCGCGAGGGTCACCCGGAAGCCGCCGCCCACGCGCTGCAGCGTGCCCGCGACGTGCGCTCCCGTCACCGCCAGCCCGCCCGTCCCCAGGCTGTCCACGGTCGCGTCGCCCCGCACCGTCCACGCGGCCGTCGTTCCCTCGACGCTCCCCCGCACCCGGCCCGCGCCGCGCAGGTCCGCCAGCGGCGCGGCGCTGTCGCCGCCCGCCCGGTCCACCCAGCCGGCCAGCGCCGCCAGGTTGGCGAGGGTGTCGGCACGGAACAGGAGCTCGAGCCGCCCCGGCGCTCCTCCGGCCCGCCCGAGCGTTCCCGAGGCCCCAAGCACGGTTCCGGGCTGCTCGAGGTACGCCGTGTCCACGACGATGCCGGCCGGCGTGAGCGCGACCGTCGCCCCGGCGCGCTGCAGGACGTCGTGGGCCACCTCGCCGGACCCGAGCGCGAGCGCCAGCGAGCCCGTATCCGGCGCCGTGCTGTCGGCCGTGGGCATGGTGACGTCCAGCCGCCACGTGCCGGTGAGCCGGGTCTCGGGCGCGCCCGGGAGGCTCGCCGCGAGATCGAGGCTGTCCAGCGAGCCCTCGCCGCGGATCCGCACCCCGGAATCGCCCACCGCCATCTCCCCGCGGCCGCGCAGGCCCCCGCCCGGTCCGGCCAGCGTCGCGGCGTACGCGAGCGCCGTGACCGGGCCCGCCAGCCGCACGTGTCCGGCGACGCGCCCGCGCACGGGGATCACCGGATACGAGGCCGCCAGATCGTCGAGCGAGAGCGAGTCCGCCACGACGTCGGCGTGCACGGCGACCGTGTCCGCCAGCGTGAGCCGCACCGCTCCGCGCAGCAGCGACGCGCCGTCGCCGTCCTCGTGCCGCAGCACGCCATTGAACGCCGCGTCCTTCCACGGGCCGTCGAGCTCCCCGCTGAGCCGCAGGCGCCCGTGCAGGGTGACGGCGGGCGCGAGCCGCGTGATCGTCGCGAGGGCCACGTCGCTTCGCACCAGCGCGAAGTGATGGAAGACCACCCCCGCCGGGCCCCCCAGCGCCATCACCCCGCTCCCCGTCACCCGCGACACCGGATGTGCGGGGACGCCCTCGTCGGTGAAGGCCAGGGTCGTCTGCACGCGCAGCGCCGCCGGGGCGCCGGACGCCGCCACCTGCCCGCGCACTTCGCCCGCCACGGGCATGGGCCCGAGGAACGGAGCCAGCAGCCGCAGCTCGAGCGGCTCGGCGTCGAGCGCCAGCTGCTCGATCACCGCGCCGCCCGGCCGGTCCACCGTGAACGCCGCCGAGCCGCGCAGACGGGTCCGGCCCGCCGCCAGATCGGCGTCGCGGATCGCGAAGTCGCCGCCGCCACCCGGCCACAGCCGCACGCGCACCGTGAGACGGCCGCCGCCCTCGGCAGGGAGCCCGCTCACCGCCCACGCAAAGTCGGCGAAGCGCGCCCGCCCCAGCGTCGCCAGGACGTCGACCGCGGGCGCTCCATGCTCCGTCGCATCGCCCCAGCGGACCACGCCCTCGGCGGCTCCCGCCGTGCCCGGCAGCGCCAGGTGTGCGAGCGCGAACCGCAGCGAGTCCCCGTCCAGCCGCACCCGCCCCCGGGCGTCGCCGACGCGCACCGCCGGATCGGTCACGCGCGCCGCCAGCCGGCCGATGTCGGCGACCATCGCGGTCGAGTCGGGGTCGGACGCGCGCAGCCGCGTCAGGTCCAGATCCAGATCCTCGAAGCGGCGCTCGCGGGTGCGCCGCCCCGCGCCATCCCGCGTCCGCAGCACCACCAGGCCACCCGACACCCGCACGTCGCGCAGCTCCACCACCGGTCGCGGCCCCGCGCGAGCGCCCGGCCCGCCGAGCCGGAACAGGTGCTCCAGCGTGAGGCGCCCGTCTGCCGCCGCCTCGAGCCTCACCGTCGGCTGGTCGAGGGTCACGTGCGAGAGCACGATCCGGCCGCGCAACAGGTCCGCCAGTCGGTAGCGGGCGGTGAGGCGTGCCACGTGAATCACGGGTCGTCCATCGGGCGTCGCCAGCGTCACGTCGGTCGCGGTCACCGAGCGCCACAGGGGGCCGCCGAGCGTGCCGAGCGTGACGCGGCCGTCCACCGCGCGCCGCGCGACCGCCAGCGCCAGCCGGCGCGCCAGCGCCTGTCCGGGTCCCGGCACCACCACCGCCGCGATGCCGAGCGCCACGGCCAGCGCGACCGATCCCGCGACCACGGCGAGCACCCCCAGGAGGCGGCGCATCGCTAGTACGCCTCGCCCACGCTGAACTGGACCTGCAGCCGTTGGAAGAAGCCGTGGCCGCGAGCCGGCCCCGCGAACGACGGGTTCTCGAGCGTCAGCTGCGTGCGCGCACCCGTCGAGTCGGCCGTGACGACGTACAGCGGACCGGTCTGCGACGGGTAGGGGTTGTAGGCCACGTCCAGGCGCACCGGGCCGAGCGGCGTCCCCACGCGCAGCCCCACGCCCGGCGTGATCTTCAGCCCGCCGGGCAGCAAGCCGCCCTCGGTCTGGTTCCACAGCTCGCCGGCGTCCACGAACAGCGCGACCCGCAGCCGGCTGGGCCAGACCGGCGCGGGCAGCCGCAGCTCCAGATTGCCGAGCGCGATCGCATAGCTGCCGGTCGGCGACGTCCGCAGCCCCGCCGGCACGCTGTCGCCCGTCGCGGCGTCGAAGACCATGCTGTCGGCCACGTACACGAGCGGTCCCATCTCGTTGCGCCCGAACCCGCGGACCGAGGACGGGCCGCCCGCGTAGAAGCGCTCCTCGGGCGGCACGAACCGGATGGACGTGTCCGCGACGAAGGCACGCCCCGGCCGGATCACGCCGCCGCGCAGCCGCAGCGCCAGCACCCACGTGCGGGCCAACGGCAGGTACCACGTCCCCTCGCCGACCACCTTGTTGTAGGCAATGAGCGAGTCGGAGCCCACCAGCGGCGAGGCGTGCGTCAGCTCGAGCGAGAGCACCGACCCGCGGGTGGGCTCCAATGGCGAGTCCTGCGTGTTGCGCACCACCGAGAGCGACAGCGCCGCCTGGCGCCGCCGCTGCTCCAGGACGCTCACCGTCGCGGGATCGCAGCGGTCGAAGTAGATGCAGAAGACGGCGGCGTCGGCGGTGGTGCTGCCGTAGGTGAGCTGGTACGACAGCCCCAGCACCGACGCCCGGCCGAGCGCGAAGGACGTGCCCAGCGTCGCGCCGACGCCGTCGCGCTCGTACGCCTTGTACTCCGAGCGGCGCTCCCCGAATCCCGTGAGCGTCACCGTGTTGTGGCGGCTGAACACCGCCGGCTGTGTGAAGGTGGCCGACGCGAGGTAGTTGGTCTTCAGCGAGAAGGGGTCGTCCGCCAGGGCCGAGCAGATCGAGTTCGCCAGCCCCCAGTCGGTCGGCGCTCCCACGCCCAGCTTGGAGAGCTTGCCCACCAGGTCGAGCCGGCGGCCCCCGCCCAGAAAGTTCTCCTCCGTGATCGTCGCCTGCGAGCGGAAGCAGTCGATGGTCCCGTAGCCGACGCCGACGCGGAGCCTCGCCTTCGGCGCCTCGCTCACCTGCACGAGGATCCGGACCAGCGAATCGGCGGCCCCCAGCGTCGAATCCGGCGCCAGGCCCACGCTCACATAGCGGAACAGCTCGGACTCGTACAGGCTCCGCTGCGAGTCGTACAGCGCGTTGCGGCTGAACCAGTCGCCGGCCCGCACGGCCAGGAAGCGCCGGATGGTCGGGGCGCTGACGCTGCGATTGCCGACGATCTCGATCTCGCCCACCCGCGCCCGCGGCCCGGGAGCGACCTCGTAGTCCACCGTTGCCGCCCGCGCGGTGCGATCGACGTTGTAGTTCCGGTACACGGCCACGAACGGGTAGCCGCGGTCCTGCACCAGCCGGACGATGGTGTCCGCTGCGTCGTCGAAGGCCGTCCGGTCGAACGGCTGGCCCACGGCCAGCGGCAGCTTCCCCGTGACCTTCGCCGAGTCCAGGATCCCGTCGAGCCCGTGCACGCCGACCGAGTCCACCACCACCGGCGGGCCTTCCGCGATCAGGAACCGGATCGCCACCGTCGTCGGCGTCCGCGTCACCACGGTGTCGATCTTCGCCTCGAAGTACCCGTGCAGCCGGTAGAGCAGTTGCAGCCGCACGACGTCACGCCGGAAATCCAGCTCGTCGAACTCCCGACGCACGCCCACGCCGAGGCTCCGGAGCACCGGCACGCGGTACGCCCAACTGGAGGCGCTCGTCTCGATGGCCTCGGAGAGCGTCACGGCGTCCAGGGCGTGGTTGCCCTGGAACGTCACCGAGGTGACGGCCCGCTCCGGCGCCGCTCCCGTCTGCGCGGCCGCGGCACGCGCGACGCACAGGGCCGCAGCCACGAGGAGCCGTCGCCTCACCGTTCGCGCCGTGCGGAAGGAATGCGGGGAGCCGCCGTACGCGTTCGCTGCATGAGTGGGATGGGAGCCAGGGCCGGTGGACGGGACTGCCGCGCGTGAGTGCGACGTGGACGTACTGTCGTATTTTCGTACACCGGCCCCACGCTGTCAACCGCTTGGAGGGGAAGCACTTGTCCCGCGACCCCCGGGGGCGCCGGCTGGCGGCGCCGCGCAGCGGACCGTAGCTTGCGCGGCGTGAAGATCTACACCAAGACGGGCGACCGCGGCGAGACCTCGCTGGTCGGAGGCGACCGCGTGCCCAAGGACCACCTCCGGGTGGTGGCCTACGGCGACGTGGACGAAGCAAACGCGGCGATCGGCGCGGCCCTGGCCACGCGCCCGGAGGAGTTCGCGGCGGAGGTGCTCACCCGCGTGCAGCACGAGCTGTTCGCGATCGGCGGAGCGCTCGCCGCGCCGGCTCCCGCCGCCCTGCGGGCGGAGCAGCGCGCCAAGCTGGCCGTGACGGCCGAGCAGGTCGGGGCGCTCGAGGCGGCGATCGACGACGCGGAGCGCGAGCTGGTGCCCCTGCGGCGGTTCGTGCTGCCGGGCGGAACGCCCAAGGCGGCCGCGCTGCATGTCGCCCGCACCGCCTGCCGCCGCGCCGAGCGCGCCGCCGTCCATCTCGCGCACCACGAGCCGGTCGCCGCCGAGGTCCTCGCCTACCTCAACCGGCTCTCGGACCTGCTGTTCGTCCTGGCGCGCGCGGCGAACGCGCGCGCGGGCCGCGCCGACGTGACGTGGTGATCCCCGTCGCGCTCCCCGGAGCCCAGGGAGCGACGTACGAGATCCTCGTGGGCCGCGGTGTGCTCGACCGTCTGGCGCCGCTGCTGTGCGAGCGCTGCCCGGCCCATACCTACGCCGTCGTCACCGACACCCGGGTGGGCGCGCTGTACGGCGAGCGGGTGACCGCGTTGCTCGCCGACGCCGGACTGCGCGGGGCCGTCTTCACCTTCCCCGCGGGCGAGTGGAACAAGACGCGCGCCACGTGGGCCGATCTCGGCGACCGGCTCCTGGACGCGGGCGTGGGACGCGACGGGGCGGTGATCGCGCTCGGCGGCGGCGTGGCCGGCGACCTTGGCGGCTTCGTCGCCGCCACGCTGCACCGCGGCATTCCCTGCGTGCAGGTCCCCACGACCGTGCTGGCCATGATCGACGCCTCGATCGGGGGCAAGACGGGCGTGGACCTGCCCGCGGGCAAGAACCTGGTCGGGGCCTTTCATCACCCGCGGTTCGTCCTCGCCGACATCGACACGCTCGCCACGCTGCCGCGCAACCAGGTCGCCGGCGGATGCGCCGAAGCCGTCAAGCACGGCGTCGTCGCCGACGCCGCCTATGCCGCCGCCGTCGGCGCGACCGCCGCGGACTGCCTCGCCCGCCGCCCCGACGCGCTCGCGGCCCTCGTCGAGCGCGGCATCCGCATCAAGGCCGAGATCGTCGCCGCGGATCCCGACGAGCGCGGCCGCCGCCAGGTCCTCAACTTCGGCCACACCGTCGGCCACGCCCTCGAGGCGTGCAGCGGCTACGAGCTGCTGCACGGCGAAGCCGTCGCGATCGGCATGAACGTCGAGGCGTGGCTGGCCGAATCGCTGGGCCTCGCCGAGCCGGGGACCCAGCGGCGCGTGCACGATCTCCTGGCGCGCTTCGAGCTGCCGTGCACCGTGCCCGCCGCGCTGGCGGCCGATGGCCTGCTCGAGGCCATGCGCCACGACAAGAAGCGCCGCGCCGGCGCGCTGCGCTTCGCGCTCCCGCGCACCATCGGTGCGATGTCGCAGAGTGCCGACGGTGAATGGACGGTGGAGATCGACGCCGCTCGCGTACGTGACGCGCTCGCCGCCAACCGTTGACGACATCATAATGGCATCTTAGCGGCACTATGTTCCATGGCTATTCGTAATATGTTCTTTTGTAACACGTTATATAACACGCCGGCCTTCGTGATCTGTGTTTGACGATTGCACGATGTGCACGAGTCGCACAACCGGCAACCGAGTAACAACTTAGTGATGTGGAAAATGGCGTTCGCTTGACACCGATTTCACACCGTTCCTATTATGGGCCCGCGTTTGACCATCCGAAGCCTGATCCGACCGCAGCGACTCATATCGTGCAGGGGCCCGGCATGCTGGAGCATCGCAACGGCAAGGCGAAGGGGTTCTTCCGCCAGAGCGCGTCCGGCGCGTTCGATCAGTACCTCCAGGACATCCAGAAGCTGCCGCTGATCGACGATCCCGCGGAGGAGCGGCGGCTGGCGCGGCTCGCGCAGAAGGGCGACCCGGCGGCGGCCGAGCGGCTGGTGACGGCGAATCTGCGCTTCGTCATCTCGTACGTGAAGAAGTACCAGGGGCACGGGCTCGACCTCTCGGAGCTGGTGGCGATCGGCAACGAGGGGCTGCTGAAGGCGGTGCGGAAGTTCGACCCCGAGCAGGGCGTGAAGTTCATCTCGTACGCGGTGTGGTGGGTGCGCCAGGCGGTGCTGAAGGCGCTGGCGGAGCAGACGCGCAGCGTGCGCATCCCGCTGAACCAGAACGCGCAGCTGATCCGGATGTCGCGGACGGAGATGGTGCTGGCGCAGGAGCTGGGGCGCGAGCCGACGGACAGCGAGATCGCGCGGGCGCTCGAGGACACGGTGGACAACGTGCGCACGGCGCGGCGCATGACGGCGGCCGAGGTCTCGCTGGACGCGCCGGTGGACCGCACGGACCGGGACGCGGCCACGCTCGGCGAGCGGTTCGCGGGGGTCGAGGGCGGCGAGATCGAGGAGACGACGGACTCGAAGCTGATGCGCGGCTTCATCGACCGGGTGTTCAAGAAGTACCTGACGCCCCGCGAGCGGAAGATCCTCTACCTCTATTACGGCCTCGAGCAGGGTTCGGAGGCGATGACGCTGGAGAAGATCGGCGCGCTGATGGGCGTGACGCGGGAGCGCATCCGCCAGATCCGGGAGCGCGCGTTCGAGAAGCTGCGCGAGTGTCCGGACGGCCAGGCGCTGATGCGCTTCTGGAGGGCGGCGTAGCGGACCGGCGCCGGCAGGCCCGGCCCGAGCCGAACCCGAGGGCGCGCCCCGAGCGGCGCGCCCTCGTGTATTTGGGCCGCGCGGTGCCCGCCCCGCCCTGCGGCGGCGCCGCCGTCGCGCTACATTGCTGCACGTCACCATGACACACACGGACCTCGGGGCGGAGCTGTCCGGGATCGTCGGCGAGCGGTTCGTGCGCGGCGAGCGCGCGGCGCTCGCCTGTTTCGCCTCCGACGGC
>Ga0335078_10006578_pt1 | contig 17189 bp, 11 predicted proteins | sample Lox_Sample_32_FD_206711 | JGI IMG/M metagenome (GOLD analysis project Ga0335078, IMG submission 206711) | Soil microbial communities from Loxahatchee National Wildlife Refuge, Florida, United States - Lox_Sample_3.2 | ecosystem: Environmental > Terrestrial > Soil > Wetlands | place: USA... | reverse complement strand
CCATGAGGCAGGCAAGGTGTTTGGCTGCTGAGTTTAAATCGGCGAGCTTTGCTTCGCTCTTCAGAAATGTTCGTGGCCGAGCAGCTGTTCGAGCGTCCAATTTCTGGACCTGATGACTTTTCATTTCCCAAGGCCTAACGCAGGAAGGCTTCGTGCAAACCGCCGTCTATGGAGATAATTTGTCCGGTGGTTTTGGCGAGACGATTACCGACAAGAAGAAAGTAGGCCTCCGCTTGGTCCGCGGGAGTGATGGGCGATTTTGTCAAGGTCCGGTCGGCGTAAAACTGCGACAGTTTCTTGACCAGAGACTCAGTGGACTCGTCGTCGGCATAAGGAATCCTGTATTTCGCCAGTGAACCAATGACGCGGTCGCGCGGGAACATTGTGCTTCCCTGCACAACAGTCGCGGGTGCGACGCCATTTACCCGCACCAGCGGCGCGAGTTCAATTGCCAGTTCGCGCACGAGATGATTTGCCGCGGCTTTGGACGTGTCGTATGCGACCGAACCCTTCTTCGCCACCACGGCGTTGGCGCTCGTCGTCAGTACCAGGTTGCCGCGCAGGCCTTGTTCCCGCCAGATTTTCGCTGACTCATCGGCGACGAGATAACTACCAGTGACATTGATGGCAAAGGTTGAGGCCCATTTGTCGTCAGGGATGTGACCGGTGGTATCGCTGGGTACGAAAACCCCGGCAGTCACGCAAATGGAATCGAAGCCGCCGTAGGCAAGGGCAGTCTGGTCAAGCAGAGCGCGGATGCTTTCGCGCATTGTAACGTCGCAGGGCAACCCAATGGTCGGGCCGCAACTGGAAATCCGGCTACCTGCCACGCCAATACCCGAACCGTATTGCTGCGTAATCTCTGTTGCGGTTGCCTTCGCGGCGGCTTCATTGACATCTGCGCAAACGATATGAGCGCCTTCCTTGACGAGCCGGTGCGCGGTTTCCTTGCCGATGCCCGAGCCGGCGCCGATGACGATCACAACCTGCCGCGCCAGTTCTTTTTCCGGTGGCATCCGTTTCAACTTGGCCTCTTCGAGCAACCAGTATTCGATGTCGAAGGCTTCCTGCTGCGGCAATGAAACGTATTCGTCTATCGCCTCCGCGCCCCGCATCACTTCGACCGCGCAATTGTAGAATTCAGCCGTCACCCGCGATTCACTCTTGTCCTTGCCCCACGCAATCATCCCGAGGCCGGGAATCAAAATCACGGTTGGATTCGGATCACGCATCGTTGGCGAATTGGCGTGTTTGCAGCGGTGGTAATAATCGGCGTAGTCTTTTCGGTACCGCTCAAGCCCGGCGGCGAGCTTTTTTTTGAGCGCGGCCAAGTCCTCTGCCGGTGGATTCCAAGCCACGTAAAGCGGCTTGATTTTCGTCCGCAGAAAATGGTCGGGGCAACTGGTGCCCAGTTCGGCCAGACGCGGTGCGTCCGCTGAATTCACGAAGCGCAGGATTTTTTCGTCGTCCTGAACGGTCGCGATAAAACGTTTTTGCTGCGAAACCTGGCCGCGCAGCCAGGGCAAAATCGCCGCAAAAACTTCGTTGCGTTTCTCCGGCGCCAGCGTTTGAAATTTGGCACTGCCGAACGCCTTCGCGTCGCCGCCGCTCTCCGTATGTTTTTTTTCAATGAACTGCGACGCTTGTTCGATAAACTCCAAGGTGCGCAAGTAACATTGTTTCGGATCGTCATCCCAGGAAATGAAACCGTGCTGGCCCATCATGATGGCTTTGATTTTAGAATTGTTCCGGGCGATTTCCTGCATCGCCAAGCCCAGTTCAAAACCGGGGCGCATCCACGGCATGTAGGCCATTTCATCGCCGAAAATTTCGCGCGTCAGTTCCTCGCAACGTTTACTGGCGGCGATGGCGATGATGGCGTTGGGATGCATGTGGTCCACGTGCCGGCCCGGCAGAAAACTGTGTAGTGGGGTATCAATGGAACTGGCGCGCGGATTCAGGTTAAATGTACAATGGTTACAAGCAGTGACCATGTCGTCCTCGGCCGGCGACTTGAGGCCCTTGGCGGCATGGGTGGCGTAGGTTCTTTGCAGACCAAGCAGTTTGGATTGATAGAGCGAGGAGAAGTTCTCCTTTTTGGCCGTGCGCAAATCGCCGCCGGAACCTTTCACCCAAAGCACCTCCACCAGGTCGCCGGTGAGCGGGTCCGTTTCCATGAGCTTGGACGACGTGTTGCCGCCGCCGGTATTGGTGATGCGCTGGTCGGCGCCCAAACAATTGGAGCGATAGACCAGAAGTTCGAGGGGAGATAACTTCGCCGCTACGGCGTCGTCCCACAGGTTGCTGACGTACTGAAATTTCATTCTTTGAAATTCTGTGTTTTGTTGTGTATTTCTGTGAATTAAAGCTTGCCTTGGGCCAAAATCCAAGTACAAAAAACAAAATCACCGAGCGCTTATGCTGGCCGTCGAAAGGCAACACCGGATTCTGGACATGCTCTCGCAATCGCGGGCGATCACCACGGCCAAGGTTGCTAAAGCGATGGGTGTGTCGGAGGAAACCGTTCGCCGGGATTTCGAGAAACTGGAAGCCGACGGACGGCTCAACCGTGAACACGGCGGTGCCATCCGGATCAACGACAGCCGGCGCGATCTGCCCCTCGACAGCCGCGAAACGGCCAACGTTGCCGAAAAGGAAACCATCGCCCGGGTCGCTCTGAAACAAATTCAAAACGGCGACACGTTGTTTTTCGACGCCAGCTCGACCATCTTTCATCTGGCTCGGCTGCTGGCGAATCTGAAGGTGACGGTTTTGACCAACGGGCTGAAAATCGCCATTGAGCTGGCGCGGCAACCCGCGGTCGAAGTGATTCTGGTCGGCGGCGTGGTCAATCACGGTTCCTTGTCCTGCGAGGGGGCATTGACGGACCAAGTGCTGGAGTCTTACCAGGTACAAAAGGTTTTTATCTCATGCCGCGGCTTGGATCCGCAGCGCGGCTTAAGCGAAGCCAATGTCGAACAAGCGGCGTTGAGGCGAAAAATTATCAAGCTCTCGGACTGCACCATTGTTCTGGCCGACCACACCAAAATCGGGCTCAAATCGTCGTACTTCTTCGCCCGGCTGGCGGACGTGGACACTTTGATTACCGACCGTTTGCCGGAGAAAAAATTCAGGCAGGCGTTAGAAAGCAGTGGCTGTAAACTGCTTGTGCCGGGAAAGGCGCAAACTTGAACTCCAGAAAGATATGCCTGGCGGTGGACCTCGGCGCGAGCGGCGGTCGCGTGGTGGCGGGAATTTATGACGGCGCCCGTCTGGAACTGAACGAATTGAGCCGGTTTCCGAACGAGCCGGTCGAGCAGGACGACGGCTGGCATTGGAACCTCGAACAGCTCTTTGCCAGCGTCAAACAAGGCATCGCACTGGCAGCGAAAAAATACGGTGATGCCGTCGCATCCGTGGGGGGGGACACGTGGGGTGTGGATTACGGACTGCTGGACGCGGAAGGGAAATTGTTGGGCGCGCCGTTTCAGTATCGGGACCGCCGCACGGAAGGGATGCAGGAGGAGGCGTTTCGCCGGATGCCCGGCAATGAGATTTATCGCCGCACAGGCATCCAGTTCATGTTCTTCAACACGCTGTTCCAACTGCTGGCAGAGACCAATCCGAGGGCGCGGTTGGAAAAAGCGGAGCGATTGCTCTTCATGCCGGACTTGATTCACCTGCATTTGACCGGCGAGGCCGTGAATGAAAAATCCATCGCCAGCACCAGCCAGTTGTTCGATCCTCGCACGCAAACTTGGGAACGCGACGTGATCCGGGCGATGGGATTGCCGGACAAAATTTTCGGCAACGTGGTGGATGCCGGGACCGTGCTCGGTGAATTGCAGACCGGCGTGGCTGCGGAAACCGGTGCAAAAAATTTGCGGGTCATCGCGCCGGCGGAACACGACACCGCCTCGGCCGTCGTTGGCGTGCCGGCTGAGGAGCCGGAACCGGTTTTTATCAGTTCCGGCACCTGGTCGTGCATGGGACGCGAACTGAACCAGCCGGTGATTTCAGACGGGAGTTTTCAGGCGGCCTTTTCCAATGAAGGCGGCGTGTTTGGCACGACGCGGTTCCTGAAAAATCTTGCCGGCATGTGGCCATTGCAGGAGTGCAAGCGGATTTGGGATGCCGCCGGGAAAACCGCCGGTTACAGCGAACTCATTGCCCGTGCCGAAAAGTCGCCGCCGTTCGCTGCGATCATTGACCCCGACGCGGCGGACTTCAAGGCGCCGGCGAACATGCCCGAAGCCATCGGGGAATTCTGCCGCCGCACGGGTCAGACGACGCCGACGGATCCAGGCGCGTTCACCCGCCTGATTCTGGAAAGCCTGGCGTTGAAATATCGCTCCGTGAAGGAATCACTGGCGCAGGTCACCGGCAAGCCGGTCGGAAAGGTTTACATCGTGGGCGGCGGCTCGCAAAACCAGTTGCTGAATCAATTTGCTGCCGATGCCATGAATTGCCCCGTCGTGACCGGCCCGGTGGAAGCTGCTTCGAGCGGCAACATCGTCATGCAATTGTTTGCCCTGGGCGAAATTCATTCGCTGGCCGAAGGGCGCGCGCTGGTGCGGCGCTCGTTTGAAACCAAAATTTTTGAACCTCAAAACACCGGCCTCTGGAATGACGCCTTTGCGCGCCAACAAAAAAATCCCGCCGCCGACCGCTTATGAAACTCACCGAAATCCTGAAACACCTGATTCAATTATCCCACGATCTCGGTCGTGAAGACCGCCGTCTCGCCATTCTCGGCGAAGGGAACGTCAGCGCCGAAATGGGGGACGGAACGTTTTTTGTCAAAGCATCGGGCAGCCACTTGGCCACCATTGACGCCGATGGTTTCACTCACATGAAGATGTCGCCGATTTTTGACGCGCTGGATCATCCTGACAAAACCGATGACGAAGTCCGCAAGGTTCTTGAATTCTGTCGCGTGGACCAAAAGGCCAGACTGCCTTCAGTGGAAACCTTTTTGCACGCCATCTGCCTCAAGGAAGGCGGGGCCAAATGGGTCGGCCACACTCATCCGGTTTCTGTGCTGAGAATTCTTTGCAGCAAACTCGGCGCGGAGCCGTTTCGCCGCCATATTTTTCCGGATGAAATCGTCGTGTGCGGCCGGCATCTCGCGGTCGTGCCTTACGTTGACCCCGGCATCCGTCTGGCGGTGGCGCTGCGTGATTCGCTGCGCTGTTTCATGGCGGAACATGGCACCGCGCCGAAAGTCATCCTGATGGTCAATCATGGCCCTGTCGTTTTGGGCCAGACCGACTGCGACGTGCTGAACACCATGCTCATGCTCGACAAATGGGCAACGATTCTCGCCGGAAATTATGCAGTCGGCGGACCGCAATTTTTGGAGGAAATAATTTCAGATCGGATCGAAACCCGGCCGGACGAACGCTATCGTCGGCGAGCCATCGGCAAACTAAAATAATTCACCTGAAACAATATTATGGAAAATCCACTGTTCAAAAAACTCCCCAAAATCGGCATCCGCCCCGCGATTGATGGACGGCGCAAAGGCGTCCGCGAATCACTCGAAAAACAAACCCTGGGCATGGCCAAAAGCGCCGCAAAATTTTTGTCGGCCAATTTGCGTTATCCCAGCGGCAAGGCCGTCGAGTGCGTCATCGCCGATACCTGTATTGGCGGCGTGGTGGAGGCCGCCGCGTGCGCGGAAAAATTTGCGCGTGAAGGCGTCGGCCTTTCGCTCACCGTTACGCCCTGTTGGTGTTACGGCAGTGAAACGATGGACATGCACCCGCTGATTCCCAAGGCCGTTTGGGGGTTCAACGGCACAGAACGACCCGGCGCGGTTTATCTGGCCGCCGTGCTCGCCAGCCACAACCTGAAAGGGCTGCCCGCATTCGGCATTTACGGGCGCGACGTGCAGGACGGCGGCGACATCACGATTCCTGCTGACGTTCAGGAAAAGCTATTGCGTTTTGCGCGCGCCGGCCTCGCTGTCGCTATTATGCGTGGCAAAAGTTATTTGTCGCTCGGCAACGTTTCGATGGGCATCGGCGGCTCGATTGTGAGCCAGCCCTTTTTTGAAAATTATCTCGGCATGAGGGTCGAGTGCGTGGACATGAGCGAACTGGTCCGCCGCATGGAAGAAAAAATTTACGACGAACGGGAATTCAAAAAAGCCTACGCTTGGACGCGGGAAAATTGCCAAGAAGGCAAGGACTGGAATTCCGAGAAACAACGCCGGGACGCCGTGCGCAAGGATTGGGAATGGGAGACGTGCATAAAAATGGCCATAATCACCCGCGATCTGATGCACGGCAATCCGCGGCTGGTGGAACTCGGCTTCGGCGAAGAGGCGCTCGGCCACAACGCCATTGCCGGCGGTTTTCAGGGTCAACGCCACTGGACGGATCATTTCCCGAATGGCGATTTCATGGAGGCCATCTTGAATTCGTCATTCGACTGGAACGGCATTCGTTCGCCCATCATTCTGGCGACGGAAAACGACGCGCTTAACGGCGCGTGCATGTTGCTGGGTTATTTGCTCACCAACACGGCGCAGATTTTTGCCGATGTGCGGACGTATTGGAGTCCCAATTCCGTCGAGCGCGTCACCGGCCATAAATTGAGCGGCAAGGTCGAAGACGGGCTCTTGCACCTCATCAATTCCGGCGCGGCCACGCTCGATGGCACCGGTCAGCAGGAGCGCGATGGCAAACCGGCAATGAAACCATTCTGGGAAATTAACAAACAAGAGGCGGGCAAATGTTTGAAGGCGACTTCGTGGCCGTCGGCAGTTTACGAGTATTTCCGCGGCGGCGGTTTCTCCTCATGCTATCTGTCGCGCGGCGGAATGCCGATGACGATGTGCCGCATCAGTCTGGTTGAGGGGCTTGGTCCCGCGCTGCAAATCGCCGAAGGCTGGTCGGTAAATTTGCCGCCCAAAGTGCACCAGACGCTCGACGCACGCACTAATCCTTCGTGGCCGACGACGTGGTTCGCGCCCAACCTCACCGGCAGGAACGCGTTCCGCGACGTCTATACCGTGATGAACAATTGGAGCGCCAACCACGGCAGCATCAGCTACGGACATATCGGCGCCGATTTAATTTCGGTTGCTTCAATGCTGCGGATTCCGGTGGCGATGCACAACGTGGACGAGGAAAAAATCTTTCGTCCGAGTTCGTGGAATCTTTTCGGCGCGCTGGAGTTGCAGGCGGCGGATTACCGCGCTTGCGCCAATTTTGGTCCGCTTTACAAATAAAATCCGGACCTTTTTGGCTGCGTGAAAGTTGCACTGTTCATTCCATGTTTCGTGGACCAATTTTATCCGCACGTCGGGATGAGTATTGTGGGAGTGCTGGAGCGGCTAGGCCACACGGTGGACTATCCCGAAGCGCAAACCTGTTGCGGGCAGCCGGCGTTCAATTCGGGTTTTTGGGACGAAGCGCGCTCTGTGGCCGAGCGCCAAATGCGTGTCTTCCGGGACTCCGAAATGGTGGTGATTGCGTCTGGTTCCTGTGGAGCGATGGTAAAGGTCTTTTATCCAGAATTGTTTCGCGGTCATCCGCAGGAAGTGGAAGCCAAGGCGCTTGCGACAAAAACCTTCGAATTCTCGGATTTCCTTGTCAACAGACTGGGCGTGCTCGACGTGGGCGCGCGATTTCCGGGCCGGGCGACATTTCACGACGGCTGTCACGCTCTGCGCGAATTGGGCTTAAAAAAAGAGCCGCGCCAGTTGCTGCGACATGTGCAAGGGCTGGAACTGGTGGAAATGAAAGAAGCGGAAACCTGCTGCGGGTTCGGCGGCACGTTCGCCGTCAAGTTCCCGATGATTTCCACCGCGATGGGCGAGGTCAAATGCGCTTCCATCGCGGACACTGGCGCAGATTATGTCATTTCCAACGATTGCAGTTGTTTGATGCAAATTCGTGGTGTGCTCGACCGGCAGGGTAAATCCGTCAAAACACTGCATCTGGCCGAAGTGCTGGCGCAAACATGAACGCTCAAGCCCACGAATTCAAAGCATCGGTCCGGCGTTACACCGCCGATTTAGGACATCGCGATTGGATTCAAAAGGCGCTCGCCGGTTACTACGTCAAGCGCGATGAATTCAAAAACCGTTTCCAAAGCTGGCCAAGCGCGCGCAACGCTGCTGCCGAAATCAAATGGGAGGCCATCAACCATTTGGACCGTTACCTGGATGAATTCGTCTCGAAGCTCGAAGCGCGCGGTACGAAGGTGTTCTGGGCGCCCGACGCACAAGCGGCGCGAGATTATATCGTCGGCGTGGCGCGAGCGCATAAAGTCCGTTCCATTATCAAATCCAAGAGCATGACCGGAGAGGAAGTCCACCTTGCCGACGCGCTGGAGCAGTCCGGCTTTGAAGTCGTGGAATCCGATTTGGGCGAATACATTGTCCGGCTTCGTCGGGAACCACCGTATCACATCGTCTTTCCCGCCATGCACCTGACGCGGAAACAGATAAGCGATTTGTTCCACAGCCGGCTCGGCTCCGAACCGACGAACAATCCGGAAGATTTGACGATGTTCGCCCGGCGCGTCATGCGGCGAAAGTATTGCGAAGCGGACATGGGCATCAGCGGCGCAAATTTCGCAATTGCCGAGACCGGCATGATTTCGATTACTGAAAATGAAGGCAACGCCCGACTGACAACTTCCTTGCCGAAAATCCACGTGGCGATTGTCGGCATCGAAAAAGTTTTGCCTAAACTTTCCGACCTCGCTTTGTTCCTGCCAATGCTGGCGACCGCGGGCGCGGGCCAGCCTATCACCGGTTACAACACTCTTTACGGCGGGCCGCGCCAGTCCGGTGAACCCGACGGCCCGGAGGAATTTCACGTCGTGCTGTTGGACAATCGCCGCACCGCATTGCTGGCCGATGCTGAACAACGCGACGCGCTCCACTGCATCCGTTGTGGCGCTTGTTTGAACGTGTGTCCGATTTTCAAAAACGTCGGTGGTCACAGCTACGGCACCACGTACCAAGGTCCCATTGGCTCGGTCATCACGCCGCATTTGCGCGGGCTTCAGGATTGGAAACATTTGTCGCAGGCATCGTCGCTTTGCGGCGCGTGCACGGAAACCTGTCCGGTGAAGATCAATTTGCATCATCACCTGCTGCACAACCGGCGCAATGCCGTCCGCGCGCGTCCGCCCCGTTCGGAAAAAATGATCCAGGCCGGATTCGTCTTCATGATGCGGCACCTGGCAATTTACAGATTGGCCGCGCGCATCGGCCGCACCGCCCAACCCCTGCAACCGGTCCTTCGCGCCACTATTTTCGACCCGGTGCGCGCATGGACAAAGACCCGCTCGTTCCCGCGACTCGCGAAAAAGAGCTTTCGCGAGCTATGGCGCGAAAGGAAAACGTCATGACAAATCGCGAAATCATTCTTGGCCGGATTCGCGAAGCACTGAAAGTTGCCGCGCCGCATCCGGATTTCCATGAATTGGGCAGGGCCGACCTGCCGGTCGGCCCGGACGCGCGGCAGCGCGTCCCTACCGCTCCACAAAAATGGCTGCCGCCGGTTGGCGAAACGCTAGCAGAGCAAGTCGAATTGTTCGGGCGAAATGCAGAAGATCTGAAAGCAGAGTTTCACGAGTGCAGCGGTCTGAGCGAGGTGATTCAGCACGTGAAAAAGTTGTCGGCGGATGGTGGCTGGAAAAAAATCGGCCGCCATCGCGGAGAATTTACGGACCCGGTGGCGCGCGAACTCGGCCTCACCGAAGTGCGGACTGATAAAGGCTACGCGGTGAAAGATTTGGAAAGCTGCGACGCGGCGTTGACAGAATGTGAGGCGCTCGTGGCACAAACCGGCAGCGTGTTGGTGTCGGCTCCGAGCGCCGGTGGGCGTGCCTTGTCAATCCTGCCGCCGCATCATGTGGTGCTCGCTCGTCGGAATCAGGTCGTTCCGGATCTGGGCGTTGCCTTGCAGCGGGTTCAGGAAAAATTCAAAGACAAATTCCCCAGCTTCATGTCTTTCATCAGCGGCCCCAGCCGCACCGGCGATATTGAACGCATCCTGGTGTTGGGCGCACACGGACCGAAAAAATTGACCATTCTGCTTCTGCCTTAAAACATCTTATTAAACTCAAATCAAAACCATGATAACACCGACCAACGAAATCAAAACGGTCACCAAACCCGCAGGCTTGTTCCGCGCGGCAGACGGCGCCAATCACCTGTCCACGTTCCTGCTGATCAGTTCGTTGTTTCTGCTTTGGGGCTGTTGTAGCGGCTTGCTCGACAATCTGAACAAGCATTTCCAAAATTCGCTGAACCTGTCGAAGTTCCAATCCGGTTTTGTTCAATGGGCCTTTTACATGGGCTACTTCCTCATGGCCCTGCCTGCGGGCGCAATCTCGCGGCGGTTCGGCTACAAAGGCGGCATTGTCGCCGGGCTTGCCTTGGCCGCTTTGGGCGCGTTCTGGTTTATTCCGGCGACCCATATCAACGCCTACTGGGCGTTCTTGCTGGGTTTATTCGTTCTTGCCTGCGGCTTGGGTTGCCTGGAAACCAATGCCAATCCCTATACCACGGTGTTGGGACCGACGGAGAGCGGCGCTACGCGCATCAACATGGCGCAGACCTGCAACGGCTTTGGCTGGATTTCCGGAATGTTCATCGGCTCCAGCATCATCCTGTCGGCAACGCAGGAAGTGAACACGAGCAACGCGAAACTTTATATTCCGTACTTGGGCATCGGGATTGCAGTGGCCATTCTGCTGGTGATTTTCCTCATGGCGAAAATCCCGGATGTCCGGGCGATGGAGGAATTCAAATCCGAGGAGAAAGGCCGGGTGAAAAAATCTATCTTCAAACGTTCACACTTCACCCTGGGCGTGGCCGCGCAATTCCTTTACGTGGCCGCGCAAACCGGCATCTTCAGTTTCTTTGTCAATTACGTCCGGGCTAACATCACCGATTCGACCGACCGTTCGGCGGGTTATTTGCAGACGCTGGCGTTCGTTTGCTTTGCGGGCGGGCGGTTCTTCGGCAGCGCGGTAGTTGGATTCACCAAACCACACAAGGCCCTCGCCACTTACGCTGTCATCAATACCATAATGATGCTTATCGCGATGGCCGGCGGCGGCTGGGCGGGTGTTATTGGTATCATGGCCAGCTTTTTCTTCATGTCCATCATGTTCCCCACGATTTTTGCTTTGAGCATACGCGGGCTTGGCGATCACACTAAATTCGGCTCGTCCCTGCTGGTCATGTCAATCGTCGGCGGCGCCATCATGACACCATTGATGGGATATATCGCCGACAAAGGCGGCATGAGAATCGGTTTTGTCATCCCGCTGATTTGTTTTGCCTTCGTTGCCTTCTACGGGAGCTTCTGGCAAAAACTCGAAGAGCGCGACGCAGCCGCGGTCGCAAGTTGAAAACGTAGAGTTTTCCACCGGATTTTGCAAAGCGTGAGGTGAACGTCGCGGAGCTGTTGATCTACGCTAACCTGAAATCAAAATCAGGTTCGCATATTGGATGGTATCGCCGGTGCGGATCAGGCCGATGGCGTCGGGCACGCGTTTCTTGAATTGCACGTGCGGTTCGAATTTCAACGGAATTCCCGCCAGTCCTTTCGCGAACGCGGCGCGGGTCGCGGCGGAGTTACACTTCTGAAACTCACGCGCCATGCAGGCTTGGGTAAAGTTGCAGTTGGCCCGAACCGCGGCGAGGGTCTGCAACACAGTGGGCATGTCGTCCACCAGCGAGATGTCCACCGTCTCGACTTGCGGCCAGAACGGAAAGCCGCGGTCGGCGATGACCAGGGCATTGGTATGTCTCACCCGGCTCAACAGGGAGTTGATTTGCGGGTTCAGAATTCCACTTTTTAACATAGCTCGTTCCTCTCATTAAAATGCGCGCGGTCAACTTCGACCAACCCGCCAACCCTGGCGTTGGTGCCGCCGGCCATGGAGCGCGATGCCGGCTTCATTGGCAAAATAAAATTCAACGCGTCACTGACCATTCCACCGGAAAAGGGCGCCTTTTTTCAAAGTTAGTGCGCATACGTTGTCACCGTATCTAAGTCGAACCGGCTCCCCGCTCAGAGAACGGATTGTTGCCTCCGTCAACTTGCCGTCCTTCCAGGCTTCGTCCACCACAAAACCGCCACGCGCGCACAGCCCTGCCACCGAACCGTCGGACCAGGCCGATGGCAGTGCCGACAGCAGTTCGATTTCAAATTTCTGGGCGGCACCATTCGTTTCCAACAGTCGGCTCTGCAGCAGCATTCCCTCAATTCCCGCAGTGCCGCCAAAATTCCCGTCTATTTGAAACGGCGGATGCGCGTCGAACATGTCGGGATAAGTGCGTTGCGGGCTAAGTAAGAATTCCAGAATCCGGTAGGCGTGGTCACCGTCGTGCAGGCGGTCCCACAGGTTAATCCGCCAGGCCGTGGCCCAGCCGGTGGATTCGTCGCCGCGAATTTCGAGCGATTTCTCGGCCGCGGCCGCGAGTTTCGCCGTGTCGAAAATGTTGATTTGCCAACTCGGATACAAAGCGTAGAGGTGCGAAACGTGCCGGTGGTGCATGTCCGGCGCCTGCATGTCCCAATCCTGGAGCCATTCCTGAAGTTGTCCCGCGTGGCCGATTTGTGGTGGTGCGAGCCGGGCGCGCGCGGCGGCCAGCTTCGCACGAAATGACTTGTCCGTGCCAAGGATTTCAGAAGCCTTGATGACGTTGCCGAACAGGTCGCGCAGGATTTCCTCGTCCATACTCGGCCCGGCGCACACGGCTGACCCGCCCGGATGCTGATTTTCCGGAGAAATGGACGGATTAGTCACAAGCCAGTGATTCGTCGGATCTTCCACGAGCGTATCGAGGAAGAATTGAGCCGCGCCGCGCAGGATGGGATAGACTTTCTTCAGGTATGCCTGATCGGGGTTGAATTCGTAATGATCCCACAGGTGATCACACAACCAGGCACCGCCCGTCGGCCACATGCCCCATTCCGGCCCGTCAATCGGTCCAGCGGCGCGCCAAAGATCCGTATTGTGATGCACCACCCAACCGTTCGCGCCGTACATTTCCTTCGCTGTGCGGGCGCCAGTCTGGGAAAGGTCTTTGACCATAGCAATGAGCGGCTCCACGCATTCACCAAGGTTGCACGGTTCTGCCGGCCAGTAATTCATTTCGGTGTTGATGTTAATTGTGTATTTGCTCTGCCACGGCGGATTCAGGCTGTCATTCCACAGACCTTGCAAATTTGCCGGCTGGCCACCGGGACGCGAACAACTGATGAGCAGGTAACGTCCGAATTGAAAGTAAAGCGCGGCCAACTGCGGGTCCTGACTGTTGTGAAAATTCTCAATCCGCTCGTCAGTCGGCAACTGCAGGGCGTCGCTGTGACCCAAATCAAGGGAGACCCGCCGGAACAGTCGCTGATGCTCCTTGATATGCGCGGCGAGCAGCTTTTCAAAATGCTTGCGTGCGCCGGCGGCGATTTGGCCCCTGGTGATTTTTCCCGGGTCGCCGCTCACGTTGTCGTAACTTTTATAACTGGTCGCCAACGCGATCAGGATGGCGGCCGAATTCGCATTGGTAACGTTGATGGAATTGGACGTGGCGCTGATGATTCCGCCGTCGGCCAGCACCCGGGCGCGCACCTGGAATTTCAGCGCCCCTTGGATTCCTTGCGAACTTCCGTTCACGCCGCTCATCACGAGAGTGTTTCCGGATTCAATTTCGACGGTAGCTTGTTGAGGCGTTCGCAAACCAGCTGTAAAGTTGATCGCACCCATTTTATCTGCCGTGAGTCGGACCACGATGACTTGATCCACGGGACTGGCAAACACCTGTCGAATGAAGCGGGTACCATTTTCGGTATATGCAACCGTAGTCACTGCCGTATCCAAATTCAGATCACGCCGGTAATTTTCGACGGAAGTCGCATCGGGAAACGTGAGAAGCAAGTCGCCCGCCGTTTCATACGGCATCTGGCCCAGGGGTCTGGACATGACTCTTTGGCTGATAAGCCTTGCCGCCTGGCGATATCTGCCTGCGAACACCAACCGGCGCACTTCCGGCAGCGCCGCCCGCGCCTCTGGATTGACCGGATCGTAGGGGCCGCCAGCCCAAAGCGTGTCTTCATTCAACTGGAGCCGCTCGCGGTTGATGCCGCCAAATACCATCGCGCCGATCCGGCCATTGCCGATGGGGAGCGCTTCAGTCCACTTCGTTGCCGGCTGGCGATACCAGAGGCTCAGAGGCGGGGTGGGCGCGGATGCGTTCCCGAGAAGTTGAACTTGCGCGCTTGCTGATACGACGTAGAAAATTTGAATCACGGTAAACCAAAGACTGGCGAACAAGAATTTTTTCATACAGTGACTTTATCAGCACTATTGAATTCATTTACTGGGGCAGCGCAACGATGAATCTTCAGCGGAGATGTGCATGCGACAATTTATGAGCATTACTTTAACCCGGCGAATCTTTCTCCGGAAAGAAATTCCGATAACAAGGACGTGGAATCTTGCGCCTGTCAACTGTGTCTCCTACCATAACCGCCATGCCTTTCGTAACAAACGCCTTGCGAGTTATATCCTGACGCTGACACAAAATGATGCGCTCACTATGAGGAATTTGAAGAATTTTATTGCCGCCATCATTTTGGCGTCCGCGATTTCCACCCACGCGGATGAGGTTAACTGTACCACCTGCGAACAGCAGGCGAGCGTGAATGGAGACTTTGTGCATCGCAAGGACGATGCGTCAGTCACAGTCGAGGGTGCCGGCAACAATGCGGCAGCATTTCGGGAAGAAATCAACGGAACGAATTTCACCGTCAGCGTCTCCCATCTACCCGCCAGCCAATACAAAATCATTATTGGTGAGGCAGAAACATTGTATAAAGCGCTGGGCGAGAGATTATTCGACGTGACTTGCGGCGACGTCACGCTGGCCACCAATTTCGACATCTTTGCCATGGCTGGAGGCGCACGAAATGTTTGCTACATCACCGGCGCGGTTGAGCATAAAGATGACTCGATTCGCGGCCCGCTGAAAGTCTCGTTCACGGCGATCAAGGGCGAAGCGAAGTTCAACACGTTTGAGGTGAAAGCCGCGTCGGGAGCGTCGGTCATAGCTTTCAGCGCCTCGGAGTTAGCGGAGCCTTTTTCCGCCGCGGCGAGCCGGTTACCGGAAATCAATGAGCCGCCGATCTGGAGGGATCCATCGCAGGCATTGCCGGCGCGCGAGCATAATCTCATCCGCCGGATGTCGCTCGCCGAAAAAGTCGCGCAGTTGCAAAACGACGCGCCGGCGATTCCCCGGCTTGGCCTTCCGGCGTATAACTACTGGAACGAAGCGTTGCACGGCGTCGCCAACGACGGTATCGCCACCGTATTTCCGGAGCCTATCGGTATCGCCGCCACGTGGAATCCAGAATTGCTTCATCAGGAAGGACACGTCATCGGCATTGAAGGCCGGGCGAAGTTCAACCAATACGCCAACAGTCATCACGGCAACTCCAAATGGTGGAGCGGCCTGACGTTCTGGACGCCGAACATTAACATTGTCCGCGACCCGCGCTGGGGCCGCGGCCAGGAGACCTACGGGGAAGACCCGTTCCTGACAGGCACGCTCGCCGTGCAGTTCATCAACGGTATTCAAGGTGACGACCCGAAATACATGTTGGCGATGGCGTGCGCCAAACATTACGCAGTCCACAACGGCCCGGAGTCGGAGCGTCACTTGTTCAATGCCACGCCGCCGGAGCGCGATTTATACGAAACGTACCTGCCGCAATTCGAAATGGCAGTGCGCGAGGGACGTGTCGGCGGCGTCATGGGCGCTTACAGCGCGCTTTACGGGGTGCCGGACTGCGTCAATTCCTTCCTGCTCACCGACCTGTTGCGCAAGCAATGGGGGTTTGACGGTTACGTCGTTTCGGATTGCGGCGCCATCGGCGATATTTGGAGCCAGCATCATTACGTGAAGACGCCAGAAGAAGCCGCCGCCGACGCGGTGAAGGCCGGCTGCGATCTTTGTTGCGGTGGCGATTACAACGCCTTGGTGCGGGCCGTTCAACAAGGGTTGGTTACCGAAAAGCAAATTGACCAGGCTCTGTGTTACACGTTGTGGACGCGCTTCAAGCTCGGCTTGTTCGATCCGCCCCAAGATTGCCCGTATTCCAAAATCGGTATTGACCAGAACGACACGCCGCAACATCGTGCCTTGGCGCTCAAAATTGCCGAACAATCCATCGTGCTGCTGAAGAACGACGGCATCCTCCCGTTCAACCGCTCGAAAATCAAGCGAATCGCCGTCATCGGCCCTAATGCCAACTCAAGGTCGATGTTGCATGGCAATTACAACGGGACAGCTCGGCATCCGATTTCAATTCTGAACGGGATCAAGCAAGTGGCCGGAGCTAACATCGAAGTGACTTTTGCACAAGGATGTCCGATTACGACTGAAACCAACCGGGGGATTGCCGCGTGGAGCCGCCAGGATAACGATACGACCCGGCCATTGCCGGAACTCAACGCGGAAGCCCTTAGTAATGCGACCAATGCCGACCTGATCATTTATATCGGCGGCATCACTTCGGCGCAGGAAGGCGAAGAGTTTGATCGTGATTCGATTGAACTGCCCGAGGTGCAGGAGAAACTTGTGGCGGCGCTTCATGCCACCGGCAAGCCGCTCGTCATGGTGAATTGCAGCGGTTCCGCCATCGCGCTGCCGTGGGAAGCCACAAATCTGCCGGCGATTCTTCAAGCCTGGTATCCGGGCGAGGAAGGCGGACTTGCCGTCGCAGAGGTCCTGTTCGGCGACGTTAATCCGAGTGGCCACCTGCCGATCACATTTTACGCTTCGACGGCGGACCTGCCCGATTTTACGGACTACTCGATGAGCAACCACACCTACCGGTACTTCAATGGCCAACCGCTCTACGCGTTTGGTCACGGTTTGAGCTACACCACGTTCGATTTCAAGCGTGGCAGGCTGAACTCGAAGAAAATCACGGCTTATGGCTCCGTGAAAGTGACATTCACACTGAAAAATGCCGGCCAACTCGACGGGGACGAAGTAGCGCAAGTTTATTTCCGCCATGTCAGCTCCGGCGTTCCTCAGCCCAAACTGGCGCTGTGCGGTTTTACCCGCGTGCATCTCAAGCGGGGCGAATCAAAACGGGTCACGGTTGAAATTCCCGCCGAACGCCTGCGCTATTGGGATACGAAGA
>Ga0335078_10006577_pt1 | contig 17191 bp, 13 predicted proteins | sample Lox_Sample_32_FD_206711 | JGI IMG/M metagenome (GOLD analysis project Ga0335078, IMG submission 206711) | Soil microbial communities from Loxahatchee National Wildlife Refuge, Florida, United States - Lox_Sample_3.2 | ecosystem: Environmental > Terrestrial > Soil > Wetlands | place: USA... | reverse complement strand
TTCGGCGATCTGAACGACTCACAGAGCGCGCCGGCGCAGGCGGCCAGGGAGCGCAATAGTTTCCGGCTACTCGAAAAGATCGGCACCGACCCCAAGATTCATTACCGCTCGGAGCGCGACTGGGTGCGGGACATCGCCGCCGCGCCGGGCGGAAAGGAGAAAGTCCGTGGATAGGGAATTCATCGCACGCGGTGTGAAGCGGTGCTCGACCAGGCGGTTCCTGATGTGGATTGCGCCGTGGGCCGCGGTGCTGCTGTTCGGTCTCTACGCGGCCGGCTTGTGCCTGGTGAAAGGGTTGAACCAGACCAACATGGACAACCGTTTTGCCTTCGGCCTCTGGATTTTTCTGGACCTCACCGTCATCGCGCTCGGAGCCGGCGCGTTCTTCACCGGATTCCTGCTGTACATCCTGAAGATCAAGGATTTGAGCGCGGTGATCAACAGCGCGGTGGTCATCGGATTCGTCTGCTATAGCGGGGCGGTGGCGGCGCTGCTGGTGGATGTCGGCCAGCCGCTGCGCTTCTGGTTCACGTTCTGGTATCCGAACGTGCACTCGATGCTGACCGAGGTGACGTTCTGCATTACGTGCTATTTGACCGTGCTGGCGATCGAATACCTGCCGATTGTGCTGCGAAACCGCAAGCTGCGGCAGGTGCCGTCGTTCCTGGTCTTCGAGTTCGAGCTGCACAAGCTGGTGTACGTGCTGGCGGGCGTGGGCACGTTTCTTTCGTTCTTCCATCAGGGCTCGCTCGGCGGGTTGTTTGGGGTGCTGCGCGGCCATCCGTTCGCGTTCCGCGAAGGCTTCGCGGTGTGGCCTTCCACGTTTTTTCTGTTTATCCTCTCGGCGGCCGCGGTGGGACCGAGCTTCATTCTGCTGACCACGTGGCTGGTTTCCCGGATCTCGAACCAGCGGCTGGTGCGTCCGCAGGTGCTGCAACTGCTCGGCCGGATATCGGGTTTGATGCTCGCGGCCTATGTTTTGGCCAAGACCGTGGACACTCTGATCTGGATCAACCGCACGTCGCCGGAGAGCGGCTTCCCGGCGTGGGAATACTACACGTCCAAGCCGTTCGGCACCTGGATTCTGTTTGCCGAAATCGTGGTCTTTGGGCTGATCCCGGCATTGATTCTGCTGGTTCCGCGACTGCGGGCGCAGACCGGCTGGCTGGTTTCGGCGGCGGCCCTGGCCTGTGCCGGGGTGGCGCTGAACCGGTTCGTGCAGACGGTGCAAACGCTGGCTCTGCCGACGCTGGGCTTCGACGGGTTTCTTTCCTATTGGCCGAGCTGGCAGGAGACGGGAACGTTTCTGGCCGTGGTGGCGTTCGGAGTGTTGGTCTATTCGTTCTCGTTCCGGTATTTGAACTTATTTCCGCAGGAGCGCGAGTTGAAGGCGGAGCCGCAACTGGAGGACGAAGAAGCCGAGCTGGTGGGGAGGTATTGACATGTTCCCGTGGAATTTCGGTTTTCATTGGAGTGAAGGCAATCTGATTTTTCTCGGTGCGTTCTATTGCGTCGTCGCGGTGGTCGCGGCCACGGTGATTGCCGCGGTAATGCGCGCGCGCCGCTCGGTGGAGGCAGGGCGCGGCGAGGAAGTCCGCTGGCATGCGGAGTTTCACGATTTGCCGGCGCGGGACCGGCAGTGCCGCCACATGCTGACGGGAGAATTGGCCTATCGAGAATGCCCGAACGCCTTCGATTGCCGCCATTGCGAAACCCACGCCCGCCTCGTCCAGAGCCGGCCCGTTGTTGCCGAACAAGGAGCCGATGAAAAAGACATCCTGGGGATGGAGTTTCCTCTCGATCGCCTCTACCATCGCGGCCACACCTGGGTCAAGGCGGAGCCGGACGGCACGGTCACGATTGGGCTGGACGGGTTAGGCCGGCGGCTTGTCGGCAAGCCCGATGTCCTCGAACTGCCAACGCCGGGGACCCGGCTGCGGACCAACGGAACCGGATGGCGCCTGTGCAAAAATGGCGCCGAAATCCGCGTATTGTCGCCGGTCGACGGAGAAGTGACGGAAGCCTGGGGAGCCGGCCTGGGCGGCATCCTGAGAGTGAAGCCCGACGGAAAGGCGTTTGACTTCCGCCATCTGCTGGTTCCGGCGGAAATCCGGCCGTGGCTGCTGCGCGAAATGGAGCGGCTGCAACTGGCGCTTTCCGGCGAGGGCATTCCCACGATTGCGGACGGCGGCGTCCCGGTCGATGACATAGCCGCGCAGTATCCGGATTCGGATTGGGACGCGGTGTGCGGGGAGATGTTTCTGCAGGGCTGAAGCCTGCGGCTAGGGGCGAAAGGAAATCCCGAGCGTGGGTGTGAACTGGTGAAAGATGCCGCGATCGGTGCCGCCGGGGGCAGGGACGAACAGGTTGCTCGGAAACGGCGTGATGTAATCGACGAAGTCGACGCGCAGATAAATGCGATCGGCGACCCGGTAGCGTACGCCGGCGCCGGCGGTGAATAGCGGTGAAACCTGATTGCGGTTCACCAGGTTGACGATGGCAGGCAGCGGTTGGACCGACGGCTCCGGGCCGGTCGTGCGGTAATATTTGAGGCCCCCGCCGAGGATGACGTAGGGGCGCAAGCGATATTCGCGCCGGCGCGCTTCGAGCAGGAAATCGTAGTGGACGGCGTGCGACTGCCCCTGGATGTTGCCGCGCGCCGCTCCTGCTGAAACGAATGGGTCCCCGTCCTGATACAGGTAGACCAGTTCTCCCGACAGGTGCGGATAGAGATCTTCGCCGAACACGGCTCCCACTGCGAACCGGTTGCCGATTCCCACGGTGGCGCTGGCGCCCGGCGCATTCACCGTGGCATTCCTGTAAGCACCATAGCCGGCGATCCCTCCGATTTCGAAGGGCTGCGCGAAACAGGCGGCGGCCGCACAGAAGAGCGCGGCGAGTTTGAAGCTCATATCTTAGGAGTAGACCAGGAACGGCAGGGGCGCGCAAGGTGCGTTACCGGTTGACCCCGAGACTGTGAAGAGTCTGTCGATTGAGCTCTCCGGTGGCGCGCAGGTCTTGGTCTTGCTGATACTGCCGGAGGGCGTGACGGGTCTCGGGACCGATAGTTCCATCTGCCTCGCCCTGGTAATATCCATCGCGTTTCAACTGGAGCTGGGCGGAGCGAATCAGAGCGGAAGGAGTCTGGCCGGATTCGTCGATGGAGCGGCTGGCCTCGCCTTGCGTTTCGCGCCGGGCTGGTTCCACGCCGAGACTCTTCAGGGTTGCATCATTCAACGTGCCGGTTTCGACAAGGTTTTCCGAGCGCTGGAATTTCTGCACGGCCATGCGGGTTTGGTTTCCATACATACCGTCGATGGCGCCGCTGTAAAAGCCGCGATTCTTGAGCTGGCGCTGCACCTGGCGGATTATCGGGCGCGAGACGGCCGACTCCTCCGGCGCTTGCCCTGAATGATCCGCCCAGGCGGCCGGCAGGATCAGACCGCCTGCCAAGGACAGCGCGCATGCAAAATGTTTCAGTATTCGAAGGCTGGTGTACATAAGATTGCTTCCTTTTCAGAAAAAGTTTGCAATCGGTGGTCCGCGCGGCGAACCAGGCGTACGGTTTGCTGTTATGGCGAGGCTCATGCAGCGCAGGGGAACTGGGGGTGACGGGTCGTGGCGGAAGTTCCCCGAACGAATAGAGACGAGGTGGTGGTGAGGATTCTCCTGGCCGATCTGGATCTCGCCATGACCTTTCTGGAAATTGCGCGCACCACGACCGATGCGTCGGTCCGCCAACGCAACCGGGAAAACGCGCGGAAGGCGTACGAAACCGTACTGCGATTTCAGCTACGCCTCGTTCCCACGGCGGAAGAAAAGAAGAGCATGGAGGAAAAGCTGGGAAATGTGCGCGACGGCTTGGAGCGGCCATAGGGATGGCGGAATGAGGCGAAGACGCCTCAGGGCATCCAGGGATTGACATCGGCGCCTGTAGCGCCCAGACTGGAAAGAATTCTGGGTTTCGAGCGGGTCTTTCGAGTGAATAGTGTTGGTCTCGAGACAGCGATGCCTGATGCTCCGAATCGCGGCGAAATCGAGAAGCTCTGGCGCGGCCGGCTGCAAGATGCGAAGCTGCGGCTCGATTTTGCGCGGAGTTATTTGAAAGAAGTCCAACGCGATTTCCAATCGGGCGAGATCCCCTCAGCGGACGGCAGTTATGCGCATCAGAAGGCTCTGCGCGCCGAGATCGCGGCACTGGCGGAATATCAACGGGTGCTGCGGGTTGTTACAGACCTGTTAGTAAATGGGATTATTCCTGGTGCGGAGGATTCCCCGGGTCGGAGTGGAAGCGGCAACGCCGCATAGATCCGCAAGTAAGCACAACAGAGAGGTGGGGCCTTGCTTGTAACCACAAATCAACTTTCGAGCTATTGAGATCTGTAGATCCGAATGATATCTTGGATACAAGGCGAGGTTTGAAACCATGGCACCGGGTTCAGGCATGGCGCGGGTGGCGGGGACGGCGAGCGATCTCGACATCCAGGAATGGATCCAGGAGAATTACGGGTTCGTGCCGCATCCATTCTGGATCGCGCATTGCCGGGAGCTTTACCTGAGTCTTGCGCCCGTTGACTCCGAGCCTCGGCCCAGTTGGCATCAGTGTCCCACCAATAAGATTCTTCCCATCCGGCAGGCGTTGGAACACTTCGGCTTATTGAAGTAATGCCGGGTGCTTACCGGGCGCCGGCCGGCCAATAGCGGGCCAGCAGGCGGCCAGCTTCGGACTCATCGAGCAGGACGAAGCGCCGGAGCGAATCCTCGAAAGCATAGACATCGGCATTTTTGAGCTCAAACCACCAGCCGTGCAGGCGGAGCGTGGCGGCGGTGAGGCGCTCGCGGACCAGCGGGTAGGTCTCGAGATGTTCGATCTGCGCCAGGACGTTGAGCTGCGAGAGTTGATTGTGAGGAGCCAGAGAGAGGTCGGGCGCCTTGTCCTGCACGAGTTGGTGCAGCGCCGGTTCGCCATGACGCAGCCAGGAGCGAAGGTGAACGGGTTCGACGGATTCGCGGCCCTGGACCAGGGCCTGCATGGCGCCGCACTCGGAATGGCCGCACACGATGATGTCGGTGACGTTGAGTTTGGCCAGGGCGAACTCGATGGCGGCCGCTTCGGACGCATCATCGTGGGAGATGCCGTCGGTGCCGGCGGGCGCGACGAGGTTGCCGACGTTGCGGATGACGAACAGGTCGCCGGGATCGGCGGAGGCGAACGTGTTGGGGACAACACGGCTGTCCGAGCAGGCGATGAAGAGCGTATCGGGGGACTGGCCCAGGGCAAGGCGCGCGAACTTCTGGCGGTACTCCGGCTGCGTGTTCCGGCGAAATTCGACGATTCCCTGGATCAGTTTTCGCATGAGACGGCTCCTTCTGTTATAGCTTGCGGAGCCGTCCACGCGGAATTTTGGGTTAGCCGCCGGCGATGGCGCCGACGATCATGAACGGCTCCTTGCCGCTCGCGACCGCTTCGGGAAGCGGCGTGTCCGGGGAATCCAGCGAAAAGTCCTGCTCGCAGGCGAAGAACCGGATGTACGGGCGGCGCTGCTTGGTCACATGATCGCGGAGCGTGCCTTGCAACATGGGATAGCGGGCTTCGACCGCATTGAGCACGGAGTTGACGGTGACGGAGCCGTTGACTTCGACTTCCACTTCGGTCCCCGCCTTCGCCAGCGTCCGCAGATGAGCGGGGAGCCAGACCCGGATCATGACAGCGTCTGGACCTCGACGGAAAGCACCGCCGGAAGATCGTGGACGATCGGGGACCAGGTATCGCCGGCGTCGGCGGAGGCATAGACCTGGCCGCCGGTAGTGCCGAAATAGACGCCGCACTGGTCGAGTGAATCGACGGCCATGGCGTCGCGGAGGATGTTCACGTAGCAGTTGCTCTGCGGAAGGCCTTTGGTGAGCGGTTCCCACTCGTTGCCGCCGGTGCGGCTGCGATAGACGCGCAAGGAGCCATTGTGCGGGAAGTGCTCGGAATCGCTCTTGATGGGGACGACGTAGATGGTTTCCGGTTCGTTGGTGTTGACGTCGATGACGAAGCCGAAACCGCGGCGGCTGTCAGGGGCGCCGTTCTCAGTGGGCAGATTGCCGTTGACGTTCTGCCAGGAGTCGCCGGCATTGTCAGTGCGCATCACGTCCCAGTGCTTTTGCATAAAGAGGGTATTGGGCCGGGAGCGATGCATGGCGATGCGGTGGACGCAGTGGCCGACTTCGGCGTCGGGATCGGGGATGTACTCGGAGCGGAGACCGCGGTTGATGGGTTTCCAGGTTTGGCCGGCATCGTCGGAGCGGAAGGCGCCGGCGGCGGAGATGGCGATGTACATCCGACCGGGATTGGCGGGATCGAGGAGGATGGTGTGGAGGCACATGCCGCCGGCGCCGGGCTGCCAGTGGGGGCCGGTGCCGTGGCCGCGCAGGCCGGGGAGTTCCTGCCAAGTGGCGCCGCCATCGGTGGTGCGGAAGATGGCGGCGTCTTCGATGCCGGCGTAGACGGTGTCGGGGTCGGACAGCGACGGCTCAAAGTGCCAGACGCGCTTGAATTCCCACGGGTGCGGCGTGCCGTCATACCACTTGTGCGTGCCGGGTGTGCCGTCGTAGACGAACTTGTTGCCGACGGGCTCCCAGGTTTTGCCGCCATCCTTGGACCGCTGGACAGTCTGGCCGAACCAGCCGCTGGACTGCGACGCGTAGAGGCGGTTGGGGTCGGCGGGCGAGGCTTTGACGTGATAAATCTCCCAGCCCCCGAAATACGGCCCGCTGACGTCCCATTTCTGGCGCTTGCCATCGGAGGTGAGGATGAAGGCGCCTTTGCGCGTGCCGACCAAGACTCGTACGTTACTCATGGAGGACTCCTCTCAAAACTTTCATGATAGAAACTTTGGGAGCAGCGCGGTAGGATCCCGCTCGTGCCAACGGCGCGGGACTTCGGTGAGGACGGCATGGACTGGTGAACCGCAGGATGATGATTTTCCTTCGCTCCCTCACCAGTACGTCGAACGGGGGGCGGCGGGATCGACACTACTCCCGAAAGATTTTCGCCGGCTGAAGCCGTCGGCGGGCTGAAGCCTGCCCTACTAGAAGACGAACTTCATGGCAAGCTGGATGACGCGGTAATCGCCGGGCAGCAATCCGTTGTTGCCGCTGATGTCGCTGGTGATCTGGCCGAAATTGGGGGCGTTCTGGGCCTGCTGGCCGCCAAACAGCGTTCCATTGATGGGCGTAATGCCGGGGGTGAACGGGTTCAGGTGGTTGGGGAGGTTGAACGCCTCGGCGCGCACCTGGAGGGTTTTGTGCTCCGCGAGCTTGAAATTGCGCGAGAGCGACATGTTCAATTGGAACACGCCGGGGCCCTTCAGATTGTTCAGGCCGAGATTGCCGTAGGTGCCGAGCGCCGGTTGGCTGAAGGCAGCGGGGTTGAGCCACTGGTCGACGGTCTGGTTGGCTGCGTAGACGTTATTGCTCAGCAACTGCCCGGGTTGGCCCGGCACGGTGGTCAAGGCTCGATCCGGACCGGCGAGCACAGAGAAGAATTGGGCGGACTTAACGGTCAGGATGGGAGCGACTTGCCAGTCGCTGGCGACGATCCGCAGGGCGCGGCTGGAGAATTGAGGCGTGGTGGCGACGGCGTTCAGGCTGAACAACTGGCGCAGGTCGCTGCCCACGCAGTTGCTCCGCCACATGCGGCGCGAGCCCGGAGGAGCAACGCCCGCGGCGGTGGGGTTCTGGTTCCAGGGGTCGCTGATGCAATGCGACCAGGTGTAATTGCCGAGAACGGTAAGCCCGTGACTGAGGCGTTTCTGGAGGGAGAGATAGAGCCCTTCATAGCTGGCGGTGCCGCCGTCGTCAGCGATGCCGACGTTGGAGTAGAACTGCCCCAAGGCCGGGTTCGCCAGGTACAACGGCCGGCGCTGGTTCTGATTACTCGTCGCGTTACAGCCCACCACAACGCCGGCGGGACAGACGCCTAAAGGCGTGCCGGCCGTGTTCGGGACCAGCACTGCCGCGTTCAGATTCTCGCCGCTGATGAAGTGGATGGTGCTCGTGCCCAGATAATTCGCCGTGAGCAGCCAGTTTTCGCCGAACTGCCTCTGGATGCTGAGATTCCACTGGTTGACATAGGTGGGATTGAAATTGCTCAGGTCCGAGCCGACATAGGCGCCGAAGGCCGGAAACGGAATATTCGGCGCGGAGTAACCGAAGCCTGTGCGCGTCGCTAGAAGGGTCATCGGGTTTTGCCCCGGCAGGGAAGCGCCGCCGGCCAGCCCCGGGTAGTTCGACCAGGGATTCGCCAGCGTTCCGCCCGCCGCGCTGACAGTATTCCCGAATGGAGCGCCGAACTGCTCCTGGCTCAACGAGAGCATGCTCATGCGATCGCCAAACATTCCGTAGGCGGCGCGGATCGTCATTTTTCCGTCGCCCTTGGGATCCCACGCCAGTCCGAGGCGCGGGAAGAATTTGTCCCACTTCGGACAATTGAAACTGTTGCCGCAGGTGTATTGCGGATCTCCGGAGAACACCAGTCCGGCCGGCGCGGTTTGGTAGAAAGAGCTGTGCACATTTTGAGCGAACAGCGTCGGGTCGAAATGCAGATCCTGGTGAGAGCGCGACTGGTAGACGGCGGTGTAGGGTTCCCAGCGAAGGCCGTAGTTCAAAGTGAGCCGACGAGAGATCTTCCACGAATCCTGAATGTAGAGCGCTTGATAAAACTGGCGGCTGTAGAAACCGTAGAGAGTGCCTTGGCTCCAACTCGAGAATCGTCCGAGCATGAAGTCACCCAGGACCAGGCCGGTGACGGAGCCATCGAAGGTCGCCAAACCGCTGGCATTGACGCCGCCGGCTGACCAATAGTTGAGCTGCTGGTGATAGATGCTGCCGCCAAACTCGATCTGGTGAGAACCCTTCACCCAGTTGAAGTCGTCGCCAACCGACCAGAGCGGACCGTTATGCGAGATGCCGGGTGCGGCAGCCCCGCCGCCAATTGAGAACGAGGGTGTGGCGGTAATGGCGATTATGTTGCCGGCTAACGGCGACACGTTCCCGCCCAGGGCGGCGAAGGATTTGTACTGATCCGGAATCTTCGCGATGTTGGTGCGATTCGCGCCCAGGTGTACCGAGTTGACCAGGGTGGGGCTGATGACGAAGGTATGGCCGATGGCGAGGCCGTAATCCAGGTCGTTGAAGCCATAACTGCTGATGGAAAGGGGATTTTTCCCGTCGTAAGTCGAGCTTTGATTCAGCTTGGCATAGTAGAAACGCCCGAACAGCGATTGCTTCGCGTTGATAGAGTAATCGACTTTGCTGGCGACCAGGTCTTCATCTTGATTGGCGACCTGGTTGAAATTGGTGCGGCCGCACGGGTCCGTGGACGCGGGAATGGTGTTCAGAATATTCACCGCGACGGGGTCGAGCAGAGTGGGCGAGATCTGGTTGTTGGCGAAGCCGAGCGCCGAGGGCAGGGTCTTCTGCACGCCGCCGTTGCAGGCTGGCGACGCGAGCGAAGTGAAATCGCCGGTGAGCGTCTGCGGAGTCGGAATGAATGCCGTGGCTGCCGTCCCGTCCGATCGCAGCGACGTACGCTGGTATCCGCCGAAGAAGAAGAGCTTGTCTTTCTTGATCGGGCCTCCAACGGTGCCGCCGTATTGATTGCGTTTGAGAGTATCGCGCGGCTTGAAGGGCTTGGCGGAGTTATTGAAGAAGTCGTTGGCGTTCAAGTCTCCGTTGCGGAGAAACTCGAACAAATCGCCGTGAAATTCGTTGGTGCCGGATTTCGTTACGGCGTTCACGGTGGCGGTGGAATGAAAGCCGTACTGCGCGGGAATCGCGCTGGTTTCGACCTTGAACTCCTGTAAGGCGTCCGGGAACGGCAAGGGGAGGCTGAGATTGTTGTAAGGATCCTGGTGGATCAGGCCATCGAGCGAATAAGAGACTGAATCGGGCGCGCCACCGGCGACCGACACGACCACAGTCGGGTAGTTACGGACCGTATTCAGCGAGGCCGTGCCAGGATAATTGGCCATGCCGGCAAGGAAGATCAATTCGTGGACTTCACGGCCGTTGAGCGGCATCTCCAGAACGCGCTGCGAATCCACCACCTGGCCGATACTGGTGGTGCGCGTCTCGACCTGGGCGGCTCCGGCTTCGACGGTCACCTGCTCGCTGACCGTGCCGACGCGCATGGCAATGTCGACGGTCGGGTTGGTATCGACTTGCAGAACGATGCCGGTTTGCGCGTACTTACTGAAGCCGTCCTTGGTCACTTCCACCAGATAGGGCCCGATGGGAAGATTGGGAAGCACGTAACTTCCGTCCGCCCCGCTGACGGTGGTTCGCACGACGCCGGTTGCGGTCTGAGTGGCCTTGACGGCCGCCGACGGTATGGCTAGGCCGCTGGCATCGCGAACAGTGCCGTTGATCTGAGCCGTCTGCGCATAGGCAGCGGCGAAACTTACTAAGAAACTAATCCCCAGTGACGTGACAGCACGCATCACCCCGTCACCTCCGTTGGGGGGAAGGTATATCAATCCATAAAACCGTTGTCAAGCGATTCGGTCGAAATCGCCGAAAGTTTCTTGGGAATTTACACGCTGTGTCGCAGCGAACCGGCTGAAGCCGGTTGCAGGCATGATTGCCTGCCCTACATCAGAACGTGATCTTCGCTGAGAACTGGATCTGCCTCGGGTTGAGCATCGTGCGCGGCAGACCGAAGTTGGCGTTCGGTTTCTGCGGGATGAACAGGCTGTATCCGGAAATGGGGGTTGGCGCAACACTGCCACCCGGGACCGCGATCGGACCGCTCGGGCATGCGGTAGACGCTGATTGTCCCTGAATCGCCAGGCTGGCGGCATCGTTGTAATGGCGCGGAATGGTCGGCGTGGTTCCGCAGAACACCGGGGAGCCGTAGACCGAAGTCACTTCATCGACATTCGGACGATTGAGGAAATCGAAGGCATCAGCGCCGACGGTGAGGCGGGCACGCTCGTTGAGTTGAAAATGGCGTCCGATGTGAAAATCCCACGAATAGAGCGGGTCGCCGACATAGGTATTTCTGGGAATCATGGTGTTGCAGTTGGCCGTGTCGGGGCAGGTGGATCCGATCGGCGCGCCTCCCACGCGATCGGTGGCACCGCCGGCTACGTCGTTCAGGGTATCGGCGCCGTAGAAAATCGTAAACGGCCGTCCGGATTCGAGCGTCACGATGCTGCTGGCCTCGAAGTCGCGGAGGATGCCTTTCTTCGGTCCTTCGGCGGTGAAGTTGGCGACGAAGCGGTGGCGGACATCCTGGTTGGAATTAGCGCGCTCCGCGGCATAATCGAACTGGTTCACGGGCAGATTGATGAAGGTGGTGAAGTTCCCGTTATCGATGGTGTGGGAGAACGTGTAATTGGCGGACATGTTGAAGTTTTTGAACCGCTCCAGAATCGTAATCATTCCGCCGTTATAGGCAGCGTTGGCGACGCCGTTGTTGTAATCGAGAAGACCCGCGCTCAGAGTCTGCAGGCCGGATCCGAGGGCGCCGCCGAACCAGGGGCCGAGTCCGGCGAGCACTCCGCTTCCGAGCGTCGGGGTTCCGGAACCGCAACTGGAGAAGTTGCCATCGGCGTTGAGCATGCCGGGAGTCCACTCCGGCAATGGATCGGTGGGATGCGCGGCCTGGTTCGCGTCGGTGGTGCCGACGGGGCAGGGCACATTGATGTTGTTGCCGCGGACCAGGCGGTGGGCTCCTACGAAGAGATAGCCGACTTTGGCGGCGAGCCCGCCACCGAACTGGCGGTCGATTTCAAAGCTGGCCTGTTCGGCGTAAGGGATTCTGCTGACGTTGTGATCCATCCCGCCGGAACCAACGCCGCAGGCGCCGGTGGTGAAGCAGGTGCCGGCCATGGTAATCGTCCCATTAGGCGTGCCATTGCTGGTCCAGGCATCGTAACCGCCGGTGGCGATCACGCCCGCGGATTTGGCGGCCGCGCCCTGATTGCCCGGAACTCCGAAAAGTTGATAGCCCTGGACCGCCTGGCCGTTGTTGTTCAAAAGCATGGGCATTTTCTGCGGCTGAACGCCCGCCGCACTGCAGGCGGCGGCGACGGCGGAAGGCGCGTTGTTATCGCAGAGGTAGCCGGCCACCACCTTCTGCGTGTTCGGAATGAAAAAGAAGCTCAGGTTATAGCGGTCGTCGAAAATTCCGAAGCCGGCGCGAATGACGGTTTTGTTGTCCGGCGAGTAAGCCAAGCCGACCCGCGGCTGCCAGCCGTTGTGATCCGGGTTGACATAGTCCGCGAGGCCGGATTCGTAGTCCCAGCGAACGCCGAAATTCAACGTTAGCTTGGGAGTAATTCTCCATTGGTCTTGCGCGTAAAGCCCCCAATACCCGTGATTGATCGGGCGCGTGAAGCCGTTGAACAGCGAAGGCTGATACGCGTTGGCCCAGGTGGACGTATTCAAGGGATTGTTGGTGCTCGTGACCAGGGGAACGCAGGGGGAGCCGAGGCCGCACGCGGTTGGGCTTGTCGGGAGCGGCACGCCGGCATACGCAAAAACCACGCCATTGTCTTGCGGGACGGCGCACTGCGCCGCCGCCGCGGCGACGTCTGCCGGCACGGGCTGCGGAGTTCCCAACTGGCTGTTATAGAACGTCGCGAAGTTCGCCAGGCAGGTCAAGCCCGGCACCAGCATGCGGACCGGCATGAACCCAGGGAAGTTGAGAAGACTTTGCAGGTAGTTGCCGTCGAACCCGAACTTCCAGACATGGTTCCCTTTGACCCAGGAAAGCGAATCGCCGAATTCGGCGCGGGTTTCGTAAATGCGGTCGGCGATGCCGAAGTTATGGCCTAGTTCGAGATCGTTGAGGATGCTGAAGTCCGGCTGGCCGGTGGCGCCGAGAAAATTGTAATGCCGCCGCGACCACTGACCGAGGATCGTGTTCACCAGGCTCGGGGAGAGCACCGAGTTCAGAGTGCCGACCACGGCCTGATCCCGCACATTGAGATCGCGCCCGCCGCTAGGAGTACCGACGCCGCCGCCATCCAGCGTGTTTCCGACTAACTCGCCGGTGGCGCGCGTGTCCTCCAGGTTGAACTCAATCGCCAGACGGTGCTTACTGCTGAACTGGTGGTCTAATCGCGCAAAGCCCCAATCATCATTTGTCGTCTTATGGAAAGAATCCAGGTACGAGATGCCTGGCGCGGTACAGGCGGCCAGCCCCGTAGAGCAGCCCTCCGGAGCCAACCCCATCAAGGCCTTCGCATGGTTGATGAGCGTCAGATTGCTGATGAGGTCGGGCGGATAAGTCGGAGACTCGGCCCTTCGCTTTCCCTCGTAGTTGATCCAGAAGAAGGTCTTGTCTTTCTTGATCGGGCCGCCGAGAGTGGCGCCGAACTGGTTTTGCTGCAAGACATAAGGCAGCGGCGACGGTTGCAACAGAGAGCGCGCGTCGGTCTTGTTGTTCTGGAAATACTCATAGATCGAGCCATGGAGATCGTTGGTGCCGCTTTTGGTCACGATGTTGACGATCCCGCCCATGGCCCGGCCGTACTCAGAGCCGAAGCTGCTGTTCACGACGCGGAATTCCTGAATGGATTCCTGCGGCGGCGTGGCCCGCTGCACGCCCGTCGTAGTGTTGACGAAGTCGGCGCCATCCACCGTAATCAGGTTGCTGAACGAGCGCATGCCTCCGAAGGAAATCTGGGTCACTTCGAATTCTGTGATCGTGGCGCCGAGGCTGGTCCGGCTGGTGGCCACTCCGGGATTCAAGAGGGCGAAATCGGTGAAGAGACGATTACTGATGGGGAGCGTCTGAATCTGCTGCGTTGCGACGACCTGGCTGACTTCGGTCTTCGTCGGATCAATGGTCGGAGCCTCCGACGTGACCACGATGGTTTCGCCCTGCGAAGCAACCGCCAGGTTCACATTCACGGTGGCCACCTGCCCGACCGCCAGTTGGATTCCGGTCTGCGTGAAATTGGCGAAGCCGGCGGAGGATGCCTTTAGCTCATAGTTACCCGGAGTCAGGTTCGCGACCGCGTAAAATCCACCGTCGTTCGATTTTGCCTTGTAGACAGTATTCGTGGCGGTGTTTCGCACGGTGATGGAAGCGCCGGCAACGGCCGATCCGCTCGGATCACTGACGGTGCCGTTCAACTGCGCATTGGCAATCGCCTGTGCCTTCGCGAGCCGCGTACCGGACAACAAAATGACAGCAGCCCAAAGAACGTGCAAGAGCAGATGTTTTCTCATTCAGTCGCCTCGTTGGAGTATCAGCCAGTTTGATATCGAGAGCGCCCGTATCACTCCGGTCGTTACGCGCGTTTCTCGCGGAACTTACTGATGCAGCAGGGGTAAATTTACTATGCGGGCGGCGGAGTGTCAATCAAAGTGGCGCGAAATTGATGCAAAATTGCTCGTGAATCAATTTCGCGTGACAAACGAATACGGAAGAGTGAAAAGAATGTGTCGGACGAGACAATAGAATTCAGGCAATCGCCTGAGGTTTGCCGATAAGAGACGTCACGAAGCGGACGTCTGGCTCATCCGCGCCCTCTGCCACCGCAGCAAGCGGTGCAACGCGGGATAAAGAACCAGCGCGGCGGGAATCGCGAAGCAGAGCCAGGCGGCCGTGGTGTAGAGGGCGAGACGCGAGAGATCGGGCGCGCCGCGCAACTGTTCGCCGAAGAGAATCCCTCCCAGACGTGCGAACGGCCATAGCAGCGCGATTTGTAACGGGTAGGCGAGGGAGTTGATGAGTTGCAGCGCCGGGAAATTCAGCCGCCATATCGCGGCAGCAGCTCCGCAAAGCACGGTTGGCAAACCGAAGACCGGGAGCACCCCAAGTACCAGGCCCAGGGCGAGAGTGAGTGCTAACTTTTCGGTGGAGGTTTCCTCTCTGAGCCAGGCGGAAAGCCGTTCCGCAATGCGGCTCTCTCCGATTTTCCGAAAGCCCTGTAAGATTTTCACGGCGGGGTATCTCCGGTAACATGCATAGCAATCATGTGACCGAACGCACATTCCAGCCTCCGGAACTCAACTCTCAGGAGCGGATTACCTGGCGTGGCTGGCGGAGGCGTGCGCCGCAGTCGCTGTTTTGGTGAGGCTTATCGCCAGGACGACGACATTGGGATTAGGGGGAAGCGTCAGGCTGCTAACGGTCTTGCCCGGCAGCAGATTGAACGAATAGGTATAGAGGTTGAACGGCCGTCCATCGCGCGTCCCATCGCTGTCATCCCGGTAGTTCATGGTGCGTGCCGCGGTTTCGCCTGTGTACTTTTGCGGAGCGAACCAATCGCTCAGGCTCTGGGTGAAGACCGACGTAGTGCCGTCGGTGTAGGTGACGGTGAACCGCTGTGGCGGCTGATTGCCGTTCACGCCGGTCGCCAGCAGCTTCAACGCCGCGTATTGACCGGCGGGAAGCGCCACGGTTTTGGCGCTGATCGCATCGGGCGCATTCGCCGGGCCGAGGGTGAAAGATGTTCCGCCGGCAGTCAACGAGGTTCCCAGCAGGTTCGCCGAGTATGCCCGGCCGCCGGCATCGAGGCCGCCGCTGCTGCTAAACCGCGCGCCGTCGGTCACCATGCCGGCGACATTGTACGCCGCGGCCGCATTCACCATCACGGTCCCGGTGCTGGGGGCCGACACCGTGAGCGTCAGGGCCGCGGTGTGGCTCAATCCGGCCGAAGTGCCGGTGAGGGTCACGGTAGCGGTTCCGGTTGTGGCGGCAGTACTGGCTGTGAATGTCAGGACGGCCGCGGTGGCGCTCGCCTGGCTGAGCGAGAGGGTGACGCCTTTCGGAAGTCCAGCCGCAGTCAGGGTCACGGTGCCGGTAAAGCCGTTCTGCGGCGTGACGCCGAGCGAGGCGGTCGCGGCCATGCCTTGGTATACGCTAAGGCTCGCTGGCGACAAGGAAAGGCTGAAATTCGGAGGTGCGTTGACGGTGAGCGCGATTGTCGTGCTGCTCTTCAAGTTGCCCGATGTGCCGGTAATCGTGATGGTCGCGGAGCCCAACGTGGCGGCGGAACTGGCCGCGAGAGTCAGGGTGCTGGTGCTGGTGGTGCTGCTCTTGCTGAACGAGGCGGTAACGCCGCTCGGCAGCCCCGAAGCTGCCAACGACACGCTACCCGAGAAACCGTTTGCGGGAGTGACGGTGAGGACCGTCGGCGCGCTCGCACCCTGGTTGATGTTCAGCGCGATCAACGAGGAGGTGAGGCCAAAGTTCGGAGCAAGCACCGAGAGATTCACGGCGGCCACGCTCTTCAAGGTCCCCGATGTGCCGGTCACCGTGACGGTCGCCACGCCCGGAGCCGCCGAACTGGTGGCGGTGAGGGTCATGATGCTCGTGCCGGTGTTGCTGCTCGGACTGAAACTCGCGGTGACGCCGTTCGGCAGGCCGGACGCTGTCAATGCGACGCTGCCGGTGAATCCGTTTGCGGGAGTGACGGTGATTGTGCTCGTGACGCTCGAGCCCGGTTTGATCGACACTGAGGCCGGCGAGGCGGCCAGCGAGAATCCGGGCTGTTTCGGGGCGCCGGCCAGACCATCAATCAGATGCTGGCCGGTCGGACTGCCCCATCCGGTCGCCAGATCGTAACCGGAGATCGCCGGAAACCCGTTACTGCCGGTCGTGATGTCATGCAGATCGAGTGAATCGTTCGACCCGTTTCCGATGGAATAAATCAGGGGATTCAGAAAGCCGATCGGCTTCTTGCCGAGCGAGACGGACTGCTGGTTGACCAATGCCATAAACCCAGCCCACATGGGCGCCGCGGCGCTAGTGCCGCCGATCTGCAGCGCATCGTTGTTAGCGATCAGGAAGATCTGTTCATCGGCCAGCATCGCGACGTCGGGCACGTTGCGCATGGTCAGGGACCCGCGGGCCGCCGCCAGGCTCATGTTCTGCTGATAACTGGGAATCGGATAGGTGGAACTGATTCCGCCTCCACCTGACGACCAGGTGGTTTCGGATTGCCAGGGTCCGCCGGCGCCGGCCGTGGTCAAGCTGGTTCCGCCGACCACGGTGACGTTGGGGTCGTCCGCGGGAGGCCAGATGCCCCCGTTAAATCCGCCTGCGTCGCCGGCGGCGGTGAAGAAGGATTGTCCCTGCGCGATGAACTGCTTGAAAATCTGTTCGGTGGTGGCGTTGATCGGACTGAAGACCCACGAGCAACTGAGCTGGCTCGCCGAATTGTCGGTCGCCATGCGGTTCAGC
>Ga0335078_10006576_pt1 | contig 17191 bp, 14 predicted proteins | sample Lox_Sample_32_FD_206711 | JGI IMG/M metagenome (GOLD analysis project Ga0335078, IMG submission 206711) | Soil microbial communities from Loxahatchee National Wildlife Refuge, Florida, United States - Lox_Sample_3.2 | ecosystem: Environmental > Terrestrial > Soil > Wetlands | place: USA... | reverse complement strand
CGGCGGCGTCACGTCCGCGCTGCTCGGGTCGGTCAGCCTGCACTGCGTGATGCACGCGCACTGCCCGGTCCTCGTGCTACGGGAGTTACCGTCTGCTATCGTCGGCGACGGCAGGTGACCGGGGAGCGGGCCAGGGATGCCACGGGGGCGGCGCGAGGCCGCAGGCGCGACGGCGGTGGAGACATCCGGACGACAGGACGACCACCGCGTCCTTGACGTCGGCCACAACGTGCCGCGGGAAGACCCCGCGGCTTCGCCCAGGCCGTCATCGACGCCGGCCACCGCTAGCTCGACTGACCGGCTCCGGGCGGTTAGCCAGTCGCCGCCTGGCCGGGAGTACCGCCCCGCCTGGCGCATGCGGCGTGTGCTGGGCCAGGACACGGCCACCGCGGCACCAGGCGCCCCCTCAGTGCGCGGTTTTACCGGTAAATTCCTGTCAGCAGGTAAACTTTTCACCCGATGTAAAGAAAAGGCGTCCTCGACGTCTTTTATTTACATGTTGTGAAATATTTACTGGTAAATCCGGCGGCGCGGCCCGGCCAGCCCGGCCAGCCCGGCCAGCCCGGCCAGCCCGGCCAGCCCGGCCAGCCCGGTACCTCCAGTTCCGGCTTGTTCCGGTCTGGTCGCCGCCCGGCCGAGAACACGGCACTTCAATCCCGGTAGCACCCGGGTCTGGCTCTTAAGTAACCCCGGTCATCCCGCGCCGGGGGTACGCGGGGCTGCATCCTGGGATCAGCAAGGCGTCACCAGACCCCGGCCATTCAGCCGCTGTAGATGTCGTAAGTGGCTTCGATCGCCAGCCAGCGCGTTGGGGTATTGACGCATCCCTGTGGTCGGCTCGCCGCCACAACCGTCCGACCCGGCTAGCCGCACGGCGCTGCGGCGGCATTGCCGAGCGCGTTCCTGAGCTGCCTGCGCGACGTGATGTCCAGCTTCGCGAATACCTTGCGCAGGTGCCACTCGACCGTGCGGGGGCTGAGGAAGAGCTCGGCACCGATCTGCGTGTTGGTCTGGCCGTCCCGCGCGCGCGCCGCGATCTGCGTCTCCTGCGCGGTGAGGTCCCTGCCGGCCGCCGTCGTGCGCTTGCGTACGGTCTCGCCGGTGGCGAGCAGCTCGCGGCGGGCGCGCTCGGCGAACGCGTCCGCGCCGGCCGCGCCAAGCGTTTCATGCGCGAGGCGGAGCTGCTCGCGGGCGTCGGCTCGGCGGTTCTCCCGGCGCAGCCACTCGCCGTAAAGCAGGTGCGCGCGGGCCAGGTCGACGCGGGCACGCGACCGGCCCAGGTGCTCGATGGCCGCCTGGTACCGGTCCTCGGCGGCCGCGCCGTCACTCAGCAGCGCGAGCGAGCGTGCCTGGATGCCGAGCGCCCAGTCGGTGCCTGCGCCGCTCGCGGACAGGGACAGGCCGTGCATCGCCTCGGCGGCGAGTTCCGGCTGCCCCGACCGGGCCGCCGCCTCGACAAGCTCGGCCGCCGCCCAGCCGGCCAGCGGTGCGGTGCCCGCGTACCTGACGGCCTCACCGGACGCCGACAGTGCCGTACCGTACTGGCCAAGGCCGTTGTGCAGCAGCGCGGTCGCCCATTTCGCCGCGGCGACTCCTAGCCCCTCCGCACGCAGCGCGGCATCTCGCGCCGCGCCGTCGATCATCGTGAGCGCGAGTTCCCGTTGACCGCGCATGGCCGCTACGCCGAGGGCTCCGGTCGGCGACGGCCTGCTTCCCGTGGCCTCGGCCACCGCTCGTGCCTCTGCCGTCAGCGACTCCGCCATGCCGAGTTCACCGCGCAGCATGTGCAGGCAGGCAAGCGAATCGAGAGCCAGCGGCAGCTCGCCGAGTGCGCCCGTGTCGCGGGCCAGCGATACGCTCCGGCTGGCCAGGCTGTCCCATGCCGCGTCATCCCAGAGGTACAGCGCGGCGGCGCGTGCCAGCGGCAGCCAGCGGAGCTCCGCCGCGGCGGTCATCTCGCGGCCGAGGCCGCTCAGTGCCTGCCGCAGGATCGCCGCCCCCGCCTCGCGCTCCCCGGTGAGGTAGGCCGCCAGGCCGTCAAGCATCAGGTCAGTCGGGCCGGCCTGGCCGGCGTTCGGCGCTTCCGCCGCGGCGCTTGCCACGTCCGTCACGGTACCGCCGGGAGCGGCAAGCCCGCCGGCGAACGTCACGGCGCGGAACGCGTCCAGGCAGGCTCCGCGTACCGCAGCGGCATCGGACCGGTCCAGCCGCTGTGCCGCGTCAAGCAGCAGCCGCGGTACCTGGCCGTTCCGGCTCCTGGCGAAGGCGAGCCTGGCCCGGATGAGGTCGGCCCTGGCACGCCAGCGGTCGTCGGGTATCTCCCCCGCCGTCAGGTCAAGCAGCCTTGCCGCGCCGTCGGGCTCGCCCGCGTGCAGCATGGCCGCCGCGGCGGCAAGCGCCCGGCGTGACCGCTGCTGTGCGTCCGCCGTCAGCAGCACGGCGCTTTCCAGGAAGGCCGCGCGGGCCGGAAGGCCGCCACGCGCCTGCGCCTGCGCCGCGGTGCGCTCCAGCTCGGCCGCCACGTCTTCGTCGGGCCCGAGGGTGGCCTTGCCGCGGTGCCAGGCCCGGCGGTCCTCGGCGCCGGGCTGTACGGTGGCTCGCGCCAGCGCGCCATGCGCGGCTCTGCGGTCGCGCTGCGGTGCGGACTGGTAGGCGGCCGAGCGCACCGCCGGCTGACGGAAGACGACCCGGGCACCGAACGTGAGCAGGTCAGCCTCGGCCGCCGGGTATACCGCCTCCGGCGGGATGCCCATCTTCCCCGCGGCCCGCAGCACGAGCACCGGGTCGCCCGTCGGGTCGGCCGCCGCGAGCAGCAGCAGCAGGCGCGTCTGCGCGGGAAGATCCCTTACCTGCTGGCGCACGGTGGCCGCGGTCCGGCTCTGCGGCATTTCCGGCAGCCCGAAGCCGCCGGCCAGCGCCACCGGCGCAAGGCCACGGAGCGGGTCAGCCAGTGCCTGCGGGTTTCCGTGCGCCTCGGCCACGATCTGGTCACGCACCCGCTCATCGAGCGGCCCTCGCGCGGCCGCCGCCAGCAGGTCCCTGGCATCGGCGTCAGGCAGTCCGCCGAGCGCCAGGTCCGGCAGCCCGGTCAGGTCCGCCGCCGGCTGGCGGACGGCGAAGATCATCAGGACGCCCCCGGCCGACAGGCGGCGTGCGGCGAACGCCAGCGCCTGCTGCGATACCCGGTCTAGCCAGTCCGCGTTATCGATCACGCATGCCAGCGGCGCCTCGGCCGCCGCCTCGGTGAGCAGCCCGTGCACCGCGAGCCCGAGCAGGAAGCGATCGGGCGCCGACCCCGCCCGCAGGCCGAATACGATCTCGAGCGCGGCACGCTGCGGGTCGGGCAGCTTGCCGAGCAGTCCCGACATCGGGCCGCGTAGCTGGCACAACCCGGCGTATGCCAGTTCGGCCTCGGGTTCCGCGCCGGTGATCCTGACCACCCGCAGTCCCGCGGCAAGTCCGGCGGCGTAGTCAAGCAGGGCGGTCTTACCTGACCCAGGCTCGCCCCGTACCACCAGGACCGCGCCTTGACCGCGCCGCACGTCGCCGACCAGTCCGGCGATGAGCCCGCACTCGTCCTGCCTGCCGTACAGCCTTGACCGGTATTCCCTGTTCACGATCATGACTACGAGCCTGCCGAGCCGGGCCAGGCCGGCCAATCGAGCGCCCCTCAGTTCGCGGCTATGGGTTTCCCGCCCGGTGGCTCGGGTTAACCCGACCTCGCTTGCGCCGGCGCGCCGATTGTGGGGTTGACCCGATTGCCTCGTCACCGTCGGCCCGACAAGCTTGCCGTGTGGTCCGCACAGCGCTCATCGTCGACGACAGCCCGCAGTTTCGCGAGGCGGCAGCCGCCCTGCTCGCCGAGCGCGGCTTCGACGTGCTGATCACGGCCGCCGACGCGAGTCAGGCACTGGACGCCGCGGCCGGCGCGTGCCCCGACGGGATACTCGTCGACATCGGCCTGCCCGGCCGGGACGGCTTCGCGGTTGCCGCGTCGCTTGCCGCCGCATGCCCGGCGGCCAGGATCGTGCTGACCTCGGCGAATGTCACCTACGTGCCGCCAGAATCGCTCCGCGAGTGCACGGCGGTCGCCTTCGTACCCAAGGAAGACCTGGCCGATGCCGATCTCGCCGCGATCTTCACGCCTGAAGGTACGTGAGCACGGCGAGGACCCTGCGGTGCACGTCGGGCGCCTGGCGCAGTCCGAGCTTCTCGAAGATGCTGGTCACGTGCCGTTCGACGGCGGCTACCGTGACCACGAGCTCGCTCGCGATGCCGCCGTTGGAGCGGCCTTCCGCGATGAGCCCGAGCACCTGGCGCTCCCGGGGCGTCAGGTTGTCGAGCGGGCCCGCTTCCCGCTTGCGGCCCACCAGGCGCGCCACCACGTCGGGATCGAGCACCGACCCGCCCTCGGCGACGCGCCGCACCGCGTCGACGAAGGCCCGCAGGTCGCCTACCTTCTCTTTCAGCAGGTAGCCGACGCCCTGGGCGCCGTCGGCGACGAGCGCGAGAGCGTACGTGTCCTCAAGGAACTGGGAAAGGACAAGCACGCCCGTGCCCGGCCGCGCCGCACGGATGGCAAGCGCGGCCCGCAGTCCGTCATCGCCGTGGTCCGGCGGCATCTGGATATCCGCGACGACGACGTCCGGGCGGTAGGCCTCCGCCATCCGCAGCAGCGCGCCCGCGTCGGCCGCCGCCCCGACCACCTCGAATCCGCCCTCTTGCAGGACCCGCAGGATCCCCTCCCGCACGAAGGGCTGATCCTCGCCGACGAGGACGCGGATCTGCCGTGCTGAGTTCACGGCTTCCTCCTGGGTGTCTTGGCAGCTGGTACTCAACTGGGAACGGGGATCACGGCCCGCAGCAGTGTCCCGCCGGCCGCCGGGCTGACGATATCCATCGTCCCGTTCAGCGCGCCGATGCGGTCCCGCAGGCCGGTCAGGCCGCTGGATTCCGGCCGCGGCACGGCGCCGCCGATGCCGTCGTCCTTGACCTCTACGATGCACCGGCCTTCGTTCAGCTCGACCATGACACGCGCGGACGTGGCGCGGGCGTGCTTGACCACGTTGGTAAGCGCTTCCGAGCAGAAGAAGTAGACGCTCACCTCCATCGGGCCTGGCAGCCTCCGGACAGGCACGTCAACCTGGACAGGGATCGGCAGCCTGGCGGCGAGCGCGCCGATCGCCAGGGCCAGGCCGTGCTGGGTGAGGGCCGCGGGGAGAATGCCCGCGACGATCTCGCGCAGCTCCTGGATTCCGCCCCTGGCGTCCCTGATCGCGAGGCCGAGCAGTTCCCGCGCCCGGTGCGGCGCGGAGTCCCATATCTGCTCGGCAAGCTGAAGGTTGATGAGGGTGGCGACCAGCCGCTGCTGCGCACCGTCGTGCAGGTCGCGGGTTACCCGCTGGCGCGCGGCGTCGGACGCGGTGACCAGGCGCGCGCGTGACGCCATCAGCTCCCGCTGCGCGCGCTGGCGCTCGGTGATGTCACGTACGTAGCCGGTGAACGCGAGGTCTCCGGGCAGCCCGGTCCTGGTGACCGTTACCTCGGCGGGAAACTCACTCCCGTCCGCGCGCATGGCCGTCAGATCGACCCGCTGGTCCAGGATGCGGGGCTCCGCGGTCACGAGATAGCGTGCCACCCCCTGCCGGTGCGCCTCCCGCAGTGACGGCGGCACGATGACCTCGGCGAGCTCCCTGCCGATCACCTCCTCCGCCCGGTAGCCGAAGGTCCGCTCGAACGCGCCGTTCACGTAGGTGATCAGGGCGCGGCCGTCCATGCTGATCACCGCGTCTTGCGCGGCACCGAGCACGGCACGCTGCCGTGCCTCGCTCGCGGCGAGCTCCGCCGCGCGCGCCTGGGCGACGTCGCGTTCCCTGTCGGCCGCGGCGCGCAGCCCGGCCTCCGCAAGCAGCTCGTGGTTGGCGATGACCGTGCCGCACATCTGCGCGAGCACGGACAGCAGAAAGGCCTCCTCCTCAAGCGGGTCCTCCTCGCCCACGGCGACCAGGAAGAGCGGCTCGCGCCCGAGCGGTGGAGTAATCGGGAACGCCCAGCAGGAGGGGAAGCCCTCGACGTCCAGCCTGGCCGCTCCGACGAGCCGCCCCAGGGCGTCACGCGCGCCGTCGGGCGCCTGCTGGTAATAGTCACCGGAGGCATCTGGATGCCAGGCCATGGCCGTGTGCCCGGGCGCGATCGCCGGGACCGCGGTGGTGACGAGGCGCATGGCCTGGGCGGGCGATGATGCCTGGGCGAGTACCAGCGACAGGCCGAACACGGCGTTGACGGACGACAGCCGCGCCGCTACGTCCAGCTCTGCGCTATCTGAACTGGCCGCCACGGTTTACCTCCCGGCCATGCACTCCTGCATCATCTATCAGCGGCGAATCCTGCCGCAAGGTCATTTGGCGCAGCCCTAACGGTAAGGCCGGCTAGCCGAAGGACCCAGGGACGGGCGGCACACTCGTTTGACGGCGCCAGAATTCACCGCGACCGGACGGAAACCCCGGTCAGCGCCGTGAGCCGCCGGGCAAAGGCCGGCCCGGACACCAGCCACGGATGCCCGGCACGCGTGCCCGCCGTGCCCGCGTGCACCCAGCCGGCCACCTCGACAAGCGCGCGCAGGCCGACGACGGCCTGATACCAGCGCAGCTCGCCTGGCTCGACAGTCGTCGCCGCCCGGCGCTGGTACCCGCGGAAGAAACGCCGGGCGAGCACCCGGCCGAACCGCCGCAGTAGCGGCCGCTGCCAGCCAGGCACGCGCATCGGCGGCTCGCTGAGCAGCAGCGTGGTGTACCCGACGTCGTACGCTCGCGGTGCGAGCAGCGCGTTGCTCCAGTCGAGCACGGTCACCCGGTCGCCGTCGGCGAGCAGGTTGAACGGGTGCAGGTCACCGTGGCAGATGACATCCGCTGCCGGCCTTGGCGGGTGGTCCGCCAGCCAGCGGGCCGCGCCGGCCAGGTCCGGGCGGCCGGATTCGCCGGCCAGCCGCGCGAGCGCCGCGAGCAGCGCGGGCACCGTCACCGATACCTCGCGGACCTGCTCGAGCTCACCACGGACCAGGTCCGGGTCGAGCGCGTGCAGTCGCGCCATCGCGTTGGCAAGCGCCCGCGGAACCTGGAGGATCCGCAGTGCGGCGGCCGGGGTCAGCCCGCCGTCCAGGCCGGGTATCCCCGGCCTGCCCGGCGCCCGGTCCATCACAAGGAACGCCCGGCCCAGGCCGTCATCCGGGCCGCCGGACGCGCGCACTGCCGGGGTCGGGTAGCCGGCCGCGGCCACCGCGCGCTGCACGACCGTCTCCTTCCGCGCCGGCCGGGGATCAGGCATCAGCCGGGCAACAAGCTCGGCCGGCCAGCCGTCCGGCGGGTGCGCGAGAGAGAACGACAGCAACTCGGCCCAGAACCCGCCATGGAGCGGCTCGGGCGGGCGTTCGTACTCCAGGTCAGGGAGGCCGGCCACGACCCGCAGCACCCCGATGAGCCGTTCAGCTGTGTCAGTGTATACCGTCACGGTTTTTACCGTAACGGTTGTTTCTGCTATTGTCTAGCCGTGACTTCAGCAGCGCGGGGAAACCCGGCAACGGCAACCGCGGCGGGTGAGCCGCTGACGATCGACGACCTTGCCCGCAGGGTCGAGCTGCCGGTACGGACGATCCGCGAGTACCACACCATGCGCCTGCTGCCGCCACCGGAACGGCGCGGCCGGGTGGGCCTGTACGGCGCTGAGCATGTCCAGCGGCTGCAGCTCATCGCGCGCTTGCAGCGCCGCGGCTACTCGCTGGCCGGAATCCGTGACCTGCTCGGTGCCTGGGAGAGCGGCACGGACCTCACCACCTTGCTCGGCGTCGACCAGGGCCAGGCCGTGCTTGACGAGACGCCGCTGCGGCTCACCAGGGCGGAACTGCTGCGGCGGCTCCCCGCCCTTGAGTACAGCATGGACCGGGCGAGCCAGGCCGGGCTCGTCCGGTCACACGGCGCGGACCACTTCATCGTGCGCAGCCCCGCCCTGCTTGGCCTGGCGGCCGACTGGGTGCGGGCCGGGGTCCCGCTCGCCGAGGTGCTCGCCGTGATCGGGGCGCTGACCGGAGACCTCGACGCACTGGCGCGGACGCTGGCCGTGCTGATCACCGACCGTGTCTGGCCGTCAGCCGCCACGGGTGCGGTAGGGCCGGCCGGGCTGCTCGGACGCGGGCGCCCGCTGCTGTTCCAGGGAGTCGTCAGCACGCTCTCTGACCGGCTCGGCGCCGCGCTGGCCGAACGGGCGGCGGCCACCGGCGACGGCCGGCTCAGGGCCGCGCTCGACAGCGTCCGGGTGGGCGCGGTGGCGGACGCCGAGGGCACGATCCACCGTCTGCCATGACAACAGCCTGGCACGGCCGCCTCCCTTCAGCCGCCACCACTGTCGCGGCGCCCGATAAGTGTTCCCGGCCACAGTCCCTTCCGCTCAGTGGAAACACCCGCTTGTCCGCAAGGCGATGCTCCGGTTGAGTGAGTGACATGCGCGCAAAGGCCGGGCATCTCCGGCATTAGCCCGCTGGGCTGCCGTTCGTCCCACCTGCCCGCTTGCAAGTGCATTGAGTCTGCCATGATCGAAAACACCGCATCCTCGCTGATGGAGAACGCGACCGCCGATGAATGTCACCTTCGAGCCCGACGCCGACTGGCTCGTCTACCTGGCGAACCCGCGCGCGCCTTACTACGTGCTGCCGCCGGGCGCGGTTGACGCGCACTGCCACGTCTTCGGCCCGGGCGATGTCTTCCCTTACGCGCAGGAACGGAAGTACACCCCGGTCGACGCGCCCAAGGAGAAGTTGTTCGCGCTGCGCGACTTCCTCGGCTTCGAGCGTCAGGTCATCGTGCAGGCTACCTGTCACGGCGCGGACAACCGCGCCCTGGTGGACGCGCTGCGAGCCGCCGGTGACCGGGCCCGCGGCGTGGCGACGATCCGGCCGGGCACCGGCAGGTACGAACTGGCGCAACTGCACGAGGCCGGCGTCCGTGGCGTCCGCTTCAACTTCGTCAGGCGCCTCGCCGATCCCAAGCCGGACGACTACTACCGTGGCCTCGTCGACCTCATCGCCGAACTCGGCTGGCACATCGTCATCTACTTCGAGGCCGCGGACCTGGCCGAGCGCTGGGACCTGTTCACCTCCCTGCCCACAACGATCGTCGTCGACCACATGGGCCGCCCCGACGTGACCAAGCCACTCGACGACGAAGGCTTCGAGATGTTCCAGAAGCTCATGCGCGAGCACGAGAACGTGTGGGCCAAGCTGAGCGGCGCGGAACGCCTGACCAAGTCCGGTCCGCCAGGCTACGACGACGTGGTCCCGTTCGCCAGGCACCTCGCGGAGACGTTCCCCGACCGGGTGATCTGGGGCACCGACTGGCCGCATCCGAACATGAAGAGCTTCATGCCCGACGAGGGTGACCAGGTCGACCTGCTGCCGCGGCTCGCGCCCACCGAGGACCTGCGGCGCAGGCTGCTCGTCGACAACCCGATGCGGCTGTACTGGCCCGAGGAAGAAAGGTAGGGCCCGATGACGTCATACACCGTCGAATTCGACGACATCCCCGGCACCAGGGTGTTCACCGCGCAGCGGGCGAAATCGGGCTACGCGCTTAACCAGTTCTGCATGAGCCTGATGAAAGAGGCCAACCGCGAGCGGTTCAAGCGGAACGAGCGCGCCTACCTCGACGAGACGACGAAGATGTCGCAAGAGCAGAAGCAGGCCGTACTCGACCGCGACTACAACAAGATGATCGACCTCGGCGGCCAGATCTACTTCCTCGCGAAGATCTTCGCCACCGACGGGCTGAGCTACCTGCAGGCGGTGAGCACGATGACCGGGATGCCCATCGACGAGTACCAGCAGATGATGATCTCGGGCGGCCGCTCGCCGCAGGGCTGGCGCTCGATTAAGGACGGTAACTGACCATGGCTCGCATCACGCACGGGCTGACCACGAGCCACATCCCGGCCGTCGGCGCCACGATCGACCATGGCAGGACCGCCGAGCCGTACTGGAAGCCGCTGTTCGACGGGTACGAGTGGACGAAGGCCTGGGCGAAGGAGAACGTACCCGACGTCATCATCCTGGTATACAACGACCACGCGTCGGCGTTCACCCCGGCGCTGGTGCCGACCTTCGCGCTCGGCTGCGCCGATGAGTTCCCGCCGGCCGACGAGGGGTACGGGCCCCGCCCGGTGCCGGTCGTGCCGGGGCGGCCTGAACTGGCCGCCCACCTGGCCGAGGGCCTCATACTCGACGAATTCGACCTCACCCTGATGTACGACATGCCGGTCGATCACGGCCTCACCGTGCCGCTTTCGCTGGTCTACGGCCAGCCGCGGGCGTGGCCGACGACGGTGATCCCGCTGGCCGTGAACGTGGTGCAGTACCCGCCGCCCACCGGCCACCGCTGCTTCATGCTCGGCCAGGCGATCCGCCGGGCGGTGGAGCAGTTCGACGAGAACCTCAACGTGCACGTCTGGGGCACCGGCGGGATGAGCCACCAGCTGCAGGGGCCGCGCGCGGGCTTCATCAACCAGCCGTGGGACCACGCGTTCATGGACCGGCTGGTCAAGGACCCGGCAGAGCTCGCGCAGATGAAGCACCTGGAGTACGTCCGCGAGGCGGGCGCCGAGGGCATAGAACTGGTCATGTGGCTGATCATGCGCGGCGCGCTCGGCCCGGAGGCCGAGGAGCTGTACCGCTTCTACCACGTCCCTGGTTCCAACACCGCGGTCGGGCACCTGGTGCTTCGTTCCGTGGACACGCCCGCCTAGCCAAGCAGCCAAGCAGCCAAGCAGCCAAGGAGCACTGGACATGAAGATCGCCCTCGCCGGCACCGGCGCCTTCGGCATCAAGCACCTCGACGGCCTGGCGAACATCGACGGCGTCACCGTCACCTCCGTGGTCAGCCGCCGCCTTGAGCAGGCCGAGGAGGTCGCGCGCAAGTACGGCATCGGGCACGCGGGCACGGACCTGGACGAGGTGCTCGCGCGCGGCGACGTGGACGCGGTCATCTTGTGCACGCCGACCCAGTTGCACGCGGCGCAGGCCATCGCGGCGATGCGGGCGGGCAAGCACGTCCAGGTGGAGATCCCGGTCGCCGACAGCTGGGCGGACGCGCAAGAGGTCCAGCGTGTGCAGCAGGAGACCGGCCTGACCTGCATGGTGGGCCACACCCGCCGGTTCAACCCGTCGCACCAGTGGGTGCGCCACCGGATCACCGCGGGGGAGCTGTCCATACAGCAGATGGACGTGCAGACCTACTTCTTCCGCCGCACCAACATGAACGCGGCAGGGCAGCCGCGCAGCTGGACCGACCACCTGCTGTGGCACCACGCCGCGCACACCGTCGACCTGTTCCAGTACCAGACCGGCGAGCAGGCCACGATCGCCAACGCCGTGCAGGGCCCGGTCCACCCCGTGCTCGGCATCGCGATGGACATGTCCATCCAGCTGCGCACCGGTTCGGGCAAGATCTGCACGCTGTCGCTCAGCTTCAACAACGACGGCCCGCTCGGCACCTTCTTCCGCTACATCTGCGACAACGGCACCTACATCGCCCGCTACGACGACCTGGTGACCGGCCGCGAGGAGCCCATCGACGTGTCCCACGTCGACGTTTCGACCAACGGCATCGAGCTGCAGGACAGGGAGTTCGTCGCGGCGATCCGCGAGTGGCGCGAGCCGAACTCGAGCATCGCCAGCGTGCTGCCCTGCTACCGGGTGCTCGGCGAGCTGGAGACACAGCTCGCAAGCCAGCGGTAAGCCGCAAGCCAGCGGTAGGTAACGGGGAACCACCCTCCGTTCTGATGAAGATAAACGAGCTGCGGAACGGGGGGCGGCTTCGTCGGGAGGCGGCAGCTACTCCGCGCCCGCCAGGCCGGCGCCGCAGCGCGGCCGGCCGCTCGGCTGCCGGTAGCACCGGCGTCATCCGCTCCTCGATTCCCGCCCAGTTACGTGCGCGTTTAGGCCGAGGTTAGTGCCCCGCCCGCGCCGCCCCGTACTATGGCCGGGTGACGTCACGTGGATACCTGAGATTCCCCCATGTCACCAACGACACCGTGGTCTTCGTCGCCGCGGACGACGTCTGGCTTGCGCCGGTCGCCGGCGGCCGGGCCTGGCGGTTCACCACGGACGAGGCGACGGCCTCGACGCCGCGGCTGACGCCGGACGGCACGCACGTGGCCTGGGTCAGCTCAAGGGACGGCTCCGCGGAGGTGTACACGGCCGGCCTCGCCGACGGGGTCAGCGCCCGGCTCACCTACTGGGGCACGTCGTGGGCGCGGGTCAGCGGCTGGACCCCGGACGGCGAGGTACTGGCCGTCAGCTCGGCGCACCAGCCGTTCAGGCATTACGTGCGGGCCCGCGCGCTGACGACCACGCTGACGACCACGCTGTCGGGCAGCCCGGGCGGGGAACGGGTGCTGCCGTTCGGCCCGGTGTCCGACCTGTCCCTTGGCGCGGGCGGGATGGGCGGGGCGGGCGGGATGGGCGGGGCGGGCGGGATGGGCGGGGCGGGCGGGACAAATACCGTCGGGCTGCTCACCGGCACCTGGGGAAGCTTCAACAACGACCCGGCCTACTGGAAGCGCTACCGCGGCGGCACGGCCGGACGCCTGTGGACCGGCCCAGCGACGGCGGTCGCGCCCGGCGGGCCAGGTCCGGCCGACGGCACCCCTGGCCCGTTCCTGCGCGTGCTCGCGGACCTGCCGGCTCAGTTCGCAAACCCGATGATCGTCGGCGGGCGGCTCGCGTTCATCAGTGACCACGAGGGCACGGGCAACATCTACTCCTGCGCGCTTGACGGCGGCGACCTGCGACGGCACACCGACCACGAGGGCTGGTACGCGCGGCAGGCCAGCACCGACGGGCAGCGGATCGTCTACGCGCGCGGCGGCGAGCTGTGGCTGCTCGAAGACCTGCGGGCGGCCGGCCCTGCCCGGCTCGACATCACCCTCGGCTCGCCGGTCCGCGGCCGGGCACCCCGCCTTGTCACGGCCGAGGACCACGTCGGCTCGCTGTCCGTCGATCATGACGGGCGGGCCAGCTCGGTCGAGGTCCGCGGGACCGTGCACTGGCTGACCCACCGGGACGGCCCCGCCCGCGCCGTGTCGGTCGTTCCCGGCGTCCGGGCCCGCTTCCCGCAGGTACTTGGAACCGGCGGACAGGTTGTCTGGGCGACCGACGCCGATGACGGCGACGCCCTGGAGATCGGCTCCGGCGACCCGGCGGGTGCGGCCGGGCCAGCCGCGCCGCGCCGGATCGCGGTCGGCCAGGTTGGCCGCGTCACGGGGCTTGCGGCGGCGCCCGACGGCAGCGTGGTCGCCGTCGCCGCGCGGGACGGGCGGCTGCGGGTCGTCGACGTCGGGTCCGGCGCGGTGCGGGAGATCGCCGCGTCGGGCAACGGGGTCGTGACCGGGCTTGCCTGGTCGCCGGATTCCGCCTGGCTGGCCTGGTCCCAGCCGGCCGAGAGCCCGATAGGCGGGAACTTCAATCAGCTCCGCAGGCTGCGGCTAGCGCGGATCGCCGACGGCCAGGTGCACGACGTCACCGACGGGCGGTTCGCCGATACCGAGCCGGCCTTCACCCTCGACGGCAAGTACCTGGCGTTCCTGTCGCTGCGCGACTTCGACCCCGTCTACGACGCGCACTTCTTCGACCTCACGTTCCCGTACGGTGCCAGGCCCTACCTGCTGCCGCTCGGCGCGGCGACCGCGTCGCCGTTCGCACCCGAACTCGGCGGGCGGCCCGTCGGCGAGCCCGCGGACAAACGCGCCGACGCCCCGGCGGCTGCCGGCGAACCCGCGAGCGCCGGCGGCACTGTCGGCGGCACCGCCGCCGACGCGGCCGGCGGTGACAAGCCGTCCGCGCCGCCGGTCCAGGTGGAGACCACAGGGATAGCCGAACGGATCGTGGCCGTCCCTGTCCCCGAGGGACGGTACTCGGGCCTGCGCGCGGTCAAGGGCGGGCTGGCCTGGCTGCGCTGGCCGGTGGCGGGCGAGCTCGGCATCGGCGGCGCGCGGCCGGACGACGACGCGCCGCGCCCGAGCCTCGAACGCTTCGACTTCGTCAGGCGCGACGTGTCCGAGCTCGCCGGGGAGGTCGACTGGTTCGAGGTGAGCGGAGACGGCACCAGGCTGGTCACCAGCGACCACGGCAAGCTCACGGTGATTGCGGCGGAACACAAGTCCGGCGACGACAACCCCGACGACAACATCGCGATCGACCGGAGCCGGGCCAGGTTCCTGCTCGACCCGCCCGCGATGTGGCGCCAGGCCTACGGCGAGGCGGCCCGCATCATGCGGCACGACTTCTGGGTGGCCGACATGGCGGACGTGGACTGGGACGCCGTGCAGGACGAGTACCGGCCGCTGCTCGACCGGATCACCACCGGGTCCGAGTTCACCGACCTGCTGTGGGAGCTCTTCGGCGAGCTCGGCACCTCGCATGCCTACGCCCGGGCGGCGCCCGGCGGTACCGCGGCGCCGGCGCCCGGCCTGCTCGGCGCGGACATCGAGCGCGGCGGCGACACCTGGCGGGTGACCCGTGTCATCCGCGGTGACACTTCCGATCCACGCGCCCGCGCACCGCTCGCGGCACCCGGCGCCGGGATCGCCGCCGGCGACGTACTGCTCGCCGTTGACGGCCGGCCGGTCGGGCCGGACGGGCCAGGGCCGCTGCTGACGGGCACCGCGGGCAAGCCCGTCGAGCTCACCGTCGCGCCCGCCGACGGGCGCTCACCGCGCAGCGTGCCGGTCGTGCCGCTGCGCGATGAGACCAGGCTGCGCTACCTGGACTGGGTCAGCGCGAAGCGCGCGCAGGTCCGGGAGCTCAGCGGCGGCAGGATCGGCTACCTGCACGTGCCGGACATGATGAGCGAGGGCTGGGCGGACTACCACCGCGACCTGCGCGCCGAGATGCTGTGCGACGCGCTGATCGTGGACGTGCGCGGCAACACGGGCGGGCACACCTCGCAGCTCGTCGTGGAGAAGCTGGCCCGCAAGGTGATCGCGTGGGACGTGCCTCGCGGCATGACACCCACCACCTATCCCGAGGACGCGCCGCGTGGCCCGGTCGTCGCGGTCACCGACGAGTGCTCGGGGTCCGACGGTGACATCGTCACCGCCGCCGTCCGCCTGCTCCGGCTCGGCCCGGTCGTCGGCGCCAGGACCTGGGGCGGCGTCATCGGTTACGACGACGACCACGAGCTGGTCGACGGAACGATGATGACCGTCCCCCGTTTCGCCTTCTGGTTCGAGGAGTACGGCTGGGCCGTGGAGAACTACGGCGTCGACCCGGACGTCGAGGTCATCATGTCGCCAGACGACTGGGCCGCGGGGCGTGACACCCAGCTGGAGACGGCGGTCAGCCTCGCGCTTGACGCGCTGCGTCAGCGCCCCGCGGTGCGGCCGCCCGACACGCGCACCAGGCCGTCCAAGCGCCGGCCGCCGCTGCCGCCGCGAGCCTAGGGTCCGCCGCCGGGTACGCCGCCGAGGCGCGCGCGGCGGTACCCGCCCGGCTCGCCGCCGCGCCTTGCGGCGGGCCGGCGCCCACTGCCGACCAGTTACGGGGCTGCCGGTCAGTTACGGGGCTGCCGGGACTGCCGAGGACCGTGAGCGGCATTTCCGGTCCTGCATGCCTCCTGCTAGCACCATGATCACGAATACTTTCGTGGTTACGAAGAGTTTTAGGTGCACCAGCACGAAAAAAGCTTCATGATCATGCTCTGGCCTGCGGCAACGGCAGGAATATATCCGGCAGATCAGTTGAAAACGGACTCGACGCGCAGCGTCAGCGGGGACGGTAGGCGTCTGCCCTGTGCTCGATCGCCATGATCTCGACCCGATGCTCGTCGGTGCTGATCCGGTAGATGACGCGATAGTCGCCGCGGCGGGCGCTGTGCAGGCCGGTCAGTGCGTGGCGTAGTGGCTTGCCGGCTCGTTGCGGGTTGCTGGCAAGGGAGCCGTAGATGAATTCGACCGCGGCAGCCGCCGCCTTCTCTGGCAGCTTCCGCAGTGCGCGCTGCGCCGGGCCGGTCCAGGCGACCGTGAAGGCGGCTTCGCTCACGACTCGCTGATAAGGCGGAGGGCCTCGTCCTTGCTGAGCGGGACGGCGGCACCCGCTCCGATCTCCATGACTGCCTCCTTGATGTCCGCCAGGAGGGCCGCGTTCCCCATGATGTCCAGGGTTTCCTCAAGGGACTCGAGGTCGGCCACGCTCACCACGACGGCGGCGGGCCGCCCGTGCTTGGTGATCACCACCCTGGCATGCTCGCGCTCCACCTCGTCCACGACCTCGGACAGGCGGTTCTTCACCTCGGCCAGCGGCATCTGTTCCAGCATTGCCATGGCTATAAGTATAGCCAGATTTCGCGACCTGGAAGGTCCTTGTCGCGGACCTCGGCCTTGATCTGGAGTGTCAGCGTAAGAACCGGATGGCCGGTAGTGCCTCGCGCGGCCGCGCAGACGGTGCGGCTGTTCCCGGGGACAGCCGACGTGCGACTGTTACATTCCTGATGTGACGAGTGCACATCACCTAGCGGAACGGCGGCGTGCCGCGCTGCTGCGGCGGGGCTTCACGCTGGAGCACGTGACGCTTGGCTGGAACGTGGCGGGCGTCGCGGTGCTTGCGGTGACCGCGGTGGCCGCCCGGTCGGTGGCGCTGGCCGGGTTCGGCCTGGACTCGCTCATCGAGATCGGCGCGTCGACGGTGGTGATCTGGGAGCTGTCGGGCACCGGCGAGGACCGGCAGCGGCGCGCGCTGCGGCTGATCGGCGGGGCGTTCGCCCTGCTTGCCGCCTACCTGCTCACGCAGTCGACCATCGTGCTTGCGGCCGGCTACCATCCCCGCCACTCGGTGGCCGGGATGGCGTGGACCGCGCTGACCGCGGCGGCCATGTTCACCCTCGCGGCTGGCAAGGCGAGCACCGGGCGGGCACTGGACAACCCGGTGCTGCGCACCGAGGGCCGGGTGACCATGGTCGACGGCATCCTCGCCGTCGCCGTGCTGGCCGGCCTGGCACTCAACAGCGCCCTGGGATGGTGGTGGGCCGACCCGGCCGCCGGCTATGTCCTCGTCTACTACGCGGTACGCGAGGCCCGCGACATCTTCTCCGCGAAGCCGCACGAACACGTCGAGCCTTCGATCCCGGCGCCATGATGCGGCTGGCAGGCGGCCACG
>Ga0335078_10006575_pt1 | contig 17193 bp, 13 predicted proteins | sample Lox_Sample_32_FD_206711 | JGI IMG/M metagenome (GOLD analysis project Ga0335078, IMG submission 206711) | Soil microbial communities from Loxahatchee National Wildlife Refuge, Florida, United States - Lox_Sample_3.2 | ecosystem: Environmental > Terrestrial > Soil > Wetlands | place: USA... | reverse complement strand
GGGGCCACGCATATCACGAGGCTGTGGCTGCTCAACGCCGTCGCGGCGACCATGCCGGCGGCCGAGGCACAGGCACTGAGCCACACCCGGGGCGTCAAGGCGGTCGTCCCCGACGGGACCATCATCATCGGGGACGCCAGGTCGGCCACGAAGACGGTGCCGGCCTCCCGGGTCCGCAGGCCGGCCATCCGGGCAACGGCAGCCGGCGGACAGCAGTTGTGCAACGCCTTCCCCGGCAAGCCGCTGCTGGAACCCGAAGCCCTCACCAGCATCCATGACGCGTCCGACAACCCGCTCGACCTGTTCGAGGCGTCCAACGTCGCGACGGGCCAGGGCGTCATCGTCGGGAACGTCGACGCCGACACACTGGCGGGAAACCCCAACATGATCCGGCCCAACGGGCAGCCCGTGATCATCGATGCCCCTGACCCGACCGAGAACGTGTTCAGCGACGAGTTCAACGGGGACGTCTCCACCATCGCCGCCCAGGGCACGGTCACCTACACCTACGCGTCCCAGCTGCCCTTCTCGAACATCCCCGCGAACTGCACCTTCCGGATCGTGGGTGACGCCACCGGTGCCTCCCTCGTCACCACCGGCTTCTTCACCGACACCAACAACCACGGTCAGATCGTGGCGCCCGAGTCGCAGGTCATCGCCGGGCTGCAGCAGGCGGTAAACGAGGGTGTCAACGTCGTGTCGGAGTCCTACGGCTACGGCGCCCTGCCAGGCGCCAACGACGACCTGCTCGCCCCGACGAACGACGCCATGGTGGCAGCGGGCGTCGTCGTGGTCGAGAGCGCGGGCGACAGCGGCTCGTCCGGCACGGTCGAGGCCCCCGCCGACGACCCCAACGTCATCGACGTCGGCGGGACGAACGACCTCAGGCTCCTCGCCCAGGCCGATGGCTACACGAACGGCTGGGAAGACGACAATATGACCACCCTGTCGTCGGGCGGCACCACGCCGCTTGGTGATGTGGTGGACCTGGTCGCCCCCGGCTACCTGGCGCTCGCCGTGGCCGGTGTCGGCCAGGTGCCGCCGCTGCCGACCGAGGCCTTCGGCGGCACCAGCCAGTCGGCCCCGTTCGTCTCCGGCGCCGCCGCCGATGTGATCCAGTCCTACCGTGACACCCATGGCGGCGCCACCCCGACGCCAGCCCAGGTGAAGCAGATCCTCACCAGCACGGCAACCGACATCGGGGCTGCGGCCGACCAGCAGGGCGCCGGCCTGCTGAACATATTCGCGGCCGTCGAGGCGGCCCGCCAGATGCCGGGCACGACGGAGACCCATCTCACCGCCCCCGAACTGGTGGCCAGCCCCACCCAGCTCGACGTACAGGGCCCCGGCGGCTCAACGGTCGGCACATCGGTGAGCCTGTACAACGCCTCCACCATTCCGGAGCGGGTGACTGGCACCTACCGGGTGCTCGGCAGCCAGACGAGCCTCGGCGCGCCCGTCACCGAGAACGTCAGCGCCCCGCCGCCGGGCGCCCCGGTTCCCCCCCAGGGGGCGACCGCGGCGGCACCGGTCAAGTTCACGGTGCCGAAGGGCGTCGACGTGCTCGATGCCGACATGCGCTGGCCGGACCCGACCAACAACAATGCCAACATCCTGTCGTTCATCCTGACCGACCCGGCCGGGCAGCTGGCCCAGAGCTCGTACGACTACGGCGCCTCCAACGGGCGCAACGCCAGCCCTGACATCCAGCACAGCACGGTCGAGCATCCGATGGCCGGGACCTGGACGGCCCAGATCGTGTGGGCCAACGGCCGCGGCCACGTCCAAACGGCGCCGGACGTCCCGGGGACCTACACCGGAACGGTGACCTTCCAGGCCAGTGGCCAGAACTTCACGACGAGCCCGGCGTCGGCGCCCGTCACCATCGCGCCGCGCAGCTCGGTGAGCGTGCCGCTGCGCATCGCCCTGCCCCGGTCGCCCGGCGACGCCCCCGAGTCGGTGCAGTTCTCGGGGCCGCTCGGGCTCGTCGGGACCTCGGTGCCGGTCGCCCGGCGCACCCTCATCCCGTCGGCCGGTGGCTCGTTCGGCGCCACCTTGACCAGCTCGGTATCTCGCGGTCCCGGGCAGATCAAGACGTTCTACGTGAACGTGCCCCCCGGTGAGAACGACCTCGATGTGTCGTTCGTCGCACCGGACCACAACACCGACGACCCGGTGCACTACTACCTGCTCTCGCCAGCCGACCTCCAGCCTGCTGTCACCGAGTCAGGGAACATCGATGCCACAGCCATCGACACCACGCCGACGCCCGGCAACCCGACCGGGAACGCCTCGCTGATCGCCCCCGATCCCCAGCCTGGCATGTGGGAGATCGACGTGATGCAGGGCGCTACGACCGACGGGACGGAGTTCTCCCAGACCGTCACCGGGGTGGTCGCGTACAACCAGCTCGCACCCGTCACCGAGACCGGTCTCCCGACGTCGGCATCGACGACAGTCGGCACCGGCGCGAGCGTCCCGATCACGGTGACGGTCACGAACACGACGAACCACGCCGGGTTCTTCGAGCTGCAACCGTCGGGCAACGACATCACTGGCGGCAACACCGCCACGCCGCTGGAGCTGGCGCCCGGAGCCACCGGGACGCTGACGGCAACGCTGTCGCCCACGGCAGCCGCGGGCACGGCGGTGACCGGCGTCCTCAGCGTCGTCGATTCGACGGACTGGGGAGCCTTTGACCCCATCGGGTTCCCGGCGTCGTCCTCCGACTTCCACGACTTCGCCTACGCCTACACGGTCGGGAGCTAGCGGGAAGGACTAGCACCGGCAGCAACGGCACGGCCCGGGCCTCGTCGCAGGCCCGGGCCGTGCCGTACCGGAGCTTGCCGACACCCGGCGCCTGGGCCGTCGGCGTGCTCAACGACGACGACACCGGCCTCGACCAGACCTTCGCCAGCCACTGCTGCGACTGAACCGGACACCAGAAAGGCCCGGCCGTCTCATCCCGGGCCGGGCCTTCTGTCTGCGATTTCATCCGGGGTGGGCGAGGGGACTCGAACCCCCGGCCCCCAGGACCACAACCTGGTGCTCTAACCAACTGAGCTACGCCCACCATCGCCGTATGGCTGTGTGCAGCATAGCGGTGCCGGGCCACTATGCCGAACCGGCCTGCTTCCCAGCGCCATGGCCACCGGGGGTCCCGTTGGTGGCTGTCTGCTGACCGGGCGCGGCCCCGCCGTACCGGGCGGCGATCTGCCTGGCGGTGGCCGAGTCGGGGCCTGGCGGCGGCACGAACACGGTCTCCCGGTAGTAGCGCAGCTCCCGGATGCTCTCGGTGATGTCGGCCAGCGCCCGGTGCCCGCCCCGCTTGGGCGGGCTGGCGAAGTACGTGCGCGGGTACCAGCGGCGGGCGAGCTCCTTGATGCTGGACACATCCACCATCCGGTAGTGCAGGAACGCGTCAAGCTCGGGCATGTCGCGAGCGATGAAGACCCGGTCGGTGGCGATGGAGTTGCCCGCCAGCGGGACGCGCCGCGGCTCGCTGATGTACCGCCGGACGTAGCCGAGCACCTGGTCCTGCGCCTCCGCCAGGGTGACGCCCCCCTCCAGCTCGTCCAGGAGCCCGGAGACGGTGTGCATCTCCCGCACGATGTCTTCCATCTGGTCCACCGCCTCCGGCGGCGGCTTGATGACCAGGTCGATGCCCTCGTCGAGCACGGTGAGCGCGCTGTCGGTGACCAGGCAGGCGATCTCGATCAGGGCATCCCGCTCTATGTCCAGCCCTGTCATTTCGCAGTCGATCCATACCAGCCGGTCCGTCATCCCCTCAGCCTAGGCGCTATGTCCCACGTATCGGGCCTGCTCCTGCGGCCCGTGTCCGCATTCGCGCTGCTCGCCCCGGTCTGGCGCCGGACGGCAGGTGCTCACCGGCCCCCGGCCCGGCGGTGGATGTGCTCGGGGGTGACGATGCCGGGACGGAGCCCGGGGTCGGGCTTGGGCGCGCCGAAACTCAGCGACGTGGGGACCACGCCTGCCCAGGCCGGTCCGGCGACGTCCTCCGGCTCGTCGCTGGGCGGGCCGGTGCGGACCTTCACGGAGGCTTCGTCCAGCGGCAGCGCGAGCACCGACGTGGCCGCGAGCTCCTTGCGGCTCGGCGCCCGTACCGCGTCCCAGCGTCCGGGGATCAGCTGCTCGGTCACGGCCCGCAGGCCCGCCAGGCGTTCCGCCTCGTCGGTGACCATGCGCGCGGTGCCGAATACGACGGCGCAGCGGTAGTTGACCGAGTGGCTGAACACGGCCCGGGCGCAGACCAGCCCGTCGAGGTGGGTGACCGTGACGCAGACCTCGTGCCCGTCCGCGGCCGCCAGGCTCCGGTTGGCGGAGGAGCCGTGCAGGTACAGCGTGTCGCCGATGCGGCCGTAGGCGGTGGGCAGCACCACCGGCGAGCCGTCCATGATCACCCCGAGGTGGCAGATCATCCCGGCGTCGAGCACGGCGTACAGGTCGGCGCGCTCGGTCCTGGCGCGCTCGGCGTGACGGCGCAGGCGGGTGCGCTCGGTCGGGGACAGGGCATGGGTCTGTGTCTGCGTGCTCATGATGATCAGGGTAGCGGCAAAGTGGCTACTTGCTTATAGCCACTCTTAAGCCTAATTTGAAGACCACTATGGCCCGCCACACCCTGGAACTGGCGCTGGTGGCCGACCGTGACCTGCCAGGGCCACTGACGTCACAGATCGCCGGGCAACTGCGCGACGCGCTGACGGACGGACGGCTGGCCACCGGCGAGCGGCTCCCGTCCACCCGGGGGCTCGCGGACCTCCTGGGCGTGAGCCGGACCGTGGTCACCGGCGCCTATGCCCAGTTGTTCGCGGAAGGGTGGGTGGAAGGAAGGCACGGCTCCGGCACCTACGTGGCGGCGGGCGCACCGGGCGGGCCGGGGCGCGGCGGCCCGGCGCGGGCCGGTCTCGATGGGTCCTCGCCCCGCGCTGCCACGCACGCCGGGGCGGCCGCCCGGGCAGAGGCGGGGTTGCCGCCGGCCGCGGGGTCGCCGGCGCAGATAAGTGCGGGGTTGCCAGCGGTCGCGGGGACATCGGCGGCTGCGGGATCGCCGGCGGTCGCGGGGTTCCCGGCGGTCGCGGGGTCGCCGGCGCAGGCAGGCGCGGAGCGCGCGGAACCCTGGGCGGGGGATGGGCTGTCCCGGGGCGCGGGCGGGCCGTTCGACCTGCGGCCCGGCATCGCGTGGACGGCTGGGATCGACCGCGCGGCGTGGCGCCGGGCCTGGCGCGGTGCTGCTGCCCGGGTGCCGCCCGGGCTGCCGGATCCGCAGGGGAACGCCGCCCTGCGCGCCGCGCTCACCGGGTACCTGCGGCGCAGCCGGGGTGTCCACTGCACGGCCGGCCAGATCGTGGTGACCCGGGGAGTGGCGGGCAGCCTCGCCCTCATCGCCATCGCCCTGCTCCAGCCGGGGGACCGGGTGGGGGTGGAGGAGCCCGGTTACCCGGCAGCCCGGGCCGTGTTCGCCGCCCATGGCCTGCACACCGTGCCCTGCCCGGTGGATTCCGGTGGCCTGGTGCCGGATGCCCTCCCGGATGGGCTGCGGCTGGTCTATACGACCCCGGCGCACCAGTATCCGCTGGGCGGACGGCTGTCCGTGCCGCGCAGGCGGGCACTGATCTCGTGGGCGCGGGCCAGTGGCGCGCTCATCGTGGAGGACGACTACGACGGTGAGTTCCGCTACGACGTCGCGCCACTGCCCGCCCTGTTCGGCCTGGCTCCCGACGTCGTGATGTACCTGGGCACGGCGACGAAGATCCTTACCCCGGTGCTGCGGGTCGGCTGGCTGGCCGCCCGCCCGGCGCTGGCCGCCCGGCTGGCCGCGGCCGCGGCCACGGTGGGCGACTGGGCATCAGGGCCGGCCCAGGACGCGCTGTCCGGCTTCATCGCCGATGGCGACCTGGAACGACATGTCCGGCGGATGCGGCACGACTATGCCCGCCGCCGGGGCGCGATGACGGCGGTGTTCGGCGACCATCGCGCCGGGTGGCTGCTGGGCGACGAGGCGGGGATGCACATGGTGCTCGAAACCCGCCAGCCCGCCACGTGGGTGGCCGCGGCGGCCGCGGCGCGGGGGGTGTCGGTGGCCACCCTGGACCGGTACTTCGCCGGCCCGGTGACCAGGAACGGCCTGGTCCTCGGCTATGGCGGCGCGCCGCTGCCCGACGTCGCCCGCGGCTGCGAGATCCTCGCCGACGTCCTGGTTACGGCCGGCTCACTCCCTACCGGAGCCACATCGGGTGATATCACCGCTTCTGGCTCCACGAACCAGGATTAACCGGACATCAGGCTGACCACTTCGGATGAAAACAGCGACCGTTGCGGCTGACGGCGCACGGAGGCGGTGGGCGCGGGGTGCGGGTTGGGTGGCGGGGGTGGACTGAGAGGGCGCGGGGTGCGGGTTGGGTGGCGGGGGTGGACTGAGAGGGCCGGGGTGGGTTGGGTGGCGGGGGCGGACCGAGTTGGCCGGGGTGGACTGAGATGGCGGGGTGGTCGCCCGGGTGGCGGGCGGGGGCGCGAGCGTGCATATTGCAAGGACACCGCGACGGCGGGCTGGGTGAGGAGAGGCATGGGCGATGTCGGCGTTCCCGGAGTGGAGAACACGGCCGGGCTGGCGCGCTGGATCCGGGACAACGGCCTGCCCGGTGCGGGCGAGGACCTGACGGTCGAACTGATCCAGGGCGGGCGGTCGAACCTGACCTACCGGCTGGACTTCCGCCCCCGCGGCGAGCCGCAGGCCCCGGTGACGCGGCTGGTGCTGCGCCGCCCGCCGCTCGGCCATGTGCTGCCCACCGCGCACGACATGGCCAGGGAGTACCGCGTGCTGTCCGCGCTGAACGGAACCGCGGTGCCGGTGCCCCTGCCGGTCGCGCTCTGCGCGGACACCGAGGTCATCGGTGCCCCGTTCTACCTGATGGAGTGGGTCGACGGGGTCGTGTTCCGGACCAGCGAGGACGCCCACGCCCTGACGCCCGCGCAGTCCTGCCGGATCTCCGAGGGCTTCGCCGGCATGCTCGCCACGATCCACGGGCTCGATGTGGCCGCGGTCGGCCTCGATGGGTTCGGCAGGCCCGAGGGGTACATGGCCCGGCAGCTCGCGCGCTGGCAGCGGCAGTGGGATCTGTCGGTCACCCGGGAGATGCCCGGTTACGCCGAACTGGTCAGCCGCCTCACCGACGGCCTGCCCGCCGACGGCGGCGCCGCGGCCGGCGCCGCCGCGGCCGGCCGCGCGGGGACCCTGGTGCACGGGGACTTCCGTATCGACAACATGCTCATCAGCCCGGCCCCCGAACCACGGATACTTGCCGTGGTCGACTGGGAGATGTCCACGCTCGGTGACCCGCTCGCCGACCTCGGCCTGGCCCTGGTCTACTGGACCGAGGCGGGCGAGGAGGACCTCCTGCCGCACCGCATGGGGGAATCGGTGACGACCGGCGCCGGGTTCCTGACCCGGGACCAGATCGCGGCCCGCTACGCCGGCCTGACCGGCCGGGACCTGTCCCGGCTGGACTACTACATGGCGTTTGGCTGCTTCAAGCTGGCGGTGGTGCTCGAAGGCATCCACGCGCGGTTCCTTCAGCGCAAGACGGTGGGCGAGGGGTTCGAGCGTGAGGGGCAGGCGGTCGCCACCCTGATCGCCCGGGCGCACCAGTTGCTGGACGGCGGCTGACACGGGGGAGACATGTTTGAGGCCCGGCTCCCCGCTCTGGCCGGGCCCCAAGCTATATGAGGGGCCCAGCGCCCCGCTCTCGCTGGGCCCCACGTTGTTGGAGGCCCGGCTCCCCGCTCTGGCCGGGCCTCAACCCTGTTTGAGGCCCGGCTCCCCGCTCTGGCCGGGCCTCAAGCTAATCTGGGGCCCAGCGCCCCGCTCTCGCTGGGCCCCAAGTTGTTGAGGCCTGGCTCCCCGCTCTGGCCGGGCCTCAAGTCTGTTATGAGGCCCGGCGCCCCGCTCTCGCCGGGCCTCACAGAGAAGACGCGCCACCAACCGCCTTGGTTCACATCCCGCAGGGAACTTTCGCAGAGATCTTTCCACGGGGCGGCGGGCGCCGCGGCAGGCCCCGATCGCCCTGGTTACTTGGGACAATGCGGCTGGCAGATGCGGCGGCCGAAGGCCCGGTAGAAGATCTGGGGGATCTGGGACGCGCTGGTGATGGGCCAGACCTTCCCGTTGGTCACCTTGGCTATCTGCTGCAGGTCCGGCAGGGTCTTCGGCAGGCCGAAGACGACCATCAGGATCTCCACCGGGCGGCTCGGCCGCACCATCGAGTGCAGGTCGCGAAGCAGGGCCTGCGCCGAGATGTCGCCGGGGTCGTTCTCCACCCCGGCGGTCAGCACGATGATGTCGTTGACGTACTGGGGCTGGTAGGTGGCGGCCATCTGCTTGTAGGCGGCCAGCAGCGTGCCGTACAGGGCGGCCGGGGCGTGCGGGACCGTCTGGCCGGTGGCGGCCAGGCGCTGTATCGCCTGCCGTCGCGTGACCACCCCGAACTGGCCGGGCAGCGGTCCCATCGGCACAAGCTGGCGGTAGGGGAGCGGGCCGGTCAGGTGGCTGGCGAACACCCACAGGCCCATCTGCGTGCTGTCGGGGAAGCGCTTCATCCCGGCCGCCGAGGTCCGCCCCAGCACCTGCTCCAGCGTGGGCCCGCCCGGTGCGACGGGGGTGGCCATCGACGCCGAGACGTCGTTGATCGCCAGGAACCGGGACCCGAGCGCGAGGACATGCCAGGCGTGCAGTTCCTTGGTGGCCTGGGACGGCCCCGGCGGCGGCAGCAGGCGGGGTGCCGCGCTGGTCAGCCCGAAGGTGCCGGGCCAGGTGCCTGCCGTCCCCGTGGCGGAGCGGAAGCCCTCGTATTGCGCGTACGCGCGCGCGTACGCCGACCGCAGCACGGCGCCGAACGCCCGCGCCGCGCCGAGCGGCAGCCCGCTGGCCGAGGTGAGCACGTAGGGATAGCTGAGCTCGAAGGTGCCCTGCACCGGGTACCGGACGGCGAGCGGCTGCCCGGGATGCCCGCGGTCGAACTGCACCACCGCCTGCTCGGAGGTGAGCGTGAGCGGGGCGATGTCGCTGGAGCGCGACGTCGTGCGGGCGAAGGTGTCCAGCGACGGCAGCGCCGCTCCGTCGGCCGCCGGGTGGACGAGCTGGGCGTTGAGGGCGAAGGTGGCCATGTCGCCGCGGGCCGCCCGCCCGTAGCCGAACAGCCGCCTCAGCTCGATCAGCCCGGCGAGCCCGGCCGCGCTCTGGGTGGGATCGGGGAACTGCACGTTGAGGCCGAGCGCCGCGGCGGGGCCGCCCGCGTTCTGCGGCAGCAGGATCTGCCAGCCGACGGAACTGCCGAAGGCGGGCGTGCGCGCGGCGGCGGGCCGTGGCATCGCGATGACCAGCGGGGTCTGCGCGACCACGATCCCGGTGGGCTGGACGAGCTTCGCCGCGGCAGGCGTGCCGCGGGCCATGTCGACCCACAACTGCGAGTCCGGGATCCAGGCATCGACCGCCGGCCGGAGCTTCCCGCCGCTCCCGCCGGCCAGGTCCGCGGCGACCGTGGCGGCCGGCGCCGTGTGCACCGCGACCGCCGCGCAGCGCCCGTCCACCTGGCGGTGCTCGCTGTTGAAGAACGCCGCCAGGCGGGTGATCACCGGCTCGATCTCGGCAGAGACCGCCACCTGGGCCGTGGTGGTCTGACCGGTGCAGGTGGCGCGGGCGACCATGGTCCTGGCGCCGAGGGCGACCAGGAGGGTGGCCGCGATCACCGCGGCGAGGAGGGTGAGCAGGGCCGTGCTGAGCCGGCGCTTTCGGCCCGGCCGGTACTTGCCGCCCGCGCCGGTGCGTCCAGTTGTCACGGGACCTCTCATGTCCGCGAATATGCGCAGTCGGCGCCGGATCCGTGGCGGCCCCCCACCGCCCGCATCCCGGCCGGCTGACCCAGCGAGCGTTTGCGGGCACGACTGTAGTAGACCCCCGTCCCCGGTGAGTTCACTTGCCCCTTTTGCGTGCGGTGTGCCAGGGATGCGCAAAGCCACGGCGCGACAGGCGGGTGCCGCCGCCCGGCAGACTGGGGGGCATGACAGGCATCATCGCCGTCGACGACCCCGGCGATCCGCGCCTGGCGGACTACGCGCGCCTCACCGATGTGCGCCTGCGCACGAGCATGGAGGCGGCGCACGGGCTGTTCATGGCCGAGGGCGAGAAGGTCATCCGGCGGGCGGTCGCCGCCGGGTTCGGGCTCCGCTCGATGCTGGTCACCCACGACAAGCTGGCCGGCCTCGCGGAGCTGGCCGGTTCCTGTCCCGGCCCGGTCTACGTGATCTCGCCGGAGGCGGCCGAACTCCTCACCGGGTACCGGGTGCACCGGGGCGCGCTCGCCGCCATGGCCCGCCGGGCGGTTCCGCCGGTGACCGCGCTGCTGGCCGGCGACGCGGGCCGGGGAGCCCGGGGGGATGAGGCCGGCCCCACGGCTGGCGGCGGCCCGGCCACGCGCCGGGAGGGCCGGCCACGGCGGATCGTAGTGCTGGAAGATCTGGTTGACCACGGGAACGTGGGTGGCATTTTCCGCTGTGCCGCGGCGCTGGGCACCGACGCGGTGATCCTGTCACCCCGGTGCGCGGATCCGCTGTACCGGCGGTCGGTCAAGGTGTCGATGGGCGCGGTCTTCGCCGTCCCCTACGCGCGCATGTCCGACTGGCGGGGCGGCCTGGCCGAGATCCGGGCCGCGGGCTTCTCCCTGCTCGCGCTGACGCCGGACCAGCAGGCCGTGCCGTTGCCGCGGGCCCCGGCGGCCGGCCGGCTGGCGCTGCTGCTCGGGACCGAGGGAGACGGGCTGTCCTCGCGCTGGCTGGCCGAGGCCGACCATGCGGTCTGCATCCCGATGAGCCCCGGCGCGATGGCGCTGGGGGTTGACTCGCTGAACGTGGTCGCCGCCGCCGCGATCGCCTGTCACGAGCTGGCGCGCCTGCCCGGCTGAGGCCGGCCCGGGGTGCCGGCCGCGGCGGCTAGCCGGGGACCTGGGCGGTGAAGTACTCGGTCGAGTCCCGGCGCCACAGGAACACGACCGCGCCGAGGCCGATCAGCCAGGTGAGGATGGACACCAGCGTGCCCGCCGCCGCACCCGCGCGGACCAGGCCCAGCAGCAGGAACAGGGTGTCGAGGCCGAACAGCACCGTCGCCACGACGCGTGCCCAGCTCTTGCCCGCCTTGTTCATCAGCGCCATCCAGATCCACAGCCCGATGCTGATCAGGCCGATGGCCACCGACCCGACGACGACGACCGTCTGCAGGTTGTGCAGCTGGTCGGGGGTCAGCTTCGGGGAGGCCTTGTGCAGGCTGGCCTTCAGGTTGCCGAGCGTGGCCAGCTCGACGACGAGGCTGATCGCGCTCACCACGGCGCCGGCGTACATGAACCGGACCGCCATGACCACGGACGGCGGGGGCTCCCGGCGCACCGGTTCCGGGGCTTGCCCGGCCGATGGGTAGGGCTGGTACATGGCTGCTCCTCGGGCGGTTTCCAGGGTGCATCAGCAGACGTGGCGCGGCCGGCATGGACGACGGCGCCCCGAGCCTAGCCGTGCTGCCCGGCTCCTGCTAGCTAGATACCCAGGGCACGGCGGGTCACCGCAACAGGGCCCACACGACCTTGCCGCCCTCGTCCAGCAGGTGCCAGCCCCAGCGCTCACAGCACGCCTCGACCACGGTCAGGCCGCGGCCGCATTCGGCGGTGGGGCCCGTCTCCCGCAGCACCGGGATGCCGCTGCCCGGGTCGGTGACCATGCACATGACGAACGGCGCCTGGGCGAGCAGGCGCAGCCGGACGCAGTCCCCGGTGACGGCGGTCCGCGCCGACGGGACCCCGTGCCGCAGGGCGTTGGTCACCAGCTCGGAGACCACCAGCTCAGCCACGTCGAGGAGGTCGACCAGGTGCCACAAGCGCAGCGTGGCACGGGTGAAGTTGCGGGCGGCCTGCACCGATTCGGGCTGCGGGCCGAACGCGCAGGCGGCCGCGGGCTGGACGGTGGCGGAAGCGGGGTCGCCGAGCAGTGGCGGGGCCGAAAGCAACGTGGCCTCCTGGCGCGTGCTCCCGGACCTGCTTGCCATGAGGAGGTCGTCCTCAGACACCTCGATAACCTCCAGTCCTTGGCCGAGGCGGGCCCGGTGGGAGGTGATGGAAATCCCATTGACTAACGCTGGCGCCGTAAGTCGTCACCTTGCGGCACAAGCGCTATCATCCCCTCTAGACCTTGCAAACGCAAGGCCGGATGCACGTGCAAATGGAAGTGCTTTGTGCATGTGCGACGGGGCTGGGGAGGTCACACAGAGGTTCGCCCATGGATCGCCGGAGCGCCCGCCGGGAGCGGAAGTGATCACGGCACAGCCGGGCAGCGGCCCGACGGTGCTGCGCATCCTGTTGGGGTCTCAGCTGCGAAGATTGCGTGAGGCGGCAGGGGTCACCCGGGATGATGCCGGTTACGCCATCCGGGCTTCCGGGTCCAAGATCAGCCGGATGGAACTGGGGCGGGTCAGCTTCAAGGAACGCGACATCGAGGACCTGCTCAAGCTCTACGGGGTGGACGAGGAAGAGGCCGGCGCGCTGGTGGCCCTGGCCAAGCAGGCCAACTCGCCCGGCTGGTGGCACAAGTACAGCGACGTCCTGCCCGACTGGTTCGGTGTGTACGTGGGGCTGGAAGAGGCGGCGTCCCTGATCAGGCTTTACGAGGTGCAGTTCATCCCAGGGCTGCTCCAGACGGCCGACTACGCCCGCGCCGTGATCGAGCTCGGGCTGCCGTCCGCGCCGCCCGAAGAGGTCGAGCGGCGGGTGGGGCTGCGGTTGGCCAGGCAGGAAGTGCTCGTCAAGCCGGGCGGGCCCCGGCTGTGGGCAGTGGTGGACGAGGCGGCGCTGCGCCGCCCCATCGGTGGCAGGGAGGTGATGCGCGCCCAGCTTGTCCGACTGATCGAGGTGGCTGGAGAAGCCAACATCACGGTTCAGGTGGTGCCGTTCCGGTCCGGTGGCCATGCGGCCGAGGCAGGGGCGTTCACCATCATGCGGTTCCCCGAGGTGGACCTCCCTGACGTGGTCTACCTGGAGCACCTCACCAGCGCCCTCTACCTCGACAAACGTGAGGACGTCGAGAAGTACACCGAAGTCATGGAACGCCTCAGTGTCGAGGGCGAATCACCCGAACGAACAATCGATATCTTGAGCGGGATGCTTGAGGAAGCCATAGACGAATGAAGACGTACAACGGAATGCCGGCCACCGAACTGTCGGGCGCCGGTTGGCGTAAGAGCAGAGTCAGCAACTCGCAGGGCGCCTGCGTCGAGCTGGCCAGGCTGGACAGCGGCGAGTTCGCTGTCCGGAATTCGCGGTACCCGGACGGCCCGGCGCTGATCTACACCCGCGCGGAAGTCGCCGCGCTCATCGAGGGCGTCAAGCTGGGTGAGTTCGACGACCTGCTCGGTGAGGTCACCGGCTGAGCCGCAAGGTGTCCCGCGCGGCCGCGGGCCGGACCGCGCCGCCCGGGAGGAAAGCTGGCCGCCGCGATCATGCCGATCGCGGCGGCCGGCGCGTATCCGGGCACCGGCCCGTCCTGCGGCCACGTTCCTGAGCCGGCCTGCAGCGCGCCTGCAGCGCACGTTGACCTGGGGCCCAGGCTGACCCACTAGAGTCCTGGGGTGAATTCCGGGCTCCCGGCCACTCTCCCGCCGCTGACCAGGCGACTGCTCGGCTGGGAGATCGTCGTCGTCTTCGCCGTGTCACTCGGCGCCAGCGCCCTGTTCGCGGTCATCAACCTGATCGGCTCGCTGACCGCGCCGAAGGCGCTGCGGCAACAGCAGGCCCTGCTGGTCGGGTCGCTCGCGCCCGGCCGGCCGTTGCTGGACCTGACCCTGCAGCTGGCCGGCATCCTCACCACGCTGGCGCCGGTCGCGCTGGTCTTCTACCTGCTGGCCAGGGAGGGCGAGGGGCCTTCGGCGCTGGGCATCGACGCCACCCAGCCCGGCCGCGATGTCGCGCGCGGCGCCGTGCTGGCGGCGGTCATCGGCGGCTCCGGGCTCGCGCTCTACATCGCGGCCTTCCACCTCGGGATCAGCCTGAACGTGGTGCCGGAGAACCTGCCCGCCGTCTGGTGGCGCATCCCCGTGCTTGTCCTGGACGCGGCGCAGAACGGGATCCTCGAGGAGGTCCTGGTCCTGGGCTACCTGCTGCGCCGCCTGGACCAGCTGGGCTGGGCACCGGCGAAGGCGATCGCGCTGGCGGCCGTGGTGCGCGGCTCGTATCACCTGTACCAGGGGTTCGGCGGGTTCCTCGGCAATGCGATTCTCGGCGTGATCTTCGGGGTGCTGTACAAGCGGTGGGGCCGGGTGACCCCGATGATCATCGTGCACACGCTCATCGACACCGGCGCCTTCGTGGGCTACGCGGTCCTGCACGGCCACGTCTCCTGGCTCCCCTGATGACCTGCGGGCCTCCGTCCGGCGCATGGTTGCGCGTTCGCTGCCCATAGCGGGGCAGCAAACGAGCAACCACGGTGGCCGGGGCCGGTCAGCGGGCCAGGCCGTCGATCACCCGGGCGCCCGGCAGGCCGGCCAGCAGCTTCGCGGCCAGGATCAGCTTCGAGCGCCGCACGCCACTGCCGATCACCACCACCGGCGTGTCCGCGACACGGGCGTCCACCAGGACCGGCCAGCCCGCGGGCAGGCCGATGGGGGTGATGCCGCCGTACTCCATGCCGGTCTCGGCCACGGCGGCGTCCATCGCCGCGAACGACGCCTTGCGCACGTCAAGCTCGCGCCGGGCGACGTTGTTCACGTCCGCCCGCGTCGTGGCGAGCACCATGCAGGCCGCGAACCTGGTCTCGCCCCCGCGCCGCCCCGCGATCACCACGCAGTTCGCCGACTCGGCCGGGCTGACCCCGTACCGTTCGCAGAACGCCGCCGTGTTCGCGGCCGCCGGGTCGATCTCGGCGACGCCCACCTCGCCGGCCGCGTCCCCCAGCGCCCGCAGCGCCTCGGTCACGGGCTCCGCGAGCAGGTCGGGCCGGGTGAGCGCCGGGACGGCCGCGAGCGAGCCGATGGATGCAGCCACGCCTTATTCTCCTACCATGCCCGAGCCCGGCACCCCGCCGCACGCACCGCGCACGCCCGGCGGGACCGGGCTCGATCCGGACACCGCGACAGTGGCGGCGCTGCGCGGGGCTCTTGCCTCGGGCGCGCTCACCGCCGCCGAACTCACGTCTTTCTACCTGAGCCGGATCGACCGGCTCAACCCGGCCCTGGCCGCGGTCATCACGGTCAGCCCGGACGCGGCCCGCGATGCCCGCGCGGCCGACGAGGCCCGCGCCCGGGGCGCCGCGCCCGGGCCGCTCGGCGGCATCCCGGTCCTGATCAAGGACAACATCGCCGTGCGGGGGATGCCCGCCACGGCCGGCTCGCCCGCGCTCGCCGAGGCCGAGCAGGACGAGGCAAGCTGCGTCACCAGGCTGCGCGCGGCGGGCGCGGTGATCCTCGGCAAGGCCAACCTGTCGGAGTGGGCGAACTTCCGCTCCACCCATTCCACCAGCGGGTGGAGCACGCTCGGCGGGCAGGCGGTGAACCCGCACGCGCCCGGCCGCAACCCGTCCGGCTCCAGTTCCGGCTCGGCGGTCGCGGTGGCGGCCGGACTGGCCCCGCTCGCGGTCGGCACCGAGACCGACGGCAGCATCGTCTGCCCGGCCAGTGCGTGCGGGGTCGTGGGCATCAAGCCGACGCTGGGCCTGGTCAGCCGCACCGGGATCGTCCCGGTCTCGCTGGCACAGGACACCGCCGGGCCGATGGCCGCCTCCGTGGCGGACGCCGCCGCGCTGCTGTCCGTGCTGGCCGGCCCGGACCCGGCCGACCCCGAGACCGGGCCGGCCGGCGGGCACGCGCGCGACTACACGGCGTTCCTCGACCCGGCCGCGCTCGCCGGGGCGCGCCTCGGCGTGTGGCGCGACGGCTGCGCGGCGGCGGGCCCGGGCACCGCCGCCGTGCTGGCGCAGGCGCTGGCCCGGCTGCGCGCGGCCGGCGCCGAGTTGGTCGACCCGGTCGAGGTCCCCGGCGCGGCCGAGGTGGCCGAGCCGGAGTTCGCCGCGCTGACGCACGAGTTCAAGCACGATCTCAACGCCTACCTGGCCGGGCTGCGCGGCCCGCACCCGGCCGACCTGGCCGCTCTCATCGAATACAACACGCGTTACGCTCCGGCCGTGCTGGCCCGGTTCGGCCAGGAACACTTCGAGCGGGCCGAGGCAACCACCGGGGATCCCGCGGAACCGGGGTACCGGGCGGCGCGCGCCGAGGCGTCCCGGCGGGCCCGTGAGGCGCTGGACGGGCCGCTCGCGGCGCACCGGCTCGACGCCATTGTCACGCTGACCGCGAATCCCGCCTGGCTGACCGATTACGTGCTCGGCGACCACGACATCTTCCACACGTCAGGGCCATCGGCGGTGGCCGGGTACCCCGCGGTGTGCGTAATGGCCGGAAATGTCGCCGGCCTGCCGGTCGGCCTTTCCTTCCTCGGCCCGGCGTGGAGCGAGCCGGCGCTCATCGCGCTGGCCCACGCCTTCGAGCAGTGCTCCCCGCCGCGCCTGGTCCCGGACCTGGCCGGTTACCGCCCTGGCGGCGTGCCCGCGCGGCAGAGATAGCCTGCGCACATGGAGACCTGGCGCGAGGCAAGCGTTCCGTCCCTGCCCGGGCGGGGCCGCGAACCGTACCTGGCCGACACGGCCAGCGGGCGGTCCACGCGCGCCGCGGCCGGGCAGCGGGCGACCTTGTACGCGTGCGGGATCACCCCCTACGACGCGACGCACATCGGGCACGCGGCGACCTACCTCGCCTGGGACCTGCTGGTCCGGGCCTGGCGGGACGTCGGCCACGAGGTGGTCTACGTGCAGAACGTCACCGACGTGGACGACCCCCTGCTGGAGCGCGCCGACCGCGACGGCGAAGACTGGCGCGCCCTGGCGGAGCGGGAGATCGCCCGGTACCGGGGCGACATGGAGGCGCTGCGGGTGCTGCCGCCGGACCGGCTGATCGGCGCGGTGGAGGCGCTCCCGCTGATCGAGCGGCTGAACCAGGTGCTGGCCGAGCGGGCCGCCCTGTACGACCTCGAGGGCGACGTGTACTTCTCCCGGGCCGCCGATCCCGGGTTCGGCCGGGTGTCCCACCTCGGCCCGGCC